>Ga0247727_10001836_pt1 | contig 49328 bp, 46 predicted proteins | sample WisWelCaveWW1625_FD_202498 | JGI IMG/M metagenome (GOLD analysis project Ga0247727, IMG submission 202498) | Biofilm microbial communities from Wishing Well Cave, Virginia, United States - WW16-25 | ecosystem: Environmental > Aquatic > Deep subsurface > Groundwater > Cave microbial mat | place...
TTTTTATAGTGCCGCCGTTCTTTTATTTCCCGGTCTATTCCCTCAAGCTTTTACCAATGAAGGACATGCGGGTCTTTATTTTGAGGCCGCCACCGTGATCACGGTGTTGGTCATTCTGGGCCAATTATTGGAAGCCCGGGCGCGACGGCAGACGGGCCAGGCGATCAAGGCCCTCTTGGGTTTAGCCGCGAAAAACGCTAACCGGATCAAAGACGGCCGGGAAGAGGATGTTGATATCGAAATGATTCAAAAGGGGGATTTGTTGCGCGTCAAACCCGGGGAAAAAATTCCGTTGGATGGAATTGTCGTTGAGGGAAAATCGATGGTGGATGAATCGATGATTTCCGGCGAGCCGGTCCCCGTTTCCAAAACCATCGGCGAGCGCGTGATCGGGGCCACGATTAACCAAACCGGGGCGTTTGTCATGAAGACCGAAAAAATCGGTTCAGAAACGCTGTTGTCGCAGATTATTCACCTGGTCGTCCAAGCCCAACGCAGCCGTGCCCCCATTCAGAAATTGGCTGACCAGGTTTCGGGATATTTCGTGCCGTTTGTCATCGGGGCGGCCGCTATGACATTTTTTGTCTGGGCGTATTTTGGCCCACCGCCGACATTAAGCTATGCATTGGCCAACGCCATCGCTGTCCTGATCATCGCTTGTCCTTGCGCGTTGGGGCTGGCGACACCGATGTCGATCATGGTGGGGGTCGGCCGGGGAGCGCATATGGGGATTTTAATCAAAAATGCCGAATCGGTTGAAAAGGCGGAAAAGATTACCCATGTCTTCACGGATAAAACCGGGACGTTGACATTGGGAAAACCTAAAGTGACCGCGGTGATCGCGGCCGAAGGAGAAAACGAAAAATTCCTATTGGAATCAGCGGCAGCTCTTGAGCAGATGAGCGAGCACCCTTTGGCGAAGGCGGTTGTGGATTACGCTCGCGAGCGCGGGTTCGCGTTGGCCAAAGTCGACGGTTTTGAATCGGTCACGGGTTTTGGTTTAAAAGGAATTGTCAGCGGAAAAAAGATTTTGTTCGGCCGTTTAAAATTTTTGGAAATGAACGGCGTCGTGGCCAGCCCCGACCTTCAGCAAAAGGCTTTGGAACTGGAAGCGAAAGCGCAGACTGTCATTTGGCTGGCGGCTGACAAAAGGGTGATAGGGATTTTGGCCGTTTCTGATCCGATAAAGCCGACAACGCCGCAGGCTATTCAAGAATTGCACGCGATGGGTTTAAAAATTGTTATGCTCACCGGCAATAACCGTTTGACCGCCGAGGCATTGGCCCGGGAAATTCATATTGATGAGGTTTACGCGGAACTTAAACCACAAGACAAACAAGAGATCGTAAAAAAATTTACCGCCCAAGGGGCCAAAGTGCTCATGGCCGGCGACGGGATCAACGACGCCCCGGCCTTGGCCCAGGCGCACGTCGGCGTGGCCATGGGGACCGGCACCGATGTCGCCATCGAGAGCGCCGGGATAACTTTAGTGAAAGGAGATTTAAACGGGATCGCCCGGTCTTTGCGCTTAAGCCGGGCGGTGATGAACAACATCCGCCAGAATTTGTTCTTTGCTTTTATTTATAATTTTTTTGGCGTGCCCATTGCGGCCGGTGTATTATATCCGGCCTTTGGAATTTTATTAAATCCAATGATCGCCGGGGCGGCGATGAGTTTCAGTTCCGTGTCGGTCATCGGAAATTCACTGCGATTGCGGTCGATGAAAATTTAGCAATTTAAGAGCGCGACAGAATAAATAGAGACAGCTGTCTCTATTTATTTAAAAGCGTAAGGCATCCGTGGATATCCTCCAAGAAAGGTCCCCGGATATCGGCTCTGGTGTTCTCAACTTGTCACATCGGAATTTCAATAAATTGAAATTCCGATTCCCCGCCAACGGCGGGGGACCAGATAGGTGAAAAATTCCGATGGACCCCGCCGAAGGCGGCCCGTCACGTCCCGTTGGGACTCCGCCTATGGCGGGGTCCCTTGCGGGAAAAGGAGATAGTGCACGAGCGAAGCGAGTGCCTATCTGGCCTCCGGTCAAACTCGAATCATTGCTTGATTTTTATCGTCAAGGTGGATATTATTTTAAAGTTTTTGGCCTTCAACGCGTGGCTCTGGATGGGATTCTGTGTGTGGACCATGGGAAATATTTTTATCCGTCTTCACCGGGTTCTGCTCCGTGGGGCTCCATAAAAGAGAGGTGATGTTGCGACAGAAAATCCTTTTAATTTTTTTGTCTGTCCTTTGCACGGTCATTGTTGTCGAAGGGGCCTTAAGAGTTGCGGGGATGATTTTTCTGGCCGCGCAGTCGTTTAAGAACAGACCGTCTTTGTCCCCTGATCAGTTCATCCGGATCATGTGCATTGGTGAGTCGACGACCGCCCAGGGTGGAGAAAACTCTTATCCGAGTCAATTAGAAAAAATTCTCAATGCCACGTCTTCCGGCAAAAAATTTAAGGTTATCAATAAAGGTATCCCGGGCCAGACGAGTGAATACATCCTTGAACACGTGGAACAATGGCTGGATGAGTATCAACCGCACATCTTGGTCACCATGATGGGGATCAATGACCGGGCGCAGTGGGTTTTGGATGACGGACCGCTCCTGCGATTTTTTAAAAACATGCGTGTCTACAAGTTGGAAAGATGGTTTAAGGAAAGTTTTCGAAATCGACAGAAAAGAAACGATTCTCTCCCGGAAGAAAATTTTTTCGTTTTCCAAACCCAGCGGCTCAGTAACCCGGATTTAGCGGCCCTTTTGTTTCAGGGGGTCTCTCTGAGGGACATGGGCCGTTATGACGAGGCCGACCGTCTTTTTAAAGAATTGATCTCTGCGGATTTTGGTGAATCTTATTCCGTGAGAGTGCATAGGGAATACGGCGAAAGCCTGAAGTTACAGGGAAAATATAAAGAACTTGTCGGGGTGGTTAAGTATTTGTTGGACATCGATATGAAAGATAATGGGGCTAAAGATTGGCTTAATTTTTTATGCCAAGAGCAAGATGGAAAATCCGAGGCCTTGAATTTTCTTAAGGCCCTGCGGGAACAAAGCCCCCACCGGCCGATCCCTTGTAAATATCTCGGCGTCTGTTACTTCCTGGCGGGCGACCCGCGGACGGCACAAGAATATTTTTCCAAGGCTGAGGAACTGGCGTTAAAGGGATTTAATCCCGGGAAAAAGGAAAAGTTTTTGTTATTATCTGTGATTTTAAAGCGACGCAATATCGGCGGGGTCTTTGTGCAATACCCTACATTGAACGTACAGAAACTCAAAAATTTGTTAAGAGAATCCCCGGCTTATGATGAATTTTATTTTGTGGATAACGAGAGATTATTTAAGGAGGCCATAGCCTCGGTGAGCTATGAGGATATTTTTTCGGATCGGTTTGGTAGCAGTTTTGGACATTGCACCACGAGGGGCAATCAGATTCTGGCGCAAAATGTCGCCAAAACCATTCGGCAAGTTGTCGACGGTTTATCCGTAAACGAAAGATTATCCAGCTATTTTTTCAAAATAGACTAAGCATTGCCGGTTGACAGAGTACAAGAATTGCGATATACAGAGAACATTTCCTCATCAGGAATTGAGGGTGCAAACAATATTTCATAGCATCGGAAACTGAAAGTTTCCAACGCGTCATAAAATAGATGCCCGAAGGGCTTATTTTATCTAAGAGAGAGGTGGTTATGGCTAAGATTCTGGTTGTGGACGACGAGTCCATCGTGGTGGATTTATTAAAAGAGATGCTGACCAACAGCGGTTATTCGGTCGTGACGGCCGGAAACGGGCGGGAGGGCTTAAAGCGGGCGCTGGATTTTACGCCCGACGTTATCATCGCCGATGTGTTGATGCCGGAAATGGACGGTTTTATTTTTTATAAAGAGTTAAAATTAAACCAGAGGACGTCAAAAATCCCAGTCATTATTCTGACTGTTCGCGGGAAAATGGAAGACACCTTCAGGATGCTGGGGGTCAACGGTTTTATCGTCAAACCTTATGACACCGCGAACCTGTTATCCGAAATCGAGAAATTAGTAAGCATGTCAAACAATGTATCGGGTGCGACCGTCAGTCCCAACGCGCAGACCCCGGCGGCGGGGTCAATCGTTGAACAGAGCAGAGGGAGCCTCGCGGACAAAGGCCGCTCGGCCTCCCTGGTCGGATCGAATAATGACCCAGTGATTTTATCACCGCGTAAGAAGGTTCTTCTCTTCGGGGAGGACGCAACCGTCCTGCAGGATATGTCAAAACAATTTCAGGAAGAACATTGTTTGGTTGAGACCGTTTATCAGGAAAACCAGATTATCCCCCGCGTCGAAAGCCTGCGCCCTGATTTGATTTTTTTGCAGATTAACAGCCAGATGACATTGCCCATCGAGGAATTTGTGGCTCAAATCCATCAGGCCATGAGAAAACTCGCCCCCAAAACCGGTGCCCCGGCCGGGCAGGTCATCATCTTCAAAGTCGAGGAGGATTTAAGTTCGGTGGGTTCGTTGTCGGGCAATATCGTCGACACCGAAAGCGCGGTGCAGAGATGTTATCAGAGCGGAGCCTCCCAATACATCGGCCTGTATTATCCGCTTTCTTTTAAATCAAAAATCAAACCGCTATTGGTGTAATTCCGTCTCGTGAATGAAAGTTCATTAATGAAAGTTCATTATGGAAGAGCGTGCGCGGCGGGGCTTACGCACGGCCGTCAAGTTTCTTTGTTGAGTCGGTAAGTTTATAGCATCGGAAACTGAAAGTTTCCAACGCGTCATAAAATAGTGCGCGAAGCGCCTGTTTTATGAAACAGTCTACAGGAGAGAGGACATGCTTTTTTTATCCTGGAACGTCAACGGCATCCGCTCGGTCTTAAAAAAAGATTTTCTGGGGTTTGTCAAAAAATATAACCCGGATGTTTTGTGTGTTCAGGAAACCAAGGCGCCCAAGGAAGGGATGCAGCTTGATTTAGACGGACATCATCAATTCTGGAACTTCGCCGAGAAACCGGGATATTCCGGCACGGCGGTTTTTACGAAAGCTAAACCCATCAGCGTCAAGAACGGGATCAGGATCAAAGAGCATGACAACGAAGGCCGGGTGATAACCGCCGAGTATGATAAGTTTTTTTTAGTCAATGTCTATGTCCCCAACGCCCAGCGCGAACTGGAGCGCCTGCCTTACCGGATGACCTGGGACGCGGATTTTTTGAAATATTTAAAGAAGCTGGAAAAAGACAAACCCGTGATTTTTTGCGGGGACATGAACGTGGCGCATCAGGAGATCGACCTGGCCAACCCCAAGGCCAACGAAAAAAATCACGGCTTTACACCAGAAGAGCGCGCCGGGTTTGGTCAATTTATCCAGGCAGGGTTTATCGATACCTTCCGTGAATTCGTCAAAGACAAAGGGCATTACACCTGGTGGACGCCGATGGGCAATTGCCGCGCCAGGAATATCGGCTGGCGCATTGATTATTTTTGTATATCGGCGGTGCTACGCCCCCGCCTCAAAGAGGCCCTGATCCTCAGTGATGTCATGGGCTCGGACCACTGCCCGGTGGGGATGGTTTTGAAATAAGGGGGACGCAGCCCCTTATTATTACGGATAGTCATTTTTGCCTTCCTGAAAAGCGCTTCCTCGATGTTTTTACCCCTCACTTGTTTCACAAGTCCGGTATGATATATTTCAATTAAGCCTGAAATAAACGTGGATGTTCGCTTTTCGTGGGCAGGTTTCTCCTGTCGAAAGGGGGGGAAGGTCTGGACAAACGGTATTTCGGGCATGCTTTTAGGAAGGCTCCGGTATTTATTGAAAATCCGGGGTAAAATGAAAGGAGGGAAGGAGAGATGTATCAAACACTTGTCATCGATCCTTTAAGGGAAATGTTCCTGCAGCTTGTGAGTTTTATTCCCACCCTCGTTGTGGCTTTTGCTATCCTCGTTATCGGATATCTGATTGCCAAAGTCGTGAGCGATCTGTTATTGAGGCTGCTCAAAATCGTTGATTTTGACAAGATCGCCGACAAAATTGGGGTTCACCATTTATTCGATAAAGGAGGAATCAGGCATAAGCCCAGCGAAATACTTAGCATCTTGGTTTATTGGGTCTTGGTGGTGATGGTCTTGTTGATCACCGTGAAAGCCTTGGGGGTACCGGTTGGGTCAGCTATCTTGGACGGCATCTTAGGCTATGTACCGTCGGTTGTTTCCGGGGTCATGGCTCTCGTTATCGGGTTCTTGCTGGCCAACATCGTTTCCGGTGGGGTGTATATGATCTCAGCTTATATTGAGATCCCTCACGCGGAAATCCTGGGGCGGTTCAGCAAATGGGCGATTGTTATTTACGCGTTGGTCATTTTTCTTAAAGAGATCGGGTTTGGTTTCCTGTTTTTGGGGCTTCATGCCCACATCCTTTTCGGCGGCATTGTATTTGCCGCGGGCCTGGCCTTCGGCCTGGCTGGCAAGGATTTGGCCGGCAAATACCTCGAGGTTATGAAATCCAAAAAATAGGGCCATGACATACGTGGGTTGTTTAAGGGAGCGGCGTGATTGCGTCGCTCCTTTTTTTTAGGGAAAAATTAAAATTAATCCTCACGGGTAAAAAGGAGTTATGTTACAATCCTCCCGTTATCCGTCTACGCAGAATACCACGGCTTTTAGCCGTGGATGAATGCAAGACTAAAAGCCGTGGCGCTTCGCCGGATTCCGTCCCCAAAGGCAAAGCCCTTAATTGTTGTGAGGATACCCCCTACGTATTGATTCATCCCGCGAAAGGCAAAGCCTTTCCGGGACTGAACCCCCGAAATCGCAAAGCGATTTCAGGGGGCGAAGTGAATCAGTAGGGGGTAAATTAGAAAGGGATCACGGGCTTTGCCCATAGAACTCCATGAAAAATTTTTTGTTATTTTTTCTGGTATTTTTATCTGTATTAACGATTATCCCCTCGGGTTTTGCCAAAGAACCAAATGTGCTCGACCTCGTTCCCCAAGCGGATAAATTGAGTATCAAGCGCGCCTTGCGTGTGGCCGGCCCTAGCGCCGGCGAATTAAAAAAGGCCATCCAAACCGTTGAAGGAGAACAGCGCGCGGGCATGATTTTTTTGATCACCAACATGCCTGACCATGATTTACGGGCGCTGACGGCGGATTTTCTGCTGGATAACGTACGCTACGCCTATCAGATCCGCCAGGAATTACCCTGGGGGAAAACCATCCCCAACGACATCTTCCTTAATTATGTTTTGCCCTATGTCAGTGTGAACGAACGCCGTGACAACTGGCGGCCAGATTTCTATCAACGGTTTTTAAAAACCGCCCAGGAAGCCGCGACGCTGGAAAAGGCTGTCGCCAAACTCAATATTGCCGCCTTCGCGGAATTGCAGGTGACTTACGACGCTGTCAAACGCCCCAAACCGGACCAGAGTCCTTATGAGTCGATGGAGGCGCATTACGCGTCGTGCACGGGGTTGTCGATTTTGGCGGTGGATATTTTTCGTTCCGTCGGTATTCCGGCGCGGTTAGTCGGCATCCCCCAGTGGACTGACGGAGGAAACCATACCTGGGTTGAAGTTTGGGATAACGGCGTCTGGCACCATTTGGGGGCGAATGAATCCGAAAAGTACGATGAAGCTTGGTTTAACGATAAGGCGGCCAAGAATTCCGATGCCAATAACCGCGAGAACCGCATCTACGCGGCGAGTTTCCAAAAGACACGTCTCAAGTTTTTAATGGTTTGGGCGCAGAAAATCCGTTATGTGTCCGCTGTGGATGTCACGGACCGCTATAAACGACAAACTTACAAATGCCCTCAACCTGCTAAGGGCCCTGCCGGCTGCTGTCTCATTCGTTGAATTATCCCGGGAAGGAATAACTAGCTCCCCCATTTCCTCCTCATTTTGGGGAGGGTTAGAGAGGAAAAAATTTATTCAGCGGCAGAGGGCGAGCAGTTGATCAGGCTTGTCGATCAGGAAATCCGGTTGGAGTTTTTTCAGGGCTAGGCTGGAATTATAGCCCCAGGTCACGGCGGCGGACTTGATGCCTAATTTTTGGGCGGCGGTAATGTCGCGGGTTTCATCCCCGATATAAACGAGCTGGTCTTTGGTAAACCCGTGGCGGCGGATAACATTTTTGAGGCAGATGTCTTTGCCCCAGATTTTAGACGTGCTATTGATAAAGTCGAAGATGTTAAGGTTGTGGTTGTTGAGGAACGTCAGAATATTCTCGTGAGTGTTGGAAGAGAGGATCCCGATCTTCAGACCGAATTCTTTAAGCCGCGGCAGGATTTCTTTTAACCCCTGGATGGGCTGGATGTTCAAAATATTTTTTTGGAATTCGCGTTTGCCCCGGGCGACGATGGCGGGAATTTTTAAAAACGGCACGTTTAAATGGATGATTAATTCTTGGGCGGTTTTATCTTTGAGATGGTCGATCTCTTCGGGCTGGATCCTTTTGTAATTAAATTCCCCGGCCATGCGGTTGCTGATCTCGATCATGTAATGGTGGGTGTCGGCGATAGTGCCATCGAAGTCGAAGATGAGGACGATATTTTTCATGGGCCCTATTGTAATGGAAAGTCCGGTGGATACAATGGGAATTTGAGCAAGTTATGAGAATTGGGGGATTAAAGGTCGAGGGGAACCATGGCGGCAAAACCAATCAATTTGATCGACGCGCATTTCCAGAAGTCCAACCTCTTCATGCACCTCCCGGTCTTTGACGCGATTTATTATCAGGGGCACCCCGATGGTAAGTCGCAGTTGTACAAGGCCGTCCGCGAGGAGCAGTCGTGCACCCTTATTGCGCTTTCCATTATCCGGCAAGAAGAGGAAATCATTTGGGAGGCCGCCGAGGATATCTTGGAGCGCTGCGTCTGGGAGGCGTCCACCCGCTTGCAGGGTGTTTTCACTTTTGATCTCTTGACGTTTGACTTTCATAACGCCCACAAAAATTTTAACTATAGCGAATTCGGTTCGCTCATTGTCAATAATTCCCTCAAAACTCCGCCCGGCGAACAACGGCTCATTAAATATTCCTCAGCGTACGGGCTCTTGCAGAAATTGGTGGTCGAACGGTGGGGAAAAATTACGTTCAAAACTTCGGTCGAGGTTTACAAGGATAAGCCGTCCTTGTTGTATCTATCCGTAAAGCGGCTTTTAAAACTGGCCAGTTTTTCCCGTGATCCGGTGGTTGTTCTCTTGAACGATTTAAGCGGTGTTCCCCTTTTTGATCCAGCGGATAAAACCCAGCAGGAAGGTTTTGCCAAAATCATCGAAAGCCAAACGCAAGACAGCATCGAATTTCTCCCCGAGGTTTATATCCAGGACAAAAATGGCGTGCGGGAGTTGTTGTCGGGGTCGGTGATAAAGAATTTTGTATGAAAAATAAAATTTTATACGCGGGGTTTATTTTATTTCTGGTCGCATCGGGCTGTGCCTCAACGGAAAAGTTGTATCCCGCGGCCCCCAGCCTTTTGCCATCGACGCAAAGGGAGATGAAGACCGCCGGGTTTTGGATCAGCCGTCATCCTTTCCCCGATAAAGCCATCATGACCCCGGCGCAAATCGAAAAGTTCAATCAGTCGATTCGGGAAGATCTAAAACTGACTAAAGATATTACTCTGATACCGGAGACGGTTGAGGGAGAGAGTCTGCGAGAGGATTTAGAGAAGACGCTTAAAGATTTCACAGCGGCGGGATATTATTTGCCTCCGGGGGGAAAAGCTGATGGGAAATTTTTTCAAGCCATTGAGAAAAATATGGCCCTGGAAAGGATTTCCGGGCCAATCGCGGTTCAGTTCGGGTTAGTTGTCCATTACGCGGACCAGCGATTATTGCCGACACAAGAACCGCTTTATCAAATACGCGGCGACGTGGATTTTGATGAACTGCAGAACAGCGCGCTTGACGTGGGGACGCCGGTGGCGGTTTTGCAGACAAGCGCCAACGGTAAATGGGTTTACGTTGAATCGCCTTTGACGCCGGGTTGGGTGGAGGCCCAAAAGGTCGCGGTGTGTTCAGCGGCTGAGTTAAAAGATTTCTTATCTCGAAAGGATTTTATGGTTGTCATAAGTCCTAAGGCGGATATTTTTTTAGACGAAGGGCAGACGCAATTTTATGATTACGCGCGGATGGGCGTGAAATTACCGATGGATAAAATCGTAGGGGCAATTCATGAATTGCCCCTACGGGCGGAAATCGTCGTCCCCACCCGTGACGTAAATGGGATGTTAATCCTTAAAAACGGTTATATGAATGCCGATGAGGTTCATGAAGGATATTTGCCGTACACGCCGCGCAATGTTATCCGTCAGGCTTTTAAAATGCTCAACGCCCTCTACGGTTGGGGCGGGATGTACGGCGAGCAAGACTGTTCGCGGTTTTTGCAGGAAGTTTTTGCGACGACGGGAATCTCTTTACCGAGAAATTCTTCAGACCAGGCGAAGGTTGGAAAACAATTAGCTGGGTTCACTGGCTCGTCGACCGTTCAACAAAAGTTGTCCGCTTTGAAAACAATTGTCGGCGGCACGTCCATTTTACCGATGAAGGGGCATATCATGTTGTATCTGGGGATGGTGAATGAAAAGCCGTACGCCGTTCACGCGGTCTGGGCGTATCGCGAAAAGGGAAGCGCGGCGGACGTTGTCCGCGTGATCAACCGTGTCGCCGTGACGGATTTATTTTTAGGGGAGGGATCAAAAAAAGGGTCGCTACTCAAGCGGCTTAAGGCGATCCGGTCGATTGAGGGTCAACATTAGAGGGGGGAAATAAAATGCAAAATTTCTTCGTGGCGTTGTCGTGGGTTTATATTTTAGTTTTGGGGTTATTTTTGGGAATTGTTAGTTTCTTTTCTTTATCGGGGAACAGAGAAGGAACTGGACTATTGATAACCAACGAGGTTTTCGCTTTATGGTTCATTGTCACCGCAATCAGTATTTTGAAAAGAAAGAATTATGGGCGGGTGTCCATTATCGTTATGTCGATTATGGCGTTATTTCCTGGACTCATGTTCGTAGGCACCATCTTCTTTGGCCCGGCGTCATTTGGTTTAGCAAGGTTGACGGCCAATGTGATAGTGTATTTTTTTATTATTTTTTTGATTGTTGTCCCAATATCATTTTTGATTTTATTTACTAGACCTTCGGTTAAAAAGATGTTTATGCCTGGGGCGGTTGAAGGGCAGGAGCCTGTTGCTGCTCCATTGGGTATTCAATTGGTGGCTATTTATCATTTTTTGAGTTTGTTAAGCATTTTGCTCCTTTTATTTAGCGATTCTGCGTCTGAAATGCCGGTTGTCATCGGAAGTATCCTTATCCACGGCGTTACGGCCAAAGGCATACTGCTGATCTTAAATGGCGTTTCAGTCTGGATCGCGGTCGGTTTGTGGACGTTGAAAAGGCAGGCTTGGTCCGTCTTCATGATCTATCATGGCATTGGCGTTCTATGGGGTGTTATAAATTTATTATGGGCTAATGACCAGATACTGACAACGATGATACCCAAAGAACTGAGTTATCCATACTGGCTGACGGTCGAATTTTATCGGTTCGTCACGGCCGTCGGGATCGCCGTTGTTTTAAGCCTGGTTTTGTATGTCTATAGACAAAGAGATTTGTTTTTAAGAAAAGAGACGTCAGGCGCATGAAAAAGGGTGAGCAGGTCAAAGGATTTGCTGTTTCTGTTCTCAGCGCGCCGCTTGTTCAGCCGTTTCGGACGGCCTTAGGTCAGCATGATAGCCTTGAAAATATTTTGTTCACCCTTGAACTTGGCGACGGGAAAAAAGGTTTCGGCGAAGCGGCGATCGCGACGCATATCACCGGCGAAACGTTAGCGGAGACGTATAAAAATTTAAAGTCGGTCGGACAAAGTCTAGTTGGACAAGATGCGTCAAATTATTTGCGGATTTCGGCGAAGCTGCACGAGCGTTTGCCAAAAAACAAATCTGCGATCGCGGCTGTTGAAACCGCGCTCCTGGACGCGCTCACGCGTCAATGGCAAATCCCGTTGTGGAAATTTTTTGGGGATAAACCAAAGCGTTTGGCCTCGGATATCACGATTGTGATCGCGGATTTAAAAGAGACAGAAGAGACCGTAAAAAAATTTTACAAACAAGGTTTCTGCGCTTTTAAAGTCAAAATCGGCCGCGATGAGGATTTGGATTTTAAAAGGGTCGCGGCCGTCAAGCGTCTGGCGCCGCGCTCGGCGATTTATCTCGATGCCAATCAGGGGTACTCTGCAGAACAGACAATTCGTTTCCTTAAGAAATTGCAGCGATTTAAAATCCGTCCAGATTTAATCGAACAGCCTGTGCCGCGGGAAGATTGGGAAGGATTAAAGAAAGTGACCCGTTCCACCAAAATTCCCGTTTGTGCTGATGAAAGTGCGCGTTCCATTCCCGAATGTCTCCGTTTGATTCACGAAAAAGCCGCCGGGGTGATGAACATTAAGCTCATGAAATTCGGTTTACTCCAAGCCCGAGAAGCGGCGATGCTCGCCCGCGCGAACGATGTGAAACTGATGATCGGCGGGATGATGGAAACTTCGCTCGCCATGACCGCCTCCGCCCATCTGGCCGCGGGGATGGGTTGTTTTGATTATGTCGATTTGGACACACCATTCTTTATTAAAGGCGCTACCCGGCAAAACCCTTTTTTGAGTCGGCGTGGAGTCTATGATTTAAAAGAAGTAAAGGCAGGAATTGGAATTAAGCCATGAACGTCGCTATTTGTGTGGAGCATCTTCATAAAACATTTCATCCCTGCGGTGTTAGGGAGAAGTCCGTCAAAGCCCTGGATGACGTGAGCTTGGAGGTTTATGAGGGGGAAATCCTCGGTATACTCGGGCCCAACGGCGCGGGGAAGACGACCTTTCTTAATATCCTTTCGACGTTACTGCTACCCGATTCCGGGACCGTTGAAATCCTCGGGATAAAATCCACCCCGAAGAATTTCAGTCAACTGCGCCGGATTCTGAACATGTCCTCGGGGTATCCGAACTTCCCCTGGAGTCTGACGGTAGAAGAAAACCTGCGGTTTTACGGGCGATTGTATGGTTTGTCAGCGGGTGTCTTAAACCAAAAGATAAAGAATCTGATCGAAATGTTCGCCCTGGGAGATTTGGCCAAACGGCGTTTTGATGAACTCTCAAGCGGCAATAAACAAAAGTTGTCGCTGACCAAGGCGATGCTTAACGACCCGAGAATTATTTTTTTGGATGAACCGACCGTCGGGCTTGATCCGGAGGTGTCGATCAAAACGCGTGAAATCATTTTGGATATTTTAAGGAAGGCCAAAGTCACGGTTTTGTTGACCACGCATAACATGGCGGAAGCGGAACTGATGTGCGGGCGCGTGGCGTTCATCAAGCAGGGCAAAGTCCTTCACCTGGCTTCCCCGCAGGAACTTAAAAGAATGCACAACAGCGGTGATTTGGAAGAAGTGTTTGTAAAATTGGCACAGGGACGATTTGAGAAACAGCCGCTTTCAAAAGAACCGGCGCGCCCGCAGCCAGCCGCGATGGCGGCCGCGGATTTAAAACAAATTTTTTTAGCCGGCGAGGTTTTGTTGTGGTTAAGACGTTGTTGGGCCTTTGCCTGCCGGAATTTTCTTTTCGCGGTCCGCAACCTTTTTGCCTTCATGGAACTTCTTTTCTGGCCGGTGGTGAGCTTGATTTCCATCGGGCTGATGGGAGATTATCTTGAGTTGCAGGAAAAAGCGCTTGGGTTTATTTTAACGGGGGCCATCACCGCCGGGGTTTTGCAGGTCGCGCAATTGGATGTGGCGTACGGTCTGCTTTATGAAGTCTGGTCAAAGAGTTTGAAACACACTCTTTTAACGCCGGTCGGGATCAGTGAAAGTCTCGTGGGCTCGTGGTTGATCGGGATTTTGCGCGGCAGTTCGATTTTTATTGTCTTAGGGATTGCGGCCTCGATCCTTTTTGGGTTTCAATTTCCTTCTCTATGGGGGACGTTGATATTCTTGACGGGAATCTTTGGCTGCGCGCTTTTGCTGGGAATTCTGGTCAGTATCCTCATCTTGATCTACGGACAGAAGGCCGAAATCACGGCGTGGATGTTTGCCTATATTTTTATGCTGATCTGCGGGATTTATTATCCCATTGAGACACTGCCGAAGGTTCTTATGGCCATGGCCGAATGGCTGCCGGTGACGTATTTTTTGGAATATTACCGGCAGGGTTTTGGATTTTTGCCGAAACACGAATGGCTTTTGTTGAAAGGTTTTGCGTTGGTCGCGTTTTATTTGTTCATCGGTCTTGCGTTCATGCGCCACGCTTTTCATCAGGCCAGAAAAAAAGGGACGATCGTGCGGTTATCGGAATGATCCAGCATCCTCTACAAATTATTCTAATCCTTCTGCTGATCGAAGGCACTATCCTATACATTTCTGCGCAATTAAGATTAAAGAAATATTTTGAATTTCTCCCTCCCGTGTTCTGGATTTATTTTCTGCCGATGCTGGCGTCCACGTTCGGGTTGATTGACCCGAAAAACGCGGTGTATCAAAAGATATCGACTAATCTTTTGCCGGCGAGCCTGTTGCTTTTGTTGATCCCGGTGGATATCCGGGCGATTTTGAAATTAGGCAGGGCGGCGTTGGTGATGTTTTTTGCCGGCAGCGCGGGGATCGTTTTGGGAGCGCCGTTGGTGTTTGGGATATTTCAACGCTGGGTGGGCGTGGATTTCTGGGCCGGGTTCGGGGCGTTATCAGCCTCGTGGACAGGGGGTAGCGCCAACATGATTGCCGTCAAAGAAGCTTTGTCCACGCCCGATGAGGTTTTTTTACCGATGGTGGTGGTGGACACGATTGTCCCGTATGTCTGGATGGGAACGCTCGTGGCGCTGGCCAATCTGCAACCGCTATTTGACCGGTGGAATAACGCCGACAGGACAGTGCTCATGGAATTGAATCATAAAACTTTTGAAAGCGGATCGCCCAAAGCACCGTCATGGCCATGGCCCAAGGTGGTGCTCGTTCTTGTTGTGGCTTTTGCGGGGACGTTTGTGGCCCAGCACACCGCCGCGCTTTTGCCTGAGATAAAATCTGTCATCTCCACTTACGCCTGGACAATCATTGTTGTTTCCATCTTGGGTATAGGCCTTTCCCTGACCAGAGCGAGAAAGCTTGAAACGTACGGGGCGTCGCGGATAGGATATTTTTTGTTATATTTTGTTTTAACCGCGATCGGGGCCAAGGCGAATTTATCTAATCTCGGTTCGGCGGTGGTGTTGATTGCGGCTGGGTTTTTGCTGGTATTGTTTCACTCGGGAATTCTTTTAATAACGGCGCGGATTATCAGGGCGCCGATGTTTTTGGTTGCCGTGGCCAGCCAAGCGAACATCGGTGGGGTCGCCTCCGCGCCGGTTGTGGCCGAGATTTATCAACCCGGCTTGGCGTCGGTCGGTTTGTTGTTGGCGATATTGGGAAATATTGTGGGGACTTATTTCGGGATTCTTGCCGGTCAATTGTGCCGCCTGGTAGCCTCAATTTCTTTCTATTCTCCTTCGCCTTTTTAATAAAAGGCTCTATATGGCTTCGGAGAAATTGAATAAGCAACCGTTTTCTTTGGCTATTTTTTAGGCCCGATTTCCCGCTGAATATATGTTATAATTTGGCTGCCTTTTAGTATTAGTAACAATAGCTAACAATTATAAACAGGCAGACAAATTGAATCCAGCCACGGGAAAAAATCTCACGATTCAATGGTATCGAATCCCACGTTTTATTACCTGGTTCGTCCTCGTTTGCTTTAGCTTTACCACACTTTTCCCCCCATCTCTTTTCGCCCAAACTAATTTCCCAGTCGGAACTTCTCTTCTCGGCCTTCCCCAGCCTGGGGTGATGGTTAATCCCACAGCGAATTTTGTCCCTGTGATTTTAAAAGGTGTCAAGGTCTATGCCGATAATCCGCTCAGGTTTGATTTTATTATGGATTCGGGGGACACGAAGTTGGAAGGAGAAGACTTAAAAGGTGAATCCGAAAAGCTCATCAAATATTTTTTGGCGTCTCTCACCACGCCCGAAGAAGATTTGTGGGTGAACCTCTCGCCGTACGAAAAAGACCGCATCATCCCTGACAAGTTCGGCACCACCGAAATGGGCCGCGACCTTTTGGCCCAGGATTATTTGCTCAAGCAGCTCACCGCGTCTTTGATGTATCCCGAAGACGATTTGGGGAAAGAATTTTGGGACAGGATTTATAAAAAGGCCTTTGAACTTTATCAGACAACGAATATCCCCATCAACACCTTTAACAAAGTCTGGATCGTGCCCCAAAAGGCAGTTGTCTATGAAACTAAAGACACGGCGTTTGTGGTGGAGAGTCATCTTAAAGTGATGCTTGAGGGCGATTACCTGGCGCTCAAAGAAAATTTGAACAAAGAAGAGATCGGGACCGACAAGCTCGCGGACAGAGACGTCAAACAGTTAAGCGATGTTTCCTCGGGAATTGTGCGGGACGTCATCCTGCCGGCGATTGAAAAGGAAGTGAATGAAGGGAAAAATTTTAGCCAGCTACGACAAATTTATCACGCGCTCATCCTTTCTGTTTGGTACAAAAAGCGCCTGCGCGAAAGTCTTTTGGGGCGGGTGTATGTGGATAAAAATAAAGTCACCGGGGTCGACGTCGAAGACAAAGACGTGCGCCAAAAGATTTATAACCAATACCTCGAGGCGTTTAAGAAAGGTGTTTACGATTACATCAAAGACGATTACGACCCTTACATCAACCGCACGTTATCACGGCAGTATTTTTCGGGGGGATTCATTGCGGACAATTTGTCTAGAGAGACAACATTTATTCAAGTTAATACCTCAGAAAAAATGGCTGTGTTAAGAGGAATTCGTGATAGCGCGGAGGTGTATATCCAGGGAAATTTGGATCGATTAAAGGATGGGCGAGGCTATGCGGATAATGATCCGGCCATTGCCGAGGCCAGGCGATTGGAGGCAAAAGCAGCTTATTGGAGGAGGGAAGAGGCAAACAATTTGGATAGGGCGGAAGCTTTAAAAGAGCGTGAAAAAGATCTTCGAGACGAAATGGAAGATGCCAGAGTCAATTCACCCAATAGACAATTGGCTCTAGAAACGGAAAGAGGTTATAAAGAACAGATTGCTCAGATTAACGAGCGCTTAAAGTTTTTGGCCAACGATGCCAGAACCATCAAAATAAAATTGAATATTTTGGAAGATGAAATCAACGCCCTCCTTAATGAAAATAAAGGGAATAGAGAAGTCTGGAAACTCCTCGCCCCCGCGGCGATGGCGGCGGAAAATAGAGCGCCTATACTAAAACTTGCCCGGACAGATCAGCAAAGAGTTGACCTTTTATCAGTAGTTTCCCGTGTTTATACAGGCGGGCATTTACTTATTTCTAATGCTCGGGATGAAGCGGATTCAGCTATGCATGCATCCGTCATTGATTATTTGATAGGTCAACATCTTCTTAATCGGAGGGAATTCGATATTGTTTTAAAAAAATCAAACAGTGATCATTTTAAAGCAATCGTCACCAATCGAGCGATTGCGGCTAAATTAATCACAGATAAAAAAGAAATTGACACTTCTTTGAAAGAAATCCTGGCAACGGTCGGTGAAGATGAATATGTCGCAGGAGTAATGGCTGCCATTCAAGCCAAAGCCATAGCCACGAGAGAAGAACTAGATTCATACTTGAATTTGCTTGATTTATTAATTCCCACCGAAGGATTCGATGTCCAAGCATCAAGACAGAAATTGCAAAGATACCGCTTGGTTGTAGTCGAGGCAATTAAGGCGGGAGTAATTTTGAATAGAGAAATGGCCGATCACTATTTACAAAATCTAGAAAAGATGTCTGAAAGGTTATTTGAACGAGGGGGCGATTATTCCCGCATAGTTTCTGCGGCGATTGAATATAAACTTTTTAAAAGTAAAAATGATATTGATGTGTATCTTGAGAAAATGCTTACAACCAATCAATTCGACGGGTATAAAGCGATCGTGGTCGCAGGAATAGATTTTAAATTAATCACTGAACGAGCAGACGTGGATTCTTGTATTACTCGCTTGGAAGAAAAGGCGGATGGTATTTTAAGTCGACCAATAACTTTGGCCATCCAGATTATTGCAATAAAAAATCAAATTTTAAAAGATAAAAAATGGATTGAAAATGAACCATTGAAAACCGCAGATCTTTTTGGTTTTAGGGAGCAATATATCGAGATTATAATCGCCATGATTGATTCTAAGGTTGTGAAATCTATGGCTGAAGTGGATCCTTTTTTACAAAAGTCATTCTTTGAGAAGTATACCCGGGATAATCTCAGTGAGATTTTAATCGCAGCCATTAATGGTGGGATTATTATTACAAAGAAGGAGATGGATTCTTCCATTAAAAAGTTCGGCTTAAATTTTTATTATAGACAATATGCCAATATTGTCAGCGCAGGGATTAAGGCAAATTTTATCGATGAGGTGGCAACCAAAAAATATTTCAGAATAATGAATTTGGCTAAAGAGAGGGAAGGTATGTTAGCCATCTTAGAGGCAGTACTTGAGTCTGATCCACAGCGAGATGATGCCAGAGATTATCTTGCTGCTTTTCCCGGTGAGTATGGGATGACTTATTCTAATGCCGTCATTAATTCGGCGCGTGCTCAATATGAAAAACTAATTTCAGAAGAAGTCGCTATATTCAACGAGGATGATGGTCTGCCCACTTCTTTTAGATTAACTGTTCACAATTTACGGCTAGCTCTTATGTTGCCAGATGCGGCTCCTTTGAATAAATTGGCAAGCGTTGTTTTAAACGAGGTTCGTAATAAAAATCAATTAGCTGTTAGGGAAGATCAAGAAATTGATGTGGAAGATTTTGAATTATTTCTTTTGAGGGGTTTGGCTAATATGTTTGTTGTTTCCGAAGGGATGACAAAGCAAATTATAGATATTCAGCTTAATCAAAGAGGTTATTTGCCTTTGATAAAAGAGATCTTTGAAATTTGGGCCTCTTTAGATATTGAAGATGTTTTTATTTTGAAGGGATTTTACGAAAAGACCGGTAATCGATTCGCCAATCGTCCTAATGATTTATTGTCTTTGGTCGGCTATGCTGAGGCCTATACGGCAGTGGGGTTTAGTAAAGAGAGATTTCGAGATGATCTCATGGCTCAAATGAATGGCACTATGGAGAACATACAACAGGAATTGGGACAGAAAGTTCTTCAGGAAATAGCCGATCAACTGGGAATAGAAATAAATCTATCACAAAGAACCGCTACGGGAAGAGATGTTTTAAAAGAATGGGATTTAAGATATCTCGGTTTATTTGTTTCGGCTAAAAATCAATGGGGGGAGAAAGATGAGGAGTTTTTTAGATTATTATTTAGAGCTGCGATAGAAGGAAATACGGCCGCATTAATCTTCCCTCCGAGTTATAAGGATTTTTCTGTAAATATTTTTGGAGAAAATAATGCCGATTTAGTGCAGAAAATACGGCGATATAATCTGAATTTATTGAAAATGATGGAGTCTTTAGGGCTTAACCTCGAGCCTTGGTTGTTTCCTAATGAGGCCGTTGAGCCAGTTATTATCGGGGGCGCTGGAACTCAACGGCGGCCATTTGATATTCTCCGAGATTTTCGAGAAAGGCTCGGAGTTTTTAAACAATGGCTTCTAACTCGAGCTGAAGGTAATAGTAGATGGGAAAAGTTATCCAAATCAATGGGAAATGACTGGGCAAAGATCAACGAGAATCCTTCTGCTGTATTATTAACTGATCCCAATAAGAGAAAGAGTTTAAAAACATTAAAAAGTTTTATAGAAGGAGAACTTCTGGGACACAATAATGAAGCAGCCATCATCGGAATAGCACAGATTCTAGATGAGATTAAGTATTATAAGGTTATGGAGGAAGACACTGGAAAGGAAAGTTATCGAATTCGATTCTGGAGGCGAGAAGTTGGACGGGATGCGGTCTTGGGAAATTGTGCCGGAAGTTGCACTTCCCTTGGGAGTAACGCTACAGCCATTTTTCAATTTTTATTGGATCAGGGAACACAGTACGTCGTTATTGAAAGTTTAAAAGGGGATGTTGTGAAAGGATATGCCCGATTTTTTCTTACCCGAAGTAATAAAAAACGGCCAATGCTTTTTATCGACAGTATTGATGGGACAGTGGCCGCACGTCATGAAAGTCAATTGAAGGCACAAATTGTGCAATTAGCTATTGCACTTGGGTTAACAAAAGAGGATGTGGAAGATCGAAGTGGGGGGATTGTTGAGGAGAAAGTTGGTGGGGCTTTAACAGAGAGTTATTTTAATCATTCTGGGGTTTCTTTCTCAGTGCTGGAAGAAGATGAGGAGGTAGATCAATGGCAACCAAAAAACGGCTGGCCTGCCGAAAGAGTTGGTGGAAATCATATTTTAGTCGACAGTTCCAACAGGGAGAAATTCGACGGCGGGATCGATTTGAAAAAGACCAAAGACACGGTTGAATTTAAAGGCAATGGCACTGCACTGCCGGTGATTTCCCCCGACCCCGCGGCCATCAGGGAATTTGAGACGCTGCCCTTTTCCGGCGTGACGTTTCAGATCCTCTACATGGGCCCGGTGCCGGACATCTCGGCGTTTGTGGGGGAGATACCAGCGGAAGATAAAACCGATTCAGCAGGCGGCCCACAGAGCCGACCGCTTTCGAAAGGTCCCGTCCCATTGATGAGAGAAGATGATTGTCCATTAACCAGGGAGGGGAAGTTTTTTCCAGCGGCTGAATTGTTCAAAGGTAATAAAATGGACGAGGCAGCTGTTGTGGGTTTGAGAATCCGTCAGGTTTTCATTGATGACGTAAGCGGCTCTGGCCGTGGGGTAACGTAATAAAAAGCGGCGCAGCCCCTGCGGGATCTGCGTGGAATTTAAACGGCTTTTGACTTCGATGGGGATAGGTTGACGATTATAGAGAAGGATAAAATCGACTTCATCGCCATCCTTGGTTCGCCAGAATTTGATTTCTGTCGCGGGGGTGAGGAGTTGCTGGAGGGTCAAGAAGACAAAGGTTTCAAACAGCGCTCCTTTGTCGGGACGTTGACCGGGCAGAGAAAAATCTTTCAGGATGGCGTTTCTGATCCCTAGGTCATAGAGATAGGTCTTAAAAGATTTTTTGAGTTCGTTGCCGAGGTTTTTAGAAAAACTGTAGACCCGACTGTTGGCATAGGTGGCCTCGAGAATGTCGAGGTAGCGATGGATGGCCTTGGCGCTCATTTTTATTTCATTGGCGAGCGAGTTAACGGAAACAACCGAGCCCTGGTTTTCGGCGAGCAGATAGACGAGGTGATTGAAGGCGCGGATGTTCTCTTCTTTGACGAGCGCGCGAACGTCTTTGAGAATATAGCTGGCCAGCAGTTCGGATAAAAGATGCTCTTTGCGTTCATTGGAATCGGCGTGAGTGAGTCCCGGCATCCCGCCGTGCTGGAGGAAAGATTCCAAGGTGATGGGATAAGCGGACTCAACCAATTCGGCCAGAGAACAGGGAAAGATGCGGAAGGTAAGCCTCCGGCCGGATAAACTCTCTTTGAGATGTTTGTGGATTTCAAAAGAAGACGACCCGGAACAGATGATTTTTGTTTTTCGGCCGGCGTCGAAGACCGCTTTAAAGATTTTGGAGGCGTTCTGAATGTATTGGAACTCATCGATAAAGATGATTTTTCCGGATCCCGTTAACGTTTCGATGACGTGTTTGTCCGGGCGGTTGAAATGGGCCAGTGTGTTGGGCTGTTCTAAATCAAAAAACGCGGTGGAATGTCCCTGGGCGCGGGCGAATTGTTCGAGTTCTTTAAGGAGTGTAGTTTTTCCGACCTGGCGGGGACCAAGGAGAATATTGATTTCCGGTCGGGTTAATTCCTCTCTTAACCTATTGAAAATAAAGCGTCTAATCACGATGCTGACCAATATAACCTGATGGGTCAGAAAAGTCAAATGGGGAAAAGGTTTTAAAAGTGAATAGGTTTTTGAAGAAAATTATGGTTAAGTCTATTAAAAAATTGTTAGTTATTCAATGGTTGCGAGCGACGAACCACGAGCGGCGAACCACGAAATTCGTGACGTGGTTCGTCCTCGTTTGCTTTAGCCTCACCACCATTTTTCCACCGACAATTTTAGCCCAAACAGTCACGCCGGTCCCCAGTCCTTTACTCGGCCTTCCCCAGCCCGGGGTGATGGTCAACCCCACGGCGAATTTTGTTCCCGTCATTTTAAAAGGCGTTAAGGTCTACGCCGATAATCCGCTCAGGTTTGATTTTATCGTGGATTCGGGGGATTCAAAGTTAGAAGGGGAAAACCTTAAAGGCGAATCGGAAAAACTCATCAAATATTTTTTGGCCTCCCTGACTACACCCGAAGAAGATTTGTGGGTGAACCTTTCGCCGTACGAAAAAGACCGCATCATCCCGGACAAGTTCGGCACGACCGAAATGGGCCGCGACCTTTTAGCGCAGGATTATCTGCTTAAACAACTCACCGCGTCACTCATGTATCCCGAAGACGATCTGGGAAAAGAATTTTGGGACAGGATTTACAAGAAAGCTTTTGAGCTTTACCAGACGACGAACATCCCGATCAACACATTTAACAAAGTTTGGATCGTACCCGAGAAGGCGGTCGTGTATGAAACCAAAGACACGGCATTTGTGGTGGAGAGTCATCTGAAAGTGATGCTCGAAGGCGATTACCTGGCCCTTAAAGAAAATTTGCACAAAGAAGAAATCGGCACCGACAAGCTGGCGGACACAGACGTCAAACAGTTAAGCGATGTTTCCTCGGGAATTGTCCGGGATGTGATTATTCCGGCGATTGAAAAGGAGGTCAATGAAGGAAAAAATTTCAGCCAGCTGCGGCAGATTTATCACGCGCTGATCTTATCGGTTTGGTACAAAAAGCGCCTGCGTGAAAGTCTTTTGGGCCGCGTGTATGTGGACAAAAACAAAGTCGCGGGCGTGGATGTGGAGGACAAAGAGGTTCGTCAAAAGATTTATAACCAATACTTAGAGGCGTTCAAAAAGGGCGTTTACGATTATATCAAAAACGACTACGACCCCTACATCAACCGCACCTTATCAAGGCAGTATTTTTCGGGAGGCGTGGCTTGGAACGAAGTATCAGCAGTGGTTAATCCTGAATGGTTGGATACTCCAGGAGAGAGTGCAAATTTGAATAGTAGTTTCCGCAGTTCTCCGACAAATATAGTGACCCAGGTGGGAAGGTTCTCTCCCCGTACTGATATCGGCATTGCCAGTGTAGGTGAAGTGAAAGATCATGAGGAATATAACCTAAAAGTAACAAAAGATGGCACTGTTCTTGAAGAACGGTTTGTCAAAGTGCTGGCCGGTTTTCTAGGAATAGAATTAAAGAAATTTCCAAAACTGCAAACTACAATTGATGGGAAAAGATTCAACGATTGGGATTTTGGAAAAGTCATCAATCGATTGGTTGATAAAAAACACTCCAGTGTCCGTGAGGATAAAGGGGGAAATATTATTGTCACTATTACAGCGGGCAAAGAATATCTTGTCCTGACGACAAAAGTCGACCCCATAACAAGTGAGAGAGAACTTTTAATGATTACCCCTGAGTTTGGGGGCGATCATGCCGGCAGAACGAGAAATCAGACTTTTTCCACCACTATTGTAGTGAATATGGAGGAGTTGACGGAACTTCGATTATGGAAGAAGTTGGAAAGAGCTTTGATCAATGGAACGGATGGGTTTTCAATTCAGATCGATCCTGATCCAAATTCACCACTCCCGCATACTATCGGTGAATGGACCAGAAAAAATATTTCGATTGCTGCCGTTTATGATAAGTATTTCCATATGGTCGGACAAGATCGGCAGGGGGCGGCTCGTCAATTAATAGGTAAGGGATATTCGTTCAACAAAGATGGATTTGTCGGTCTTGATCAACTCATTGATGATGTTGTTGATGGAGTTAACCTGGAAGACTTGTTAATTGAAAAAGAATTGCCCAATTATCGACCCACAAAGCCAGTATCATTTAATGAAATGCTCAAGGCGTTCAATGCTAATGCCAGAGACCGCGTTAAATTAAAAGAGAAACCAACGAAGCAGCAACTTGTATCGCTTCAAAAATCACTTAACGTAGAAGATACTCTTTATACGGTCAGGATATTTCAAAGAAAATCAACTGAAGGCACCGGAGAATGGTTCGCCGTAAAAATTCCTTCCATCAATAATGATTTTGATCCTATAAATCGTCTCCATTTTGCCTTAGCCGTGGCCGGTGATATCGGGTTTTCCTATGAAGTAGTTTCTCCTGTGGCCGATGATTTTAAAGAGCAAAAGGGTGATTTTTCTTTGCCTCCTTCCGCCGAAGATTTAGTCAGTCTTGTAAGGACATCCGGTGCAAAAGCAAGAATACACGCGAACGATGATTATGTTTATCTCTGTTCGGCTAAAGGTGTTTCGTTGACCACTCGATCCATTGAGCAGTTGGAAAGTGAGATGAATCAGGAGTGGAAGAGGATTGTTGATGAAGTAGGTAAAGAATATCAGGATTTAATTGATAGGCAGAATCCTATTGATTTACCTAAAATTTTGCCCAAAAAATTAAAAGAGGCGAACAATAGTGTTTTTTATAGATGGGTAGAGTATGTTCATGCTTTAGGTTTTATATTGTTCAGAAATTCCCAGGATAAATTTCTGGAAAAAGCAGAGGCGGAAATTAATAGTTTCTTCCGCGACGACACCCCTCTTTCCCCGAAGCCGGAAGAAGTCACCATCTCGAGCGGGGCGGATGAAAGTGCCGCTGCGATGGCGGCGGAAAACGCAGCCCAAAAAAGTTATCTGCCAGCCGAAATGCCAGGGAATGAAAATAAAATCTCGCTTACAAAAAGAGACTTGGATAATTTTCAAAAGTTTTTGGCGGAACTAACTGACCGCTTGAATACACACGGGAATATTATCATTAATACGTGGAGTAAAATATCTAAAGAACCGGACCTTGGTCAATTTCTGGGGAGCACGATTAATAAAGCTGCTGAATTCTTAGGGCAGGCTATTACAAACGCCACGCTTGAAAAGGGCCCTCCTTTACAGAGAATGTTTTTAATGTCGATTACGGGTGAAGAAGGCCTTAATCCATTTAATCTGAGAAGGAGAGCCAGTAGATTAGATGTTAAGGAATTCAATGATTCTCAAGAATTTCCTGAGATAGAAAAGATTGTGAGAGAAATAGAAGAGTTATTAGCGCTAATCAACAATTTAAAGCAAGTTCAGGTTATTGATGGATTAACTATAAGAGAGGTGAAGGTAAGAGGAAAGAATATTCAATTTCTAGATTTGTTGGGCATTAAGGAAAAATTAGCAGCGGCTTCGAAACCAGCCGTAGCGAAGCCAGTTATAGAGGAACCGGTCGCAGAGAAACCGGTCACAGAGAAAATTGTACCGAAAAAAACACTGCCAGGAGAATTTTCTCAATTCAAAAGATTTTTGAAGTCTTTTTTGGTGGAATGTTCAAACGTTGAAAATCAGCTAACTGTTCATTGGCCTCAGGCAAAAGAATCGATAGGCCGTCCGGAGCTTTCTGAGCATATACGATTAGTTTGGGAGGCAGCGGCTATTATGATGAGACTTCTGAATCGCGCCAGCCACAGGCAGCTTTATATCAACCCCGGGACCGTGGGAGACAAACTGTTGAATACACTCACGAATACCGAGAATTTTGGCGCAGTTTTTCGCTCTCAGAAAATCATTGAGCTCCTGGATCAGGGATTTAATCCTGAGATGATCACAGAGTTAGATGAGAACATTAATGAACTTTTAAATATTATTTCTCTTGTCAAAAGATTGGGAAATACAGAGAAGATTGAAGATTTAACTATAAAAGCTATTAAGGTTGGTGATGAAGACCCCTTTGAAATCATTGAGCTAAATCGTCTTCCAGAGATTAAAACGGTCGGCACGATGGAAGTAACGCCAGCCCCCTTGGAAGAATTAGATTTCAAGGCACTCCTGAATAGCATTCCTACAAGAGAAGCTATAGAAAACATGCCCGGAAGAATTGTTGTTCTTGATGTGGCGCATGGCGACTATCAAAAGTTTAAGAATCCGCTAGATACGACTATTGCTAACTTTCTTTCCTTGAGGAATATTCTTCGAACAAATCGGGAAGCATTGTTGCAAAAAGTGAATGATCTTGATGCAGCCGCTCCTGAACTTTCGGAAATCAATGGCGCGGGGAAAAGAATTAGAGCTCAGATTGAAAAATATGAAAAATTGGTGGCGCTTGATTCTCTTGCGGAGAAATTTTTTAATTCCCTGACAAGAGAAGGTCCTTTATTACTTTTCAATGTTCGCCGAAGGGCCCTTGTGTTAGAAAAGCTTATTGAGGAGCAAAACATGACTCCTGAAATAGTTATCCGGATTGGGGATGTTATTACTGATATTCTCTACATTTTCAGTTTGTTGGAACGGTTTAAAAAAGTGACTTCAGAGAAAGATTTAGTTTTTAAACAAATTGATATCGATGGGAAATTGGTTGAATTTCTTGATGTCTCTGCCATTAGCGGAAAGGCAGGAGACCAGGTGGAATTAGCACAAGTTGAAATCGAAAAACAAAGTCCCCGCCAGGCAAAATTTTTTGATTCCTTGACAGATTTTCCTTACGCGAATGCGTTAAAAGGGGCTTTAAAAGGGTTAGAGAGGAATGTTATTCAAGGAGGAAAGCTGGAATCATTGACCCCTAATGCCAGAAAATTAGTGGAGGTGATTCAAAAGTTAAGGCCTGAATTTTTGAAGCAAAATGTGCTTGAGGATTCAGTTATCGCTTCTGTCGGAGGGTTAACATTGAACTTTGGCTATTATCAAGCGGGACGAGTTGCCCAATTTTTTACTGATCATATTAATATTTTGGTTAATTTGGGGGATTTTGCCGATGTGTTATTGACAGTTTATGATGGTCAACAAATTTATCATTGGGATGCAATGACCGATCAATGGGTCGAGGGGACAAAAATCACTGATCCTGAGGCCCGCGTTAGCGCGGCAGATCTTTATTTGCACAAACCTGTGGAGAATTTTATGCGGCGGGTCTCAAGGCGTTATTGGGGACAAAAGTCTGTCCGTATTGAAAATATTTATGTAGATGCTATCCGAACTCCTTATAAAGCTGATAAAAGTAGCGGTGAGATTACCTTAGGTGATTTCAAAAGAGGATTGCCAAAAACCAGTGGCCCGACCTATGCCTGTTTAAAGGAGCACATGATTTTGATAGATGACACACGTGGAGGATATAAGCGGTATAGCGGTGTTGGTGTAAATAAGCCGGGTGGCGATGTCCGGGTCTATGTCCCTGTCACTCCTGATATCGTTGATCTTTATGATGGCTGGGGACTGTTGGCTTCATTTTCTTTGAAAGACCCTCAAGTTAAGGCCATGCGGCAGGATATTTATTTAGATACGCTTATTTTAGGTATTGTAGCGCAAAATACAACGGGGCAGGTGGAGATGATGGGAAGTCTGGCTGAACCACGCACCGGAATAGTTAATATTGGCACCACTCAAAAAATCCGTTTCCCTCCGAGTTTGCCTTTAGAAGTCCGTACTCCAGGTGAGCCTGGTTCTTCGATTCTTGGTCGTTATGCTTGGGAGAGTCGAAAGAAAGTTATTATGGGGAAGTCTACTGATGACTGGCGATACCAACTTGAAATATTTTTGTTTGGCGAAAATTTAGTTGCGATAACAGGAATCGGTGGCTTTATAAATAGCGATTTGCCGATCATACTTTTTTATGGCGATGATTTGGATATAATGAGTTTCTTGGGGGACATAGATGAGATTTATAAAAGTCAGGGTGGAGCTGTTGATCCGAGGTTAAAAAAGGCTATCAAGGGAGGAGGGAAGGCGCGGCTGCCGGACAATTCAAATACTTACCATGTTACAGAATTAATGATGCATACAATACCATTCCCTTTGGAAAGGAAATGGCTTAATAGACAGGTAGTGGTGGTAACATCCGATGCAGAGTTTACTCAAAAAGTATCGGCCCTTGTTGAACAATCTCCTTTTAAGAGCAGCGGACGCTTGCCTCAGGTAGGTTTTGGTGTTCCAGAAAAAGTCAGACAAATCGCCAATGATGTCATGATGGGTAATTTAAGTGAATCTTCACTGCAGTTTTTACAGGATGAAGAATTACGAAAACAATTTGTGGAATTCATTAATACTTTTCCTGTTACTACTCGTCAGAAGTGGCAAAGTCGATTGTATCGTTTGGAAGCTTATCAGTTAAAGCATGTACAAGACCAGCTTGAGTTTGATCTGACGCAGCAAGGGATGCGGGAGTCTGAGTTGAGAAAGTTGGCAGAAGAAAAAACACAAGAGATGACTGCTTTATTTACCGATATGGCTAATCAAGTTAAATGCTCCGCATGCCAGTGGCAGAGGCCCGATTATCCAATGGATGAAGCCGCGATTAAGTTGCATGGGGACCATGTTAATTCTTGCGGGGTTGCTGAACAGAAAAATGGGCTGGCGGCTTCCCAGGCTGCGCTGACAGTCGTCGATCAAAATGAGTTTCGTTGGCGAGCCAATGCAGATCTTTTGATCTCGCAAGGGGGTTCTCTGACTGTTGACGAACTTAGAAAGAATCAAGAGGCCTTGGCACGTCAATTTGTTCAGAAAAGAATGGCCACGGTCAAGAAAGGAGACATGTGGTGGGTGAGCTTCTGGGGCAATTTAATAGACATGATTATCGATGACGAAGATTACCGCACAGAAGTCATGAGAAATTCCAAGGTCAAGTTTGCCGATAATTATCCAGATATTCAAGCAATTTTTCAGACCCGCATTAAAGCGGATTTCTGGCGCAGGTTTCACCAAGATATTCTTTTTAAAGAGGAGACCGTAGATGCAAAAAATATGGAGTTGGAGAGGCAAAAGATCGAGGATGAGTTAAAAGACGCCCGATTGAATGGACAAACAGATGAAGTGAAGAGGCTTGAGCGAGAATTATTGCCGTTTATAGCTAAAGATGACCTGGCCATTGAAATACGAAAACAGCTCAGTGAGATAGAATCCGGAATAGACAGAATTTTGACGGCCAATCCCAATAATGCGGTTGCTAACGAACAACTCCGCCCCGCGGCGATGTGGGCGGATGATGGAAAGTTTTTCCGTATGTCTTCAGGCAAAATTACTATGGAAGAGGCAGAGAAAGCAGCTGAGGTTAGTTGGCAGGAATTTCTCGATAGAGTTGAATATTATCGTTTACAGCAAAAAACAGATCAACAGTTGGGAGAGGATATCCATGTTGATTTTGATGTTGCCAAGCCTTTAAATTATTCTGAGGTCGGTGAACAACCAATGCTTTCCTTAAAAGATGCCGATGGGACCATCTTATCTTCAGCCGTTATCCTGCCATTTATGCAGGGTATTACTATTGGACTTAGACTTATACAGAAACATGGCGGTAATGGTTTTGGAAAAAATCTTATGGAATGGAGCCTTGAAAAGATGAGATTTGTTTACACGGGAAGAGGAGCGACAGATACTTTGAGCAGCGATTTTATTGAGATGATGGCTCAGTTAGTTGCAAAGGGCTATACCGTCTCTAAGACTTCAACTTTGACGACGGGTAACAATTTAGGTCGGGTCGATAATAGCCAAAAAATTTATTTTCATTGTGTCATTGAGAAAAATGATCTAACAAAAGGGCCATTTAATAATAAAGATCGAAATATGCCACCTGCGCTTCGCTTACAACGCCTTCAAGAACTAGGAATGATTTATGGGAAGATTGAGATGATGCCAGATGGGCTCTCAAGATTTAATCAGGTTTTAGAAAATATGAATCAAGAGATGAGAATGGAGATTAATTCTCTAGAAGCAGATGGTGTTGTTGAGTATAAGTTAATCCATGGCTCATTATCTGCCCTGAATCCGGGCAATGTTGTTCGTTATAAAGGTAAAAAGTATTTATATATGATTCATGGCGATCATCCTATGTTACTTCCTTGGGATGATGGGGAACTGGCTCCAGTTGACCTTTCTAAATTGGATTTGGAAGTTTTGGGTATCAAACAACCTTCATCAAATTTCTCAACTCAATTTATTGACCAAATTAATGAGGCCGCGGCTAAGGGGGTGGAAAATGACCATCAAAGGAAACCTATCCCAGAACAAAGTTGGCGACCTAAATTTACTTATTCACGTCTTCTAGCAGACGAAAAATTTCGACGGTTTGATATTAAAAAGGTTTTGGGGATAAATCCATCACTCCCCGCGGATTTTCCTTTTGTTCAAGTAACGGAAAAAGGACTAGTTTTTCCCGAAAATCAAAGGATTGTTTATAAGAGTGAAAAACTGGCTAAGAAATTAAGCGACCTGGGGATAAAGTTTTTGATGGGAGGGGCATTAACTTCTAGAAAGTTTCTGGATCATCTAAGAAATAGAGAGGATGGGGATTTAAGGCAATTTATGAAGGAGGAAGGGGTTTATGAGATTGTCTTTCCCGAAAAGAAAGGGCAGGAGTGGGAACATCTTGTGCCTTATGCCAACGAGGTATTGGGCGATCTCTTTTTGGGCCTTGAAGATAAGTACCCTAAAATCGTGGATCTTTTTAGAACAATTGTCTTAGAGTCTTTATCACATGTTCCTCAAAGTGAAATTGAAAAAAATAGTAAATATAATCTGCATGGAATAAGAAATACAGTGCTGTTATTACAAAGTGCAGAGCGAACACAAGGTGAGCATTTTGGTTATAAGCCGATTGTATTTTTTGCTTTAAGGAATAATCTTATCAACAATATTCTTTTGCGAAGTCCTGATAATTCAAAGATAATTATGCCGTTAATTAAACCGTTTATTTCGGAGCTCAGTTGGGATATGGGACAGGAAGTGGTCAGTTACTTTTTGGAACAACTGGAGTACCATTCGCAAGTTATAAAAAATCCTGAAGCTGTCGGTATTCTTTTAAATTTCGGAATGAGGTTGTTGTTTGACTCAAAAATTAATCCGAAAGTTTCATCCATTGATTCCCCATACAAATCATCAGCTTGGCGAGAGGATATTCAGCAGTCCTTTAACGATATCGACGATATTTTTCAAACAAATAGTTTCTTTCTTGGATTGTTAAATTTATTGAAGCAAAAAGGGATATTTCTTGATGAAAAGTTTTATAACCTACGCGAGGTTACATTATTGGCTGAAGAAGGTGCAGAGGTTTCCGGGAAAAACCCGATTTTCAAAATGATTCTTCAAGGAACGGAAGAAGAAGAGGAAACTATTTTGGTGAAATGGGTAGGATTAAAAGAAGCACATTACGATCGAATTGCCACACGTACTTGTGATTTGTTGGGTGTCCCTTATTATCATGTGCAAGCTGATGATTTCTCGAAGGGTTCAGGAGTATGGGAATTAATAGAATATCATTCGAGCGATGAAGTTGCTTTTACCTACGAAGACATGTTAAATCCCCGGGGTGTTTTCCTGACACCAGGAATAAATGCCGCCTTGTCAGGTGATGTAGAGACAGTTAAGCAGCGTTTTAGAACCTTGGGTGGAATTTGGGCTATTGAGTATATATTGGGGGCCAGGGATTCTAAGATGAAGCATATCTTATTGCGTAAAGCAGATGGACTTTTTTTTAGGATTGACTGGGAATATCTTTTGGATTTTGAATCTCCAGAAAATCTCAGAATTCCAACAGTATTAAAAGGAGATGAGCGACAGTTCCTTATGCTTCTTGCTAGACAGGGCAATGGAAAGTATATTTTGCAAGCCATCTGGGAAGGTTTTAAAAGGACATACCAACAAGCAAAAGAGAGACAAGGTGAAATATTGCAACTTATCCCTAATGATTTGTTGGAAAGTAATAATAGAGAAAAGTTAGTCGATAGATTAAATAAAGGAGATAGAGATATTGCCCAAGATTTAGGACTAGTAAATTCGGGTTTTATTGAAACTCAAATAGGAGCAAATAAAGAATTTTTACCTGAAACTAGAAATTTAAAAGGAAATTTTGACGGCGGGATCGATTTGGAAAAGACCAAAGACACGGTCGAGTTTAAAGGCGATGGCGACGCCACTATTCCGCCGGTGATGCCGGCCGACCCCGCGGCCATCCAGGAATTTGAAACGCTTCCCTTTTCCGGCGTTACCTTCACCATCCTCTACATGGGCCCGGTGCCGGATCTATCGGCGTTTGTGGGGGAAATGCCAGCGGAAAAACATCCCGATTCAGCGGGCGAACCAGAGAGTCAGTCGCTTTCTAAGAATCGATCTCCAGTGTTCAGAGAGCCTGATTATGAACTGGCGGGAGCAAGATAATCTTCCGAATTATTCGGCACAGAAACTATGGTAGAAACCTTAAGTTGACTTCGTTAAATAGTCATGTTAAATTTTTATCAGGTTAATCCAAAGGAGGAATGCCGACATGAAATATCCTGTCACCGTTCATAAAAGTGAATATGGTTTTGATGTCCATTGCCCGCTGTTGCCTGGCTGCCACAGCCAGGGAGATACCCTTGAAGAAGCCCTCGAAAACATCAAGGATGCCATTCGGACGTACCTCGAAATGATTAGTGAAGAAGAGAAGGGTTCACTTTACGAGGTTGAGGTCGCGGTTTAATGCTCTTTACCGATCTTTCTTCTGATCGTGTTGTTTCTGCTTTCTCGAAAGTCGGATTTAAAGTCATCAGACAAGGTAAGCACATTGGGATGTCTGATGGCACTCGCCATTTAACAATTCCTCGGCATAAAAGAATCAATCCCTATACCCTTAAGGCGATTATCAGAGACGCAGGCTTGACGAACGAGCAATTTAAAGAGCTCTTGTGATTGTTTTGCCAGCGCGGAGAGAAGGCGAATGATAAGGAAAATTTCCCTATGCTTTTAAAACGTGAATTGTTAAAATTACTATGTTTAATTATCTGTTAATTTCACTGGAAGAAAATAGATGAAAACAAGAGAAGAAATCTTAAAAGTTTTACGGGAATTGAGTTCTCTTTTGAGAGAGCGTTATAAAGTTAAAAGAGTGTGGTTGTTTGGTTCTGTCTTGCGGGCAGAACATACGCCGGAGAGTGATATTGACCTGCTTGTGGATTTTCAGGAGAACGCAGATTTTTTAGACTTAGTTGGCGTGGGACTATTTCTGGAGGAAAAGTTAAAGGCAAAGGTCGACGTGGCCACAAGGGCAGCTTTAAGTGAGGAAGTCAAAGGGGCGATATTGGCGCAAGCCATGTCTTTATGAAAAGAGATTCTCATCTATATTTAAAAGATATCTTGGATGCCGCTGAAAGTATTGCGAAGTTTGTGGAGGGGATGACCTTTGAAGAATTTAGCAAGGATGATAAAACAGCGAGCGCTGTCATCCGTAAGTTTGAAATTATCGGTGAAGCGACCAAACAGATTCCTGAAAATGTCAGACAAAAATATCCAAGTGTGCCGTGGCGAGAAATGGCTGGGATGCGGGATCGGCTCATTCATTTTTATATTGGCATCGACTACCGATTGGTTTGGGAGACGATACAAACAAGACTTCCTCAGTTGCGATCCACCATTCATGGAATTCTCACCAGTTAATGACCTTTTCCTTTCTAACGTTAAATCTCCAACTCTCATTGCCGACGAGGCTTGGAGATTTAACGTTCTTATTAGTAAAGAGAAGGTCAATAATAAATCACGACAATTCTTGAATGCTCACCCCCCATTTTAACGAACTCGAGATCGCTCCGGCAGCTGGAGTTACGATTGCGATCCTCTACATGGGCCCGGTGCCGGGCCTGTCGGCGCTTGTGGGGGAAATGCCGGCCGAGAATCAGCCTGTTTCTTTTGAAAACTCACCCACCATTAAAGAACCAGAATACGAATTCGCCATCTAGACAATGGCAAATTGTATAATATATTTCTGCCGTACATAAAATTGTACATGTAGAGGGCAGAGAGGTTTATATGGAAACCTTTACGGCCACAGACGCAAGAAACCACTGGTTTGAATTAATCAAGGATTCTGTGAGGGGGCATAAAGTCTATCGGATCACTTCGAAAGAAGGGGATGCCATTCTCTTGTCAGAGGAAGATTATGAGAATCTGATCGAAACATTGGAGCTTCTCTCCACTCCGGGGATGTTAAAAAGCATCAAGCAGGCGAGAAAAGAAATTAAGGAAGGCAAAACCCACTCCCTGAAAGAGATTTTTGGTGATTGAGTAAAGGCCTTATACCATCCGTATCACCGTTCAAGCCAGAAAAAATATCGAGAAATTAACGCCGACAATCTCCTTGCCAGAATAAAACCCTGCCTATATAATACGCACCGATTTAACGAGTACCCCCCCAATTTTTGTAGATAATATATTTTAGAAGGAAGTGAGGGTGTCAGGAATGGGCGCTTTACATTTTACGCTAGATAGCTTTGACAAAGAAGTCATCAAGTCGCCGGGCGCGGCGCTGGTTGATTTCTGGGCGGAATGGTGCGGGCCGTGCAAAATGATCGCACCCGTTATTGACCAGTTGGCCGATGAATATCAGGGCAAGATCAAAATCGGCAAGGTCAATGTCGACGACAACCAGGAACTGGCCATGAAATACCAGGTGATGTCGATTCCCACCTTGATTATTTTTAAAAACGGCAAACCTGTCGACCAGATTATCGGCGCAGTCAGTAAGGATCATTTAGTTGGTAAAATAAAATCTCATTTGTAAATAGTCCACAGTCGACGGGCCACAGATAAACTGTTGGCTGTTGACCATGGACTGTTGATCGAGGACTGAATGATCATCACAATCTGCAAATCCAAAATCACCAATGTCCGGGTCACCCAGGCCGAGCTCTACTACGAGGGGAGCATCACCATCGATGCCAAAATCCTCAAAGCCGCGGGACTCATTGCCGGAGAGAAAGTCGAAGTGCTCAACGTCAATAACGGTTCCCGTTTCGAAACGTATACGATTGCCGGTAAACCCGGTTCAGGGCAAATCTGCTTGAACGGCCCTGCTGCCCGGCTGGGTTGCGTGGGGGACAAAATTGTTATCTTAAGTTACGGCCTGGTGGAAGAGAAGAAGGCGAAAAGCTATAAGATGAAACTCGTTCGTCTGGATGGAAATAATACCTTTAAAGATTAGGCTTTACGGCGACTCGTGCCTGCGCAAGAAATCTGAGCCTCTCAAAGAAGTTGGCGCGGCCGAACGGCTTCTCATCCAGGCGATGATTGTCACGATGCACGCGCACAAAGGCGTCGGCCTCGCCGCTCCGCAGGTCGGAATCAATCAGCGGCTCATTGTCGTCGATGTCGGAGATGGCCCGGTGGCCTTGATCAACCCGCAAATCCTCACCAAAAAAGGCACGGAAGTCATGGAAGAAGGGTGCTTAAGTATCCCTGGAATTTTGGTCAATGTGAAACGCCCCAAGGAAATCCGTGTTAAATATCTGGATGAATATAATCAACCCAAAGAACGTACCTGCAGCGAACTTATGGCCCGGGTGATTTTACACGAGACCGATCACCTCAACGGCAAGTTAATCGTCGATTATTTGAGCCTGACGGCCAAGGCGAAATTAAAAAAGCAATTGAACGAAATTAAGAAACAAAATCAATCTCATGAGGGGCTCGTATCGAATCGCTCGTGAAGCGCATAAAGTTATTTTACAAGGTGAGTTCCTCTTCACGAGTCCCGAGATACGATATTAAAAATGTTTACCATTTCTGACCAACGAACCCTCCCTTCCCAAAACCGTTTACCCGCGTGGTTTAAACAACCTCTCCCTGATCCCGTCAAAATTCATTTTTTGAAAACGATGTTTCGCTCCTCCAACCTGCATACCGTCTGCGAAAGCGCGCGCTGTCCGAACATGGGCCAATGCTGGGGAGCGGGGGTGGCGACGTTTATGGTTTTAGGCGATATTTGTACCCGCGCCTGCCGCTTTTGCGCTGTCCCGGCTGGACGTCCGCGGGACTTGGACGTCCGTGAACCCGAAAATGTGGCGATGACAGTTCAAAAGATGAATCTACGTTATGTCGTCCTCACATCTGTGGCCCGCGACGACCTGCCCGATGAAGGGGCAAAGCATTTTGCCGAAACCATTCAAGCCGTCCGCCGCCGCAGTCCAAAAACCAAGATTGAAGTGTTGATCCCTGATTTTTCCGCAAAATCCCAAAGCCTCAAAACTGTCGTGGCCGCCCGTCCCGAAGTGATTAGCCATAACATGGAAACGGTGGCGCGTTTATCTGCCAAAGTCCGTCCCCAGGCCAGCTATTTAAGGTCGCTGGAAGTTTTGCGCCGCTTTAAAGAATTTGACGCGGCGATTTTCACGAAATCAAGCTTGATGGTTGGTTTGGGAGAAACGCACGAAGAGATTCTTCAAGTGATGGCCGATTTAAGGCGCGTCCAATGTGATATCCTCACCATCGGCCAGTATCTCGCTCCCACCCGAGATAAAAGACATCTGCGCGTTGAGCGTTTCTACACGCCGGAAGAATTTGAGTCCCTCGCTCAGCACGGCCGGCAGATGGGTTTTAAACACATCATGAGCGGCCCTTTGGTGAGGAGTTCTTATATCGCGGAAGAGGGATATAAGGAATGCATGGAAGGAGTAGCGAATGGTGAATAGTTAATGGTGAATGGGGAATTGACCATTCACTATTAACCATTAACCATTAACCATTAACAATAAAAGCTATGTTACCCAACGAAACCATAAAGAATCTCTTCTCATTTTTTATCCGTATTTTTTTAAGTTTTGTGCTGATGGCTTGGCTGTTTAGTAAAATCGACTTAGCCAAGATGGGAGAAGTCCTGAAATCGGCGGACCTGCGGTTCATCGGGTTGGCCTTAATTATTTTTTTGGCGATTAATTTCGTATTGCTGATCCGTTGGTTTGTCTTTATCGTGGCCCTGGGGTTGAAGGTAAAATTTTTTGATGTGCTGCGCAATTTTTTTATCGGTCTGTTCTGCAACCTTTTTTTGCCCAGTGCTATCGGCGGGGATATCGTCAAGGCCTTTGGCCTGTCGAGACATTCAGAGCACAAGGCCCGGGTGGTGGCCTCCGTGATTCTGGACCGCTTAAGCGGATTTGGCGGCGTCGTCCTCGTGGCCATCGTGGCCTTTTGTTTGGGCAACCGCTGGGTGAATGACGCGGCCATCCTATGGATGATCGCGGCGCTGACGCTGTTTTCGCTGGGTGTGTTTATTTTTTTACTTAATGAAAAATTGTATTCGGCCGCCTGCCAGATTTTTAATAGGATCCCGCGCGTTAAAAAAGCCTTTATGGGTTTGCATAATGATTTCGCCTTAGTGAAGGGGAAACCTAAAGAAGTCGCCATCACCGTTGGGCTGTCGTGTCTGACCCAGGTGGTGTTGGCGGTCATTTTTTTTCTAATTCTGCGGGGGCTTAACCATGAGTTAAGCCTGATTTATTTTCTTATTTTTTCGCCCCTGGTTTGTGTGGCCGCCGCTCTGCCGTCTATAGGGGGGTTGGGGGTCAGGGAATTCGGCTGGGTGTATTTTCTTTCTAAAATGGGCGTGGCCAGCGATGTCTCCTTGAGCATGAGCTTGATCAGCTTTTTGTTTATGGTGATCGTCGGCCTTTTAGGCGGATTGATTTATGTCGTTACAGTATCTTCTGGACGGGTACAATATCGTCAACCAAATCCCGCAGCTGGCCGAGAAAAATCTTGAGGAAGGGCGCGCGGGACTGATTTCGCTTCTTGAGCGGTTTTACGCGGCGGGGAGTTGGCGCAATGCGGTGACGGTCGTTTTTGACGGGCGCTCCGACATTTACGGCCCGGGCGGGGGCGCGAAGGTGAAAGTTATTTTCACGCGGGACGAATCGGCGGACGATAAGATTAAACGCCTTGTCAGCCAAGCGCAACAAAAGAAAAGCATCGTGGTCGTGACCGACGACCGCGCGATTCAGTATTTCGTACGCCCTTTAGGGGCGACGGTGTGTGGAGTGAAGGAATTTTTGGATAAGATTTCTATCCAACAGCATAAAGAGTTTCCCACGAAAGCCAAAGGGACGGCCGCGGAAGAGACAAAACGGATATCGAAGACGCTGGAAGCCAAAATTACCGCGGAGATGGAAAAGATTTGGTTGGGGAAAAATAGGTAAGAGGAACCTAATGAATAATCAAATAACAAATTCCAAACTACAAACAATGTACAAATTCCAATGACCCAAACCATGCTGGTCAATATTTCCAAGTTTGTGAATTTTGATTTGGGAATTTGTTCCTGCCTGCCGGCCGAGTAGGTCCCGCTTTGCGGGACAGGCAGGCGTGATTTGGGATTTGTGTATTAGAATTTATATGCGCTATCTTTTCGACTACATTATTAATTTTTTGAACGGCATCGGCAATGCCTTATTATTTTTGGGTGAGGTTTTGTGGTGTATCGTCACCGGCCGAATCCGTTTCGGAGAGGTTTTAAAGCAGATTTATGAGCAGGGGATCCAGACGGTCGTTGTCATCGCCTTGGCCTCCTTGGCCTCGGGGATGGTTCTGGCCATGCAGGGGTTTGTGGCCCTCTCCCGTTTTGGGGCGAAAGAAACTGTGGCGCAGTTAGTGGCCCTTTCTTTGGTCCGGGAATTGAGCCCGGTCTTCAGCTGTTTCATTTTTTCCGGGAAAGCCGGGGCCAGGATGACGGCGGAACTGGCCACGATGAGCGTCAATGAGCAAATTCTGGCGGTGCGTACACTGGGGGTTAACCCCATTGAACTTTTGATCGTGCCCAGGATGATCGCCACGTTTTTAGTTATCCCCATATTGGTCGTTTTCTCGGAGATCATCGGGATTGCGGGTGGGTATTTGATCGGCGTTTATGAGGCGAACATTCCGGGTTCGTACTATATCAACCAGACTATGAAGGTGATCGATTATGTCGATTTTTTCAGCGGTTTTATCAAGACGTTCTTCTTCGCGATTCTGGTCGGCTGGATCTGCTGTTATCAGGGTTTTTACGCCCGGGGAGGTTCGCTGGGAGTGGGAAAATTCACCACGAAAGCGGTGGCCCTTTCCTACATCCTGGTGGTGCTCTCCGACGCCTTATTGACGAGAATTATTTTAACTTTTTGGGGGTAAACGTATGAACGAGTTAATCAAGGTTTTGATGGTTGCCCTGGTGGGCATAAGCTTTGGGGCGGGGTGTGTTTCTCCGGACGCCCAGAAGCGGTTGAACAAAACGAGTTTTGATTATCCCATTTGGGAGGCCGAGTGGATACGTAGTGGCGAACCCATAGAATTTGAAGGCGAGCTCTGGTATCCGTCCGACGACACCGAAATCCTGCTCGACAACGAGGTTTTCCTTTTGGACGAATATAAGGGGGTGGAGTTTTTTATAGAGAAGACGGACGTGCGTCCCTACAACAACTTGTTCACCAAATTCGGCCACAATAAATTCCGTATCTTCACAAAAGTCCGGCACGATGATTAAGGTCAGCCATCTGAATAAAAGTTTTAGCGGCCAAAAAGTCTTAGAGGACATTAATCTAGAAATTAAGGAAGGTGAGATCTTAGTGGTTTTAGGGCCGTCGGGCGCCGGAAAAAGTGTTTTATTGAAACATCTGATCGGGTTGATGCGCCCCGATTCGGGTATGGTCGAGGTCAACGGCTGGACGATGAGCAACCTTTCGGAACGGGAGTTATTGAAAATCCGCAAGAACATCGGTTTTCTTTTCCAGGAAGGGGCCTTGTTTGATTCACTCAACGTCCACGACAACGTGGCGTTTCCTCTAGAGGAACACAGCCAATTAGACAGCCGCGCGATCGCAGAAAAGGTCCGGGGGATGCTCAAGATGGTGGGCCTCGAGGACGCTTCCCAAAAATTTCCCGTCGAGTTAAGCGGGGGGATGAGAAAGCGCGCCGCCCTGGCCCGTTCGGTCATTCTGGGCCCAAAGATTTTGTGTTGCGATGAGCCCACTTCCGGGCTCGACCCGATTCGTAGCCGCGATATCTCGGATCTGATCCGCGACGTCTCCCGGGAGATGAAGACCACGACGGTCATTGCCTCGCATGATGTCGCGAATTCCCTGCGCATCGCGGACCGCTTGGCCCTCTTGGGGAGCAAACATTTGGTTCTGACGGGAACCCGGGATGATATTTTGAAATCAGAAGACCCATTCGTGCGATCGTTTTTTCGAATTCCCACGACATGATGTCGGGGGCCTATTAGAGGGAGGGCTCATGGATAAACGGGATTTTATCAAACGGCTTTATGCCGGTATATTTTTTATCATCGGGTTGGGGCTTATCATGGTGGTGATCCTGGCCATCGGGATGGAAAAGGGGTTGACCCAACCTAAATTTCAGGTGACCGTTTTGTTCCGGGAAGTGGGCGGGTTATCCGAAGGAGCGCCCGTGCGCCTGTCGGGGGTGACCATCGGGACGGTGGCCCACATTGATTTTTTAAAAGAACATATCCGGGGACGTAGCGTTAAAGTGATCCTGAACATTTTTCAGCGTTACAAAGAACAGTTCGCGCAAGGAACCAGATTCGCGATTAAAACGGAAGGAGTCCTCGGGGAAAAATTAGTTGAAATCAGTATTGACGACGTGAGCGGAAGGTTGGATTTAACTCAGCCTATTATCGGGGAAGACCCTTTAGACGTCCAGGACCTGGCCAATACCTTCACCGAAGCCGCCGTTTCCTTTAAAGACGCCTCGGCCAGTATCGATGACGTCATTGATGAACTGCAAAATATCTCGAGGGCGACGCGGCGGCTGATGCACCGCGTCGAAGAAAGGCTGTTGGATGGGACTTTGTTTAAGATTTTTTAAGGCCATGGGGAGAGGACGAGACGATGCTTAACGAGCTGATGACAGAGAACATTCCCGCGTGGGTTTATATCCCCATTGTTTTTTTTGTGTGGATATTTTTTTTAAAAATTTTAAAAGGATTTATTTTCCGATATATCCGCAGATTAGCAGCCGCGACCAAAACCAAGCTCGATGATCTTTTTGTCCGTTCGGCTGATTTACCCCTGACTATTTTCATTTACACGAGCGGCGCGGCGGTGGCCGAGCGGCTGTTGCCCATGGCCACGGGCGGGAAAATGACGGAATATTTCCTGGTCATTTTCAAGGCGGCGGGCATCGTGGCGGTCGTTTTGTTCGTGGACCGCTTTATTTACGGCCTTTTAAAAATTTATGCACAGAAAGTCGACGTTTTAAAAAGTTCCGGCGCCGTGGCCCGCGGGGTGGCCCGTTTTATCGTCATCGGGTTGGGGGTCTTGGTCCTTTTGGATAGCTTTGGCATTTCCGTGACCCCTTTGATTGCTTCACTGGGGATAGGATCTCTGGCGGTGGCGTTGGCGCTTCAGCCGACTCTGGAAAACTTTTTTTCCGGTATTCAGGTCATCACGGACAAGGCCATTTTGGAAGGACATTTCATCCGTCTGGAATCGGGGGAGGAAGGCTATGTCGAGCGGATCGGCTGGCGGACGACATGGTTGCGGATGTTGCCCAATAACATGATCATCGTTCCCAACAAAGTTCTCGTCAACTCACGCCTTGTCAATTATTATTATCCTTCAAGGGATCTGGCGGTGCTCGTTGAGGTTGGGGTCCATTATGGTTCAGATTTAGAGGTGGTTGAGAAAGCGACCATTGACGTGGCTAAAGAGGTGATGAGGGTGGTTGCGGGTGGTGTGCCCACCTTTGAACCGTTTATCCGGTATCATACCTTTGGGGATTATAGCGTTGATTTTAGCGTAGTCATGCGGGCCAGGGAATTTGTGGACCAATACTTGATTAAACATGAATTTATCAAACGGCTCCATAAGCGTTACGCGAAAGAGGGAATCGTGATCCCATTCCCCACTCAGGCCGTGAATCTGGAGCAGGAAGAATTTTTTTCAAAAAATTCGCGGTAATAATTTCCTTCCCTTAAAGGAGGGGAAGGGGCGGGAGAAGGTACGCATATGTTTATCGTCGGAAATTTCTTCGTGGCCTTGGCCAATGTGCTCAATATCCTGTTGACGATCTTGTATTGGCTTATTCTTATCCGGGCGCTGATCAGCTGGGTCAACCCCGACCCGTTTAATCCGATCGTGCAGTTTTTATTCCGCGCGACCGAGCCGATTCTGGAACCCATTCGCCGGCTGCTGCCGCCGATGGCCATCGATGTTTCCCCTCTGGTAGTTTTTTTGATGATTATATTTTTAAAGCCGTTTTTGATCAATTCGTTATTGGAATTGGGTTGGCGGTTGCATTAGAAAGCTTGGTAAACCCATTTGACCGGCGCCCATTTTTATATATAATGACCGCCACAGAAGAGGGCTAAAAATTATGTTGGATAAAATGAAACAGTTGATGGAAGTCAAGCACCAGGTGGAACAGTTAAAGCGTCAACTGGAGAATACCACCTTACAGGTCACGGAAATCCCGGGGATCAAGATCGCCATTAACGGGGCTCAAAAATTTCAGTCCATTGAAATTGACAAAACCTTTTTAAGCGCGGACAATAAGGCGAAATTGGAGAGGGATTTGCTGAACGCCATCAACGCCGCGGTTAATAAATCCCAGAATGCCGCCACCCAAAAGATGCGGGACATGACTGGGCTGAACATCCCGGGTTTTTAATCATATGTTTAATCGTATAGCCGTAGGGGACGGTCCCCTGCAGATTAAAGGAGAAAAATATGCCTTATGAAAAATCTTTAGATGTCGAAACGTTTAAAGAGGTTAAAGAATTTGAGACTACCCGTATCAACATCGGTGTTTATTCTTACAATAACGGAGAGAAAAAGCTGCAAATTACACGGGAGAACCGCAACCCCAGTGATGAATGGCAGTTTGTAAAATTAGGACGCGTTAATAAAGAGGAATTAAAAGAGATTCTTCCGGTGATGATGAAAGCCATCGAGAAGATGTAAATGAAGCCCAGACTTACGGACTCATGTGAACGGGAAAGGGACGTAAGTCTGTGGCTGAATTTACCCCACACCCAGTTATAAAAATTTTTTTTTAATCTGGGTGTGGGGTTCGCCTCGCCATTTATGTTCACTAACGTTCCATAAATGGCGGGCTCATTGAAGGAGTATAGATAAAATGGCCGGAGAGATTTACCTGACCAAAGAAGGTTACGATAAATTAGTCACCGAATTGGAGCGTCGGAAAAGCACCGAGCGCGTCAAGATCGCCAGGACGATTCACGAGGCCCGGATGCTGGGAGATATCTCGGAAAACGCCGAATACGACGCTGCCAAAGAAGCGCAGGCCCATAACGAAGCCAGGATTGTCGAGCTTGAGAATAAAGTGGCCCTGGCCAGGATTATCGATAAGTCCAGTATCCCTTCGGATCAGGTTTTCATCGGGGCTAAAGTCAAGTTGCAGGATTTGGAGTCGGATGAGGAGTTCCAGTATATGCTTGTCTCCCCCGAGGAAGCCAACTACGAGGAAGGGAAGATTTCCATCCATTCGCCCGTTGGTAAGGGGATTATGGGAAAGAAAGTTGGTGAGGAAGTTTCCATCAAAGTCCCGGCCGGGACTTTACGTTACAAGGTCAAGAAGATCGAACGCTAGTTTCCATACGATAAAACACCCACCAGATCACCGTTGGCAAGAGAGAAATCAACAGCCGCGATAATGTCTGATTGAGCCACCAGCGAATCTCAAAATAAGTATTAAACCAGTAGTAAGAACAGATAACCAGCATATACCCTAAAAGGAAAATGGGAATTATGAGATTTTTTCCGGGGTTCGCCTGCTTATACCCCAAGAACACTCCCAGCAATAACACCACCCACAGGCCATGCCAGTGTCCGCTCAACAGTTCATTTGCAAGAAATTGAAAGATGATCTTAAGGCGTTCGCCGTCGGCCGGTGAGGTCGTGGAGGTCAGTCCGTTGATGAACGTGATATTGGCCGGGGCATACCACCGGGTAAAAATAACGGTTGGTAGGATGCCCAGCAGATATCCTGTCCCAAGCCGCAGCCAATACGTCTTTAAGGATTTTGGGTCGACCTGATTCATCCAATGCGATGCCGATAAAAATATCAACATCAAGCTTATAATGGCCCCTTCGGGTTTGATGAAGGTCAGAAACCCCGTAAACAGTCCTCCCAGGAGGAGAAGATTTTTTTCGTTGGCCTCTTTGGTTAGGAGGAGGACGATGAAAATCATCAACAGATAATACCCCAGGATGATGTCGCTGTACTGGCTGATACCGAATATCGGGAAGATGGGAGGACTTAAAAGCAGCAGAGTTCCCAGCCACGCCGCCCGGGAACTAACAAAATTTTTAAGCCCGTAAAATAATGCCCCTAACGTCAAAAGCGTTATCAGGATCGAATGCCAAAGCGGCGCAAGGGTTGTGGGGTCTTTGGTAAAAATCCATCCCCAGACATTTAATAAGGGAAGAAACAAGGGATAATGAGGCGAAGAGCGCCAGAGGGTGGGGTCAAATATACGCACCCAATCGTGTCCCCCCAGATAAAGAAAGCGGGCTTTCAGGTTCCAGACCGACCAGGCGTCCCAACCTCCGTCTGGATAAAATTTTGCGTATTGTCCCAACAAAAATATTAAAGCCCCCCAGAAAACTAATTCCAGAATATTTTGAGCTGTGATTTTGAAGGCGCGTAGCCTTTGCGGAATATTTTTTATCAGGGAAAAGTTCAACCCGATGAGGGCGATCAGCGTCAAGCCGTGCGTCCCAATGACAAAAGGACCGTTCAATTTGTCAAAAAGAGGAAAGCTTAAGAAGGTCAGGTAACTGCTTATCCCTAAGCCCAGTCCAAAGGCAAGGACAAGGCGCAGAGAAAAAATAATTCGGGCCGGCGATTTACGCAGTAGAAATTCTAACAATAAAAATCCGGTGAGCCAGGAGATGAGGGACGGCAAAAGGAACATTATTTTTCTTTTTTTCCCAAAAGAACGCCGATTTTGGGGTTGAGGAAAACGGGTTTTAGGTGAAGTTCTTTAAGTTTGGCCAGGGCCTTATGCGGTGTCGTGCATTCAACGAGGACAAATTCATAGTCCGTGCGCTCCGGGTCAATGACCGTGGGGACGAGCATCAACTGGGCCTGGGCGAGCCTCACCCCGGCTATTTTCTCTTTTAAGAGATCACGATCAGTGAAATGCCCAATCTTATGAACTCCTTTGAGGAAACGGGGTAATTCTTTATATTCATCTCCCCAAAAGCGGTAGGTAATGAGTTTTCGTTGTTGCTGTAATTTTTTTAGTTCTTTAAATTGAGCGGTAGCGTTAAAAACAATGACGAAAAGGACAAGGATATAGAAGGTCGTTTGGCGGTTGATCCGGGGAAATGTCTGGGACATGGCGGTAGTATAACAGAGGGCTATCTTCAGACAATTTTAATTTTATCTTTTGGCCGGATAAGAAGATTCAGTATAATGGGGACGCTCTAAAGACAGGAGGAGTGTGTGATTAACATTGGCGTCATCGGCTGCGGCCACTGGGGGCCGAACCATCTTCGTATCTTTTCGCAATTATCCGACACAAACGTTTTGATGTGTTCCGACTTAAGCGAGGAGAGGCTGAAGTTCATCAAAAACATTTTTCCCGCGGTACAAGGCGTCAAAGATTACAAAAAGATCCTGTGCCGTCCCGATGTCCATGCGGTCTGTATTGCCACGCCGACCGACACGCATTACGCGTTTGTCAAAGAAGCCCTGGAACACGACAAGCATGTTTTATGTGAGAAGCCGTTGGCCATGACCCCAGAAGAATGCCGGACGATTATGGACCTGGCTGGTAAAAAAAAGAAAACCCTCATGGTCGGCCATGTTTTTATTTTTAATGCCGGAATCATCCGCCTTAAAGAATATATCCGCGCTGGCGAGTTGGGGACTATCCATTACGCCCATTCCCAGAGGACCAATTTGGGGCCGTTCCGCTACGATGTCAACGCGATGTGGGACCTGGCGCCGCACGATATTTCGATATTCAATTTTCTATTCGACAGCGCGCCGGTTTCGGTTTCGGCACACGGCCAAAAATGTTTGGGTCCCTCTTTGGACGATCTGGCGTTCATCACGTTGGAATATCCCGGCCGAATTCTGGTCAACGTGCATGTCAGCTGGCTTGACCCGAAAAAGGTGCGCCAGATCACCATCGTCGGTGACAAGAAAATGGTTTTGTGGGACGACCTCGATAATGTCGGGCCTATCCATTTATATGACAAGCATGTTGAGCGCACGGCCACCTTTTACCAGACGTATGGCGAATTTCAACTTCTATCGCGCGAAGGGAGTATCACGATCCCGAAAGTTGTTTCCCATGAGCCGTTAAAGGGCCAGAACCACTATTTTGTTGAATGTGTTCGTCAGAACAAGAATCCTGTTCTGGCCGATGGCCAGAAGGGACTGGATGTCGTGCGCGTTTTGTGCGCGGCGCAGGAGTCTATGGAAAAACGGGGAATACCCGTTGATATCAGATAAACAATGGATTATTTCAAACATCCCTCCGCCCTCGTTGCTCCCGGGGCCAAAATTGGCAAAGACACGCGCGTCTGGGCTTTTACGAACATTCAGGATCATGTGGTCATCGGGGAACGGTGCAATATTTGTGACGGTTGTTTCATTGAAAAAGGCGTGGTGATAGGAAATTTTGTCACGTTGAAAAACAATGTTGCCGTTTTTGAAGGGATCAATATTGAGGATGACGTCTTTTGCGGGACCAATACTGCTTTTATTAACGACCGCTATCCGCGCAGCCACCGTGGCGCCGACTGGGTCCTAGAGAAGACGCTTATCAAGAAGGGTGCGACCATTGGCGCCAACGTTACGCTCTTGTGCGGGATCACGGTGGGGCAATACGCGTTCGTGGGGGCCGGCAGCGTGGTCACGCGGGACGTCTTGCCTCACGAAATTGTCGTTGGCAATCCGGCCCGGCCCAAGGGATATGCCTGCCGCTGCGGGAAAAAGTTGGACAAAAATTATCAATGCGCCTGCGGATTTCGCTACCGTTTGGATGGCCTTCATTTGAAAATGTATGAATAAAGTCCTCGTTTCTCCCGTGGCCTACAATGAAAACGTAAAATTGGAAAACGCCATCCGCCGTTTTTTAAAAAGTCCGTTTTCCGGGAAATTTGATTACCTGATTGTCGATGACGCCTCCGATGACGGGACCACGGCCATGATCCAGGCTTTCCGGGATAGGGGTGTTAGTACCATCCGCCATCAACAGCAGAGCGGCGTGGGCGCGGCCATCCGGACGGCCGTTGAGTACGCGCGCGAGAACGCTTATACGGTCCTGGTCATTATGGCCGGCAACGACAAGGACGACCCTGAGGAAATCGGCCGTCTGGTGGACCCGATATTTCAGGCGGGATATGATTTCGTCCAGGGGTCCCGTTATAAAGAGACGGGGTGTATTGGCGGGGACATGCCTTTTTATCGGAAAATCGCCACGCGCTTACACCCCTTTTTGCTCTCGTTGTTGACGGGCAAGAAAATCACGGACAGCACCAACGGTTTTCGGGCGATGCGCCTTTCGATCTTCGCTGACCGGCGCATCAATATCCGTCAGTCGTGGCTGGACCATTATGAACTGGAACCGTACGTTTTTTACAAAGTTTTGACCCTGGGATATAAATTTTGTGAAGTCCCGGTCTCCAAAATTTATCCGTCGAAAAAATTGGGTTATACCAAGATGAAACCGGTGGTGGGCTGGTGGAGTATTTTAAGGCCACTCATCTTGTTGGGGCTTGGCCTTAAGAAATAGCGGGGGGATTTCCATGAAAAAATGTCCGCGCTGTGATATCGTTTACCATGCCAAGGCGAGGTTTTATTGTCTCTATTGCGACGCGCAGTTGATTCCCGGCGAATTCGAGGATTTTTTTCGCCGCGAAGCAGAAGCGGAAAAAGCCGCGCACACGGTACTGCCCCCGGTGGACCGCACAAACCTTTTGGGGATGCAGTATGCCTTGAGCAATTATTTCCGCGTGCGGTCGTTCGCGTTTTCGTATACTTTTTGTCGTAACCAGATGAAGTTCTCTCCGAAATTTCAGAGATTGTTTATTGAACCTATTAACATGACCTCTTTTATCCGTCTCCCCTGGCTATTGATCAATATTGTCGATTCTTTTTGGTTCCATCTGACCTATCAGGCATACTGCCCGCACTGTCAATGGAAGTACAAGCGCTATTCCGGACGGGGGGGAGTCCATACGCTTCAGGTCTGTGCCTATAACAAAAGTTATTCCGCGCTGTTGGACGTGATTCTCAACGGCAAAATTCTTACTCAAGAAGAAAAATTTGAGGGGCAATGGTTCGGTGGCCGAAACGCGTATCACAAGCTGTGCGGCCGTAAATCCTATCTGGAAATGTTTTCGGACGTCGTTTCCATTTTATTTTCCCTCGGGATTTATGTCGGCCTGGTCGCTTTTCTTGTCGTGATAATTTTTATCTTATTTTATCCTCAAGGGGGAACGCCCGAGACAGAAGGTATGATCATTTAGGCATGGAGAAAATTAAAAAAGGGGGGGCAAAATGAGCAGAGTCATAATGTTGGTGTTAATCGTCGCTCTCTGTGGGTGCAGCTATGGTGGCGATCAATTCAAGAGTCTGGTGGCGGACCCGCATTTCGCCCAGTATAAAGAAAAACTGGACGACCTCGAGCACAACCGTCTGGCCGGAACAATTTCTTATTCGGAATACGTAGAGAAGAAGAAAGAATTAGACGATACTTATGCCAAAGAGGTCGAGGAAAGGGAGAATGTCATTCACGGACAGTGATTTTTTATTGATATGAGGCTTTACGGTAAAAATCCCGTTCTCGAACGGCTGAAAACCAATCCCAAAAGTATCCGGAAGATTTACGTCCAGGAAGGACAGGCCGACGCGGCCTACATTTCCCGCAAGGCCAAACAGTGGAATATTCCTTTCTCTTACATACCCCGTTCACAAATGTTGAAGATGGGCCAGAGTTTGAACACGCAGGGAATTCTCGTCGAAATCGATGATTTTGTTTATGCCGATTACGAGGATGTCATTCAGGAAACGAAAAAGCGACACGGAACTATCGTGTTTCTGGACGGGGTGAACGACCCTCAGAATTTGGGAGCGATTATCCGCAGTCTGGCGTGTCTGGGGGGATTTGCCGTTGTTTTGCCTCTCCGGGAATCGGTGGAAGTAACCGAAGCGGTGTTGCGCGTTGCTTCCGGCGCCGATAATTTTATCCGTATCGCCCAAGTGCCGAATTTAGGGCAGGCGGTCGACCGCGCCAAAGAGGAGGGCTTTTGGCTCGCCGGCGCTTTTCCCGACTGCGGGCAGAATGTGATGGAGGCTGATCTCCCGTTTCCCATCGGCCTCGTGGTCGGTTCCGAGCAAAAAGGGATTCGCGAGGGGCTTTTGAAGCGTTTAGATTTGAAATTAACCATTCCCATGCCG
>Ga0247727_10001837_pt1 | contig 49317 bp, 42 predicted proteins | sample WisWelCaveWW1625_FD_202498 | JGI IMG/M metagenome (GOLD analysis project Ga0247727, IMG submission 202498) | Biofilm microbial communities from Wishing Well Cave, Virginia, United States - WW16-25 | ecosystem: Environmental > Aquatic > Deep subsurface > Groundwater > Cave microbial mat | place...
GTGTTCATGGTTTGTACTCGGGTTTGTATTCGGTTCCCTGGGTCCAGATGGCGCGGAGCATGGAGATGACTTTCCGTTGGGCCGTCAGCCGCGCATGCGTCTCGCTGCCGCCGGCCTTCACGATGGCCTCGTAGGTCCTCTTGATGGGGTTTTCCTTCCTGCACCGGACCGCCGCGAGCACAGCGGAGCGGGACATGCCCTTGAGCGCGTGCACGCAATTCGGGTCCAGAGACTTGCGGCCCAATGGGCTGTCATTGCTCGATCGCTCGCAGACACCCAATCCGCAGTACTGCCAAAGCTTGCGCTTGTTGGAGAAGCGCGTCGGATCCTGAACGTAGGCCGAGAAGCGGCACGCCAGAGCGAAGCCGACTCCGGGAACCGCATCGAAGCGCGCGATCTCCGGGAAGTGTGCCGTCAGCGGCTTGAACGTCTGGAGGATTCGCCGGCGGTGCTTCACGGTGGCATCCAAGAGGCCATAGAGCTCTTCCACGGCGCATCGTGTCGCCGAGCTGGCCATCGGCGCGGCCGCCAGGAGCTTCAGGACAGGAACTCGGCCCTCGTCAGAGTACAGTGCCTTGCCCTTCTCGATGATGCCGACACGGCGCAGCGCGGTCTTGATGGCGACTTTCCGTCGCGTCAGGCACTTCACGACGTGCTCGTAGAGCTGAACGATCCGCTTGAACTCCCCGCGCTTGGGATCGTCGTGGAAGTAGACCGCGATGTACTTGCCGATCGCGCGGAGTTCCGCGAGCTTGCGCGCGTCCACCTTGTCGTTCTTCCGCGGGTCGCGGCCAATGTACGCATTCATCTTCGGATGGCTGACGACGACGCTCTTCACGTGCGGCTTGATCACGTAGCGAACCCACTCGGCCATGTCGCTCGCTTCCAGATGCGCGTGGACTTCGTAGGCGCGCAGATCTTTCATCTGCTGCACAAGCGCCTTCGCGATCGTCGGCACGGTTGCCGCGTGTATGGGCTTGCGCGTCTCCTGTTCGATCACGGCGATCTTGCAACTGCTGGACCCGACGTCGATTCCAACGCAAACTGACTTCATCGGTGCCTCCTTGTCTATGGGTTTCGAAAGGTGGAACTCTCGGGACAATAGCGATGGAGGTGCCGATGTGTCTTCATTCCGTTTCGCCCGCCGCGCGTCCCCCTCGGAAGTTCGAGGGGGCGCGGGCGCGGTCGGTACGTTCGCCTTCACTGCAACGCTAGTGAGGCGAGTGACCGTCCGCATGGCACCAGTAGTGCCGAGCGAAGAAGGCGGCGTTGCGCACGGCACGCCTTTTAATTAGCCAGAGGCGCAGAGGGGCAGAGCCCGCAGAGGAAGACGCCTTTCTTGGGGTCCCTTCCGTCAGCCGTGCCAGGGCCGCAGGCCACCGCTTGTCCGACAAGGGCGCTCCGCTTGCAGCCAAATCGCTCCGCGCTCTCTGCCTCCTCTGCCCCTCCGTGTTCATGGCTCGAAGAGCACCGTGCCGCCGCGAAGGGGACTGTGCACTCACAGATTGAAGGTTGACGGACCACCAGGCTCGGAAAGCGCGCTTCGTCACGTCTACGTCACCTTCATCCGCACCGCGCAGGCGCGGCTGTGGCGGGCCATCACTACGTTTGAGGTCGCTGAACGGTACTATTTCGGCGGCGGGATGAAGCGAGACGGGTAAACCTCTTTGGAAGGAGATGGCAGATGACGCGGATCCTGATCGTGGTTGCCGCCCTGTGGGCGGCGGGGCAGGAGAAAAAGGCGGACGAGCGGTTCGAGCGGCTCAAGAAGCTCGTCGGCGAATGGACCGGCGAGGACGGCAAGGTCGCCTCGAAGTACGCCATCACGGCGGGCGGCTCGGCCATCGCCGAGACGATCTTCCCGGGCACCGACCACGAGATGCTCACCGTCTACACGATGGACGGGAAGAACCTCGTGCTGACGCACTACTGCGTCCTCGGCAACCAGCCGCACATGAAGGCGGCGGAGAAGTTCGACGGCAAGACGCTCTCGTTCAGCTGCGTCAGCGTCGGGAACGCGGGCTCGCACGACGACGCCCACATGCATAGCGCCCTCTTCACCTTCACCGACGACGACCACTACACCGCGGCGTGGGGGTCGAGCGAGAAGGGCAAGGACGGCGAGGTCCACACGTTCAAGTTCTCGCGCAAGAAGTAGCCCGCTTCGTCGTGGAAGCTCCCGGCCCCCGCACCCGTGGCGGGATGATGTGGGGCCGGGACTTCCAGCCGCTCCCGAAGATGAGGCGCAGCGCCGCCAGGGCGAGCATCGCACCCAGCGCCGGCACGAACCACTCCGGCAGCCGCGAGTGATAGCGGTGCGTCTGCGCGAGGAAGTGGGGCAGGGCCGGCTGCTCGGCGTCGGCCTGGCGGACGAGGAGCGCCTGCACCGACTCGCTCGACGGATCGAGGCCGCCGGTCAGCGCGGCCAGCTCGGCGCGCTGGTACGACTCCTGCCACCGTGCAGCGTGGCCCGTGACCGCCCTGAAGTCGCTCTCGATCGGCGCGCCAAAGTCGGCCGTCCAGTCCCAGTGGCGTTCGATTTCCTGGATCGCGGCGCGAAGGTGGGCTGACCAGGGCCACCGGGCCGCCGCCTGCTGGTAGCAGAACCAGGCAAGGACCGGCTTCCCTTCGATTCGATGGAGATCGCCGAGCGCGCGGTAGAGATCGATCTTGAATGGCATCCCGGATCGCAGCATCTCCTCGATTCCCGCGGTCAGCTCGCTCGCTGAAGCGAGCAGCCCCTGGCCGCGATGGAACAGGTGATAGCCGTTCCAGGCGAGGAAGTTCTCGTCCTGCAAGGCGACGTCGCCCCGCGCCGCGATTTCGTACGTGAGGAGCGCAACCGCGAACCGCGCGCGATGGAAGGCTCCCGGGTTCAACGCCGCGGCCGCCTCGTACTCGGCGAGCGCCTGGTCGAGCGAGCCCGCGTTTGCGTGGATGAGGCCCAGCGTCGCATGACACCGGTACTCATGCTCCGGGCCTGGACGACGCGCCAGCTTTTGCCGCATCACGCTGGCGGCGGCCGACCAGCACCCTCGACGCAGGTGGGCCCGTGAGAGGCGATCGTAGGCGTCAAGGTTCTCGGGATGAACGACGAGCTCAACGGGCAGCGTGAGCCTCAGGAACTCGTCGTACGTCCGGGAATGCTCCGGAACGTGGCCCGTGACGATGCGGATGCTCTGAGGCACATCAGTCGGCCTCTCGTGGAGGCCGCCGATTCCCAGCGATGCGAGGAGGAGGAACCATCTCATGCCCGGAAGACCCGCCGACGACGAGTTTTGTCTTGCTGACGACGGAGTGGCCGGCCGGGCTACTTTGCCGCCTGCCGCGCCAGGAGCTCTCTCACGACCGCCACGAGCGTCTCGCTGCGGAACGGCTTCTCGAGATACCCCGTCGCGCCCAGGTCCCGCGAAGCGCCCAGCGGCCGCTCCGATGCCGGACGCGCGGAGACGATGACGACGGGCGTCTGCTTCGTCTTCTCGCCCTCGCGCATCTTTTCCAGCACGCTGAAGCCGCTCATCTGCGGCATGACGAGATCGAGCAGCACCACGTCCGGCGGCGACGCTTCCGCCGCTGCCAGCCCCGCGGCACCGTCGGGTGCGGTCGTGACCTCGAAGCCCGACTTCTCCAGGATCCACTTCATGATTTCCCGGATCTTTGCGTCGTCGTCGACGATCAGGATTCGCGGCATGAGTTCATAGTCTACACAACGCCGCGACCTGCCGCATCGTGCCGTTCTGGTTCCTGGGGTGCTCCTATTTCTTTTCCTTGAGGGCCTTTTCAATCTCCGCCCGCTGCTGCACGAGCTCCTTCAGATACTGGTCAAACTTCCCGTGGTAGCTTGCGGCCAGGGCGCGGCGCACGGCCGCGGCGAGCTTCGGGTCGTCCTGGAGGGGGTCGGACGGATTCGCCATCAGGAACGGCGCGCACGCCTCCGGTGTCGGATAGACCTCGTCGAGCGTCGCGCGGAGGTGCTCCTGCTCGGAATGGCGGAGGTCGAGCTCGGCCGCGAGCTCCCCGGCGAGGAGGTCGATGGCGTCCATTCGGGCCCAGATCGCCTCCTCCTGCGAGAGCGTCTCGAATTCGACGAACTGCTCGGCGGAGAGAATCTCCTTCATGGCGAGGCGATAGTCTCCGGCGAGCCTGCCCGCCGGTTCGCCTTCGCACATCCGGTCGGTGAGCCGGCTCACGGCCTCGTCGAGGCGGCGGCGCTGCTCGTCGGAGAGCGTGACCGCGTAGGTCATCGTTTCGACGACGACGGCGCGCATCGCTCCGAACTCCTGGACGAATTCCGGGATCTGGCCCTCGGAGCGCATCTCGTTCATCTGGTGAGCGACGTTCTTGAGCTTGAGGCGGCCGTCTTCCGGTTCGAGCCTCCGGACGTCGGACGCGGGCCGGGGCACGGCGGCCGCGGCCGCGAGGCGGGCCGCTTCCCTCTTCCACTGCCGTGCCTGCAGCGCGAAGAGGATCGTGGTTCCGAGGAGGACGACCGCTGCCGCGGCCACCGCCCACGGCCAGCGGGGAGGGCGGGGCGCGAGGGCGTCCCGCAAGCGGGAAGGCAGGTCGATCTCGTCGAACGCCGACTTGATGAGCCGCTGCTCGCGCTCGACGGCGTCGAGCCGCGCGCGGCAGCCGGCGCAGGCGGCGGCGTGGTCACGCACGTCGGCGTCGTCCCCGGTGAGGGCGAGGTCGAGGAGGTCTTCGTCGCTGGGATGAATACTCATGGGGTTTTCACCTGGTCCCGGAGCTTCGCAACGGCGCGATGCAGCAGCACGCGCATGGCGCCGCGCGAAAGGCCGAGGACATCCGATATCTCTTCGTGGCTCAATCCCTGCTGGTAATGGAGCGTGAGGACGTCACGGTAGCGGTCGGGGAGCTGTCCGATCGCGGCGCGGATGCGGCCGACGTCCTCGGAGGCCTCGATCGGCGGGCCGGGGTCGGCGGGCAGGTCGGCCTCGCCATCGTTCGTCGTCAAGCGGCCTCGCTTGCGGCGCACCCACTGGCACGTCAGGAGCGCCACCTTCATGATCCAGGGGTGCATCCGCTGGACCTCCCCGAGCTCGTCCTGGCGGCGCGTGACGGTGAGAAAGACCTCCTGGCAGGCGTCCTCGGCGTCGGAGTCGTTGCGGAGGATCGAGCGGCAGAAGTTGTAGACGCGCCGGGAGTATTCCCGTGCGATCGACTCGACCGTCATGACTTGCGTCGCGAGCACCAGGACTCCTGGAGGAGAGTGACGGCAGCGGCGGAAACGTTACACCGGATCATCGAACGTACGAAGTCATGTACGATGTGAATTCGCGTAACGCGAGCAGACTGGCCGTCACAACGTTGCCAGTACTACAAAGGAGCGAACGATGCGTTTTGCGCTGATGGTCGTGTTGATGGCCGCTGTCGCGGCTGCCCAGGACGACGGCAAGAAGCAGGATCCGGTCAAGGCGGTTCGTGACGATGCCGCGAAGGCCCTGAAGGCGACCGCGGCGAAGGGGGCATTCGCCTTCGAAGGCGAGGCCACGACGGACTTCTCCGAGGAGCTCGGCGGCGTCGTCGTCGACGGCTTCTACGGCGGCATCAAGGGGAAGATCTCGGGCACGGCCACGTCGGGATTCAAGGCCGCGTTCCGGGCGAAGAGCGACAAGGCGACGTACGAGGCGTGGCACGACAAGAAGACAGTCGAGCGGATGACGTGGCGCGGGCTGGGGCAGACGCCGGGCGACGCGGCCAACGACATCCTTTCGCTCGTCGACTTCGAGAAGCTGGCCGGAGCCGTCGGGAAGGCGAAGGAAGGCAAGGCCGGCGACGGAAAGCTCGGCGACGAAGCGTGCAAGACCTACCAGGTCGTTCTCGGGCCGGAGGCGATCAGCACGTACCTGGACGCACCCGACGCGGACGAGGACGGCGGCGGCGCGATGATGGACTTCGGCCTCGCGGCGACGCGCATCGAATTGAAGCTCTGGGTCGGCAGCGACGGGCTCGTGCGGAAGATCGAGGCGAAGGTCGTGAAGGGCATGAGCATGAACCCCGCCGACGGCGAAGAGGAGGAGGAGCAGGAAGAGGGCATGGGCGAGCTGATGTCGAGCACCTACACCTTCACGTTCTCGAAGTTCGGTGAGACGAAGGTCGAAATCCCGGACGACATCCGCGAGCTGATGAAGAAGTAGCCCCTCGACCCGGGCGACCGAGACTGAACGCCGTCCCGCGACCAGCGCGCGGGACGGCTCTATTTTTGGGCCTCGATGATGAACGTCCCCGGCCCCTCGTTCACCAGTTCCACCATCATGGTCGCGCCGAAGCGCCCCTTCTTCACGGGCCGGCCGGTCGACGCCGCGAGGCGCTCGCAGAAGAGATCGTAGAGCCGTTCCGACTCCGGTGGCCGCATCGCCGCCTCGAAGCCCGGCCGCTTCCCTTTCGAGAGATCGGCCAGCAGCGTGAACTGGGAGACGACGAGAAACCCGCCGTCAACGTCTTCGCACGACAGGTTCATCTTTCCCGCGGCGTCGTCGAAGATCCGCAGCCCCGTCGCCTTCCGCACGAGTGCGTCGACCTGCGCCTCGCCGTCGCCGACCGCGACCCCGTGGAGAATGAGCAGGCCGCGGCCGATGGCCGAGACCGTCTCATCGCCGACGCGCACCGCCGCGCGGGCCACGCGCTGAATCACGAGCTTCACGGTTGTTCGCTTCCTCGGTCGCTTCCCCGCTCTCTCTTTCCCTCTCTCCCTTTTTCTCTTTTTCTCATTCGTGCTTCCGGCACTCTTCGATCCAGGGACGGACGCGCCGTTCCTGCCCGGGATTCACCTTCAGCGCGGCCTCGAAATCTTCGCGCGCCGCGCTCCACGCGCCGCCCTGCATCCGGTAGAACCCGCGCCGCCACAGCGCCTCGCCGGTCGACGGGTCGAGCCGGATCGACTCCGCGAAGTCCGCCTGGAGCTTTTCGAAGAGTGCCGCGATCTCCCGCGACTCGGCGTCGTTCGCCAGGAGCCACATCATCTTGAAGCCGCGGGCGTTGCCGAGGTCGAGCCACGTCTCGGCGCGTCGCCGATTCAACTTCAGCGCGGCATCGTAGTCGGCGATGGCCGCCGCGATCGCCTCGCGGGGATCCTGGGTTCCGACCGCGCCGCTGATGCGCGCAAGGCCGCGTCGGACGAACGGCTCGTCCCACCGTGGATGCTCCGCGATGGCGCGGTCGAGGTCGGCCATCGCCAGGTGCAGCAGCTCCGCGGCCTTCGACGTGCCGCCGACCGCCACCGCCCAGTTCGTCCGCACGGCCGCGCGGCAGTTGAGCGCCTCCTCGTCGTGCTCGTTGACGGCGAGCGCCTTGTCGTAGTCCTCGAGCGCAAGGCGGTAGAGTTCGATTGGATTCTCGCCGCGCGACCTCAGGAGAATGCCCCAGTTGACCCGCGCCTGCCCGCGGCGTATGAGTGTCTCCGTGATGATCGGGTTGATGGCGAGCGCCTGCGTGAGATCGGCCACGGCCGCGCGGTAGATCTCGTCGGCGCGGTCCCGGAGGAAAGGCGCCATCGTCGCGTGCGCCCCGCCGCGCAGGCTGTAGGGGGCCTCACGCTGCGGATCGATCGCGATCGACGCGTCGCACTCGGCGAGCATGGCCTTGAGCAGATCGTCCGGATTCCGGCCGCGCTGAATGTGCGCCTCGGAGAGGCGGAGCAGGATGCGGGCCAGCGTGTCGTGCGGCCGGTACCAGCCCGTATCGTCGTCGCGCGCCTTCTCGGCCAGCTGCCGCGCCCTGGTGCACAGGGGCTCGGGGTCCTCCCCGCGGAGCCGCCGCACGCGCGCCCAGTCGTTGATCGCCTCAGCGTGCGAAACCCAGATGGTCCCGGTCGGCTCCAGGTGGGCCGCCGTGGTGAAGGCGCGGTCGGCCTCCTCGAAGCGCGCGTCGGAGTCGCCTGTCTGTGACTCGTGCGCCGCGAGCCGCCAGAGCCCCTCCGCCAGGTGGAGATGCGCGCGGGCGTGCGTCTCGCTGAGCCGGATCGCCTCCCGCGCGTCGGCGATCGCCTCGGTGAGATGGGCCGTTGGATCGCCGCCGTAGAGCTGCTCGGCAAGCGCCAGCCGCAGCCGGCCATAGGACCGGCCGTTGAAGCCGCGGGGCGCCGGTTCGAGCTTGACGGCCTCGTCGTACGCCGCGATCGCCTCCCGGAGCAGGGGGCGGGGATCGACGCCCGACTCCATCCGGTCCCACGCGAGGTCCGAGAGGAGGAGCCCGCGCATCGATGCGATGTCGGCGGACGGCGTGACTCGCGCGGCGCGATCGAGCGCCGCTGTTGCCGCCTCGAATTCCCCGGCGTCGTTGCGCCCGTGGATGCGATGCGAGTGGGCAAGGTAGACGTGGAACCGCGCGACGGCGACGAGCGCGTGTACGTCGTCGGGCGTCCGGGCCAGCAGGTGGGCGAGATCGGCGAGGCCGGCCTCGGCGTGCATCGCGGGGTCCTTCCACCCCTCGGCGAAGTAGGTCAGGTGGATGGAGGCGCGGAGCCACCGATAGACCACGTTGTCGGGATCGCCCGCGACGAGTTCGTCGGCGTCGAGCAGCGCGGCGGCGATCATTTCACGGGAGCCGCCGGGCTTGAGCAGGGCGGCCTGGCAGCGCGCGCTCGCCCGGGCCTCGAGATAGGGGAGATAACCCTTGTCACGCTCGTGCGCCTCGGTAAGGACGCGGACGCACTCAAGGAAGTCACCCGCCTGGAGGAGCATCCGCGCGTGCCACTCCCACGCCTCGTCGCGGTCCCGGAGGGTTCTGCAGACGCGGATCACGGCGGCGGTGTTGGCCGGGGGATCGCGGAGCCAGTCGCACAGCACCCGCGCCAGCGGGTCGTCGACGCCGTCGAGGTCGGCGATCGCCCGATCGCGAAGCGAGTTGGAATGGCGGTCGGAGAGCTCGCCGGCGGCGGGCTCGACGGTCGCCGCGCGGCCGCGCTCGCCGGCGACGGAGCGCGCCTGGGCGGAACGCCACGCCGCACGCAGCGTGTCGAGACGGAAGATGTACTGGTGCGCCAAGATCAGTCCGCGTTCGTAGCGGGCGGTGCGGTTTGCCGGCTCGCGCTTGAGCGCCTCGTTGAGCGCGGTGAGCGCGTCGTGCCACCGCAGCTGGGTGCGGAGCATCTGCGCACGGTGAACATAGGGTTCGGCAAGCGCCGGCATCTCGGCCATCACGCCCCGGCAGACGATGTCGAGCCGCTCCGCCTGGACGTCCATGCCTCTCAGGTTGCCCGCGTGGCGCAGGTCGAGCGCGGCGGTGAGGCAGGTCGCCGACGTCCTGCGCATCTGTTCGACGAGGTCGCGCTTCGCTTCGGCGGCGTGGCCCGTCGCCCGCTGCAGGAAGAAGACGACGGAGACGAGCGCGATCAGCGAAACCGCGACCGCGGCGAGGACGCCCTTGCGGCGCCGAAACACGCGCCGCAAGCGGAACGTGACGCTCTGCGCGGCCGCCATGACCGGCTCGCCGCGCAGCCATCGATCGAGGTCGTCGGCGAGCTCCAGCGCCGTCGGATAGCGCTCCGAGGGGTCCTTCGCCATCGCCGTTGCGACGATCGTCGCGAGCGCCGTGTCGACGCGCCGCAGCGGGGGCGGCTCGTTGTTGACGACCTGGACGAGCACGTCGTGCGCCGCGCCTGAGAACGGAGGGTGGCCGGCGAGCAGGTCGTAGAGCGTGGCGCCCAGGGAGTAGACGTCGCTTCGCCGGTCGATGGCGCGGACGTCGCCGCAGGCCTGCTCGGGCGGCATGAAGGCGGGTGTGCCGATGGCGATGCCCGATTTCGAGAGCGAACTGCGGGCGTCGGCGATCTTCGCGAGACCGAAGTCGGTGACGAAGACCCGCCAGGCGTCCGAAGCGCCACCCGCGGGCGCGGAGGAGGGCCCGCCCTCGACGAGGAGGTTCGCCGGCTTGAGGTCACGGTGGATGATGCCGTGGTCGTGCGCGGCGTGAAGAGCGGTGGCCGCGTCGCGGATCGCCGCCGCGACCCGTTTCGGATCGCCGGCGAGATCGCGGGCGGTGCCTCCGCGGACGAGCTGCATGGCGATGAAGTGGTTGCCGCCGACGCTGTCGGCACGATAGACGGGGAGGATGCCGGGATGCGAGAGCGCGGCGGCGGCGCGCGCCTCGCGAAGGAAGCGGGCCACATCCTCGGGGTCATCGCTTTTCAGGAGCTTCAGCGCGACCCAGCGGCCGACCTCGGTGTCGTACGCCCGCCAGACTTCGCCGAACGCGCCGGCGCCCAGGCGCTCGACGATGATGAAGGAGCCGATGTGCGCGGAGCCGGGAGCGGCGGCAGCCTCCGGGGGGAGGGACATGACGACAGTCTAAGAAAAGAACGATCTATTCCTTCGCCTTGCACTCCTCGATCCACTTCCGCAGCCGTCCCTCGAGCTGGGGATTGATCTTGAGCGCCGCCTCGAAGTCGGTCCGCGCGTCGCTCCAGGATCCGTGCAGGTAGCGGCCGTAGCCGCGGCGCCACAGCGTCTCGGCGTTCTTCGGGTTGAGCTTCAGCGCCGCCGCGAAGTCGGCCTCGAGGTCGGCGAAGAGCTCTTCCGGTTCGCCGCCGGTGTGGCGCGCCCAGACCATCAGGAGCGCGCGGACGTAGCCGCGGCTCATCCACGTTTCATCCCACCGGCCGTTTCGCTTCAACGCCTCGCCGTAGTCCCCGACGGCGGCGCGGTACCACTCGGTCGGATCGTTGCGCGTCGAGCTGACCCACAACCCGATGTTGACGCGCAGCTGGCCGCGCCGCAGCCACAGCGCGTCGTTCGATTCGTTCAGCTTGATCGCCGCGCCGATGTCCTTCACGCCCTGCTCGTAGTGCTCCATCGGGTCGTCGCGACGGAAGGCGAGCATCGCGCCCCAGTTCATGTGCAGTTCGGAGCGGCTCAGCCACGTCTCCTCCCGCGACGGGTTCGCGGAGAGGGCGGCGTCGAACGACTTTGCGGCGCGCTCGTAGAGCGCCAGGGGATCGCCGGCGCGCTGCCGGAGGCAGACGCCCCACGTCATGAGCATCTGGCCGTGGCGCAGGAACGAGACGTCGCGGTGGCGAAGGTCGGCCGCCGCCCGGATGTCGCGATCGGCGGCCCGAAAGAGCTCGTCGAACTCGCCGCCCTGCAGCGCCGTCCAGTAGGCCAGGTTGGCACGCACGGTGGAGCGATGGCGGAGGGCATCGTCGAGGCGCGGATTCAGCTCGAGGGCGCGGTCCAGGTCGGCGATGGCCTCTTTCGCGATCGCCGATGGGTCGCGGCCGGAGACCGCTTCGATGAGCATGCGCTGGAGCCGCGCCTCGCCGCGCGATGACCACGCAAGCGCGTAGGTGGGCCCGAGCTTGATGGCGTCCGAGAGGTCCTGCTCGGCCCCCTTGAGGAGATCGGTGACGTTCTGTCCGCGGGACATCCGGATCGCGGCGAAACGGGCGCGCGCGCTGCCGCGCTCGACGATCGTCGAGAATCGTCCGGGCCCCGCGGCGACGGCGGCGTCATGCGCCGCGAGCGAGTCGCGGATGTGCGGCTCCGGGTCGTGCCCGCGCGCCGCGTCGAAGTCGGCCCAATCGGCGAGAATCTCGCCGCGCGTCGAGTGCGAGTTGCAGGCCCCGGGCTTGAGGACCAGCGTCTTGTCGACCGACGCGAGCGCTTCGCGCAACAGGAGGGTCGCGTCGCCGCCGGAGGCGGCGACCATCGCGGCGCTGAGCTGGCACGCGAGGGCACGGCCGTACCACGAAGACCAGGAGGCGGGGTTGGCACGGACCGCTTCGTTGATGCACCGGATGGCTTCCTCGATGATCGCCGTGGCGTCGTCGCCCCGCTGGTAGAGCTGCCACGCCATCGTCCGCAGCACGAGCGCGAGCTGGAACCGCGTCGCGAAGGAGTCCTCCAGCCGGACCGCCTCCTCGCCCTCCGCCCGGGCCTCACGGATCAACGTGAGGCCGTCGTGGCCGCGCAGCGTGGCGTCGATGGCGAAGAGCGTCTTGGCATAGGCGAGGCCCGCCCGGGCATCGGCGTCGCGCGGCTTCAGCCGCACGGCTTCGGCGTAGTCGGCGAGCGCGTTCTTCTGGAGCGGATCGCCATTGCCGCCGCTGTCGGCAACGCGGAGGGACCAGTGGAGATAGAGCGAGCCGCGGCGCGAAAGGAACTCGGCCCGGTCATCGTCGCCGGTGAGCTCCAGGGCGCGGGTGAGGTCGGACTCGGCAAGCCGGCAGTTCTCGTCGGTCGTGCCGAGGAGGCCGGCCCGCCGGCTGTAGAAGGGGATGTAGCCGGCGTCGCGCTGGATGCCGCGTGTGAACCAGGCGATCGCGTCGTCCGGGCGGCCATCCTCGGTGAGGACCACGCCGAGCCATTCGATGGCCGCGGAGTCGTCCGTCTGCGCGGCGCCGTTGAGCAGTGTCTGCCAGTCGTCCCCGCGCAGCCATGCCGCCAGGCCTGCCGCGAGCGGATCGTCGCTGCCGTCAAGGTCCTGCAGCGCCGCCGCGCGGAGCTCTTTCGCCGCCGCGTCCTCCAGCCCGACGCGATCGGGAACGTCGAATTCCATCCGGCCGTGCAGCCGGTCGTCGGCGTGCTGAAGGTGCCAGCGGTTGCGAAGGCTGAAGATCGCCGAATGGTAGGCGCGGGCGCGAAGCAGTCCGCGTTCCAGGCGCGCGGACGCGTACGCCGGATCGAGGGCGAGGGCGGCGGTCTGCTCACGCAGCGCGTCATCGTGGCGCAGCAGCGCGCGGTAGAGACGACCCAGGCGCCAGTGAGGCTCGGGGTTCGACGGCATCGCGACGAAGGCGCGGCGGCAGACCGCTTCAAGCGCCGCGGCCTGCTGGCGCATCAACGTCATGCTCGCCGACCGGCGGAGATCGAGCGCGGCGTGGAGGCAGGCGTCGCTCGACTTGCGCAGCTCGGCAAGGAGATCGTCCTGCGCCTGCACCGCCCCGCCCGACGCACGATGCAGCGAGCGGCCGAGGAGGACGGCGGAGGTCGCGGCGATCACGAGCGCGATGGAAGCGATGAGGACAACGGCGCGACGCTTGCGCAGCGACTTGCCGATCCGATAGACGAGGCTGACGGGGCGCGCCGCGACCGCTTCGCCGGCGAGCCAGCGGTCGAGATCGGCGGCCAGCGCCTCAGCGGTCTGGTAGCGGTTGTCGGGCTCCTTGTCGAGACAGCAGAGGATGATCGTGTCGAGGTCCGGGTCGATCCCGGGCGGGGACGCTTCATCCGAGACGATGCGCTGGAAGAGGGAGAAGACGGTGTCGGCGTCGAACGGGGGGCGGCCGGTCAACACGGCGTAGAGGGTCGCGCCGAGCGAGTAGACGTCGCTTCGCCGGTCGATGAGGCTGATCTGGCCCCGCGCCTGCTCGGGCGGCATGAAGGCGGGCGTGCCGATCGCCGTGCCAGTGGCGGTGAGGCCGGAGGCATCAACGGTGCGCGCGAGGCCGAAATCGAGCACGTAGAGATGATCGATCCGGGTCACGGAGCCCGACGACTCGGTGAGCATCAGGTTGTCCGGCTTCACGTCGCGGTGGATCGTGCCGCGCTCGTGCGCATAGTGCAGCGCGCGGGCCGCGTCGCGGATGCACGTCGCGAGGCGCCGGACGTCGCGCGGGAGCCTGGAGATCGTGGTGCCGGGAATCCACTCCATCGCGATGTACGGCGTCTCCTCGATGCGGCCCGACTCGTAAATGCGGACGATGTTGGGGTGGGTCAACATCGCGGACGACTTGGCTTCGCGGAGGAAGCGGGCGATGTCGGACTCGATCGCCCCCCTCAGCAGTTTGAGCGCGACCCAGCGGTTGAGGTCGGTGTCCCATGCCTTCCAGACAGCGCCGACACCCCCTTGCCCGGCAAGCGAGACGCGGATGAACTTGCCGAGACGCGAGGAGGCGGGAGCTGAGGCGACTTCGGGCGGCCATGCCATGACGAGCAGTCTAAGTGCACGACCACGCGTTTTCCCGTCCCTTCGAGCGAAGGGACAGGAGCATGCCCGCCGGCGGGCGCCGCGTTCACGTCACATCCCGACGGGCTGTCATCTCCGCCGGGCGGCGATCATCGCGACGAGGGCGAGCAAGGTCACCGTAGCGAATCCGGCCGCACCCTTCGGGTCAGGCCGTCCCGCGCCGCAGCCGCCGCCGCTGGAGCCGCCTCCTGACGATCCTGAGCCACCCGATCCGCCGGAGCCTGCGGGAGTCGGCGTCGTCATCGGCCCCGCAGGATAGCCGTGATTGCCGCCGCTGGAGTTGTAGGCGTAGACGCGCCACACGTAGGTCGTGCCGGTCTCGAGGTTGTTCCACGTCAGCGCCGGCGTTGTCCCGGCATACGCATTCTGGAACGTGCCGCTCTGGGACTGGAGGTCGGCGTCGGTCTTGGCGATGTCGACCCAGTAGCCGCTGGTGGCGCCGCTGACGGCGTCCCACGAGAAATCGGCGCTTGCCGTCGAGCCCTGGAGATAGGTCGTGACGGCGAGATTCCCCGGCGCCGCGGCACCGGGCGTCAGCTTCGCGTTGACGCCGGCGATGAAGGTCGTCCACGGGAAGTAGGAGCCCGGGTCGCTCTTCGAGCCGTACTGGCTTCCGGCGGCGCTGCCCGACGTCTGGACCTGGCTGTGGCCCACGATGCCGGTCGAGGTGAGGTAGCCGCCGTCGGTGGTCGCCGTGTTCGTCGGGTGGAGGGGGACAACGCCGTAAGTTTCGCAGAGCCATGCGACGAGGCTCTCGAGGGCCTCGAGCAATTCCGGCGTCCACGTGGCCGCCTTGCTCGCAAACCCGGCGCACTCGATGCCGATCGACCGCTTGTTGTAGTACGTCGCGTGCCAGGCGACGTCCTCGATCGCGACCATCTGGGTGATCTCGCCGTTGGGGGCGACGACGTAGTGGGCGCTGACCTGCGAGGAGCTGTTCTTGAACCAGTTGATGGCCTGCGTGTAGCACTCCATGTAGTAGCCGTCGCCGTTCGTGTCGGAGCCCTCGGTCGTGTGGATGACGATCGAGTCGATCGTGTAGGTCGTGGGGCGCGACACGTTCTGGTAGTTGGGCGAGGCGTTCCAGATGACGGACGGTGCGGGGATGAAGAGCAGGGCGGTGGAGGCTAGCGCAAGTTTCATCATGGTCCAGTGAACGGGGTCCGGCGGTGATTTCGTACATAATCTCACCATATGGGCCGGATTCTCGTCGTCATGGGTGCGTTCGCGGTCGGTGTCGCGTTGATGCTGGGCTTCTGGTCGCTCCGTCGGACCGCGCCGGCCGCCGAGAACCGCCCGGAGCGAAAAGAACGCCAGGAAAAACCGGACGCGCGCGACCTCGCGATGCAGGCCGACGCAAAGCTCCGTGAAGGCCAGATTGCCGACGCGGAAGCGCTGCTCGACCGTGCGGAGCGCGCCGATGCCGCGCTCGATCTCGTCCCGCTGACCCGTGGACGGATCGCGATGACGCGGCGCGACTATGCGCTCGGGCGGCGGATGTTCGAATCGGCACTGAAGCTCAAGGAGAGCGAGGAGGCGCACGGCGATCTCGCGGACGCGCTCTTCCACACGAAGGAGTACGCCGGCGCGGTCGAGGAGGCAACGAAGGGGAAGCGTCTCTTCACGCGGGCGGCGGCGTACGCGGCGCTCGAGAGAAACGAGGAGGCGCTCCGCGACTACGCGGCGTACACGGCGGAGCATCCCGACGATGCGGGGGGATGGCTCAACCGCGGCAACCACGAGATGCGGATGGGGTTGAAGGAGCGCGCCATCGCGTCGTGGCGGAAGGCGATCGAGCGCGACGCGAGCCTGAAGGATGAGCTGGAGGAGCTGATCCGGAAGGCGGGATAGAGACGTGCTGCGCGATTCGCAACAAACTGTCCGCCGCTCCACTCGTCATGTTTGTTGATGAGACGTGACCTGGCGCTCGCCGCGGTGCTGCTCTTCGCCTTCGCTCCCGCCCAGGATGAAGCCGGGCGGCTTGTGCGGGCGCTCGAAGAAGAAAACCTCGAAGCACGCGACGACGCCGCACGTCGACTTCGCGCGATGGGCAATGCCGCGTTGCCGGCGCTGCGCAAGAGTTCGTCGCCGGCGGCGCTCCAGATCAAGGCACGCATCCTCTGGCTTCCCGTAATCCCGCCGTGGGTCGAAACTGCCGATCCGGCCATCGCGGAGCGGCTTGACTCCGCCGATCCCGCCGTGTCGACCGCGGCTTACAAGAAGCTGGTCAAGGAACGCGTGGAGATGACATTTCTCCACACGGTGATCATGCGCCACGGCTCCCCGGAGTTGAAACGGCTCGCGATCACGGACTGGTATCGGGGCGATCTCGACGACCTCCTCGATGTGCTGGGGAGCTGGGACTTCAAACGGTTCCCGATTGGAGACGAAGCGCTGCAGCACATGGCGTTGCGGCTGGCGTGGGACAGCCGCCGGAGGCACGTCGACAGGATCCGCGCCCTGAAGGGGGAGCGCCTGGCGTCGGTGCGCACGGTTGCGCTCGCGGCTCGCGGCGACGAGGAAGGACGCGCGGCCGTTCTCGAGCTCCTCGCGGCGACGGGCGGATGGAGTGCTCTTGCGGCCAGGGTGTTTCGCGAGTGCCCCTACGATCCGGCCGCGCTTCGCATGATCGAGCTCCTCCCGGGCGCGGACGACGACGTCACCGAGGCCATCCTCGAGGCGCTCATGCGCCATCCAGGCGCTGAGATGACGGAGGCGGTGCTCGTCGCGATCGACCACACCGGTGTGCGCAACCAGGAAAAGGCCGTGGAATTGATCGAGAAGCTTGGGCTTGACGCAAGCGAGCCACTGCTCAAGCGGATCGAGTCCGGAAGCCTCTTCCCGCGGCTTCCGCCGGAGAAGCCGCGTGTGAAAGAGGAAGGCGACGAAGGTGGTCCCCTGCGCGCCACGTCCGGGGGTTTCTCCGTGCCGCGTCCGTCGGACTGCATTCCGCAGGCTCTCGGCAAGATGCTCCGTCGGCGCGACGATCCGGAGACGTTGGCGCGGGTCGCTGCGCAGATGGAAGCGCGGCCATGGCTCCATCACACGCTTGAACTCCTCCTCTATGACCCCGGGCCCCGGGTGAAGGGACGTCTCGACGCGATCTACCTGGACCCCTCGAAGACCGACGCTGCGCTCGCCGTGCTGGTGCGCAAGGCGTACCGGCGTTATCCGCTCTCGGTCGATATCGCCGCGCTCGAGGCCGCGGAGACGCCGGAGGCGTGCGAGGTGATTTGGAAATGCTCGCCGCGGGATCGCAGGCTCGACGATGCGCTGCGCGCGCGGCTCCTCGCCGTCTGCAAGCGTTGGGCCTCGACCCCCGGCCACCCGGGACGTCTCAAGGCGGCCGTGCGCCTCCAGGAACTCGGCGACCCCGATGGCGAGAAGGTCGTGCGGGAGCTGGCCGCGCCCGATACCGACGAGGCCGCCGCGGCCGTTGACGACGTCGGCGACGGCGACTTCCTCGTCGAAAAGCTCAAGAGCACGAACCGCCTCTGCCGCCACGCGGCCGCCATCGAGCTGGCGAGGCGCAAGCATGCCGCGGCCCCGGCGGCGCTCCTCGACATCGTGCGACGGGGCGAGCCGCTGGAGTCGCACTCAACGACGATCGGCGAGCTGCTTCTGAACTACGACGCAAACTACTCCGACAAGCTGACCGCGGTGCTGCCCAAGGAGGCGGGGGAGCACGATCTTCGCTCGGTGCTGCGCTACGTCGGGGATCGCGGCACGAAGCAAAACGTCGCGTTCCTTCTCGCCCATGTCGAGTCGTCCGATCCGTATGCGCAGGATGAGGCGCTGCGCGCGCTGGCACTCGTCGGCGACGCGGACTCGTTCGACGCCGTCGCCAAGGTGTGACATCGTCGAAGCTCCACGACGCGGCCGTGGTGCTGGCCACGTTGGCGGCGTTCGATCCGGTGCGCGCGCGGCCGCTCGTGCTCGAACGGGCGATGCGGGGGGAGCATTCGGCGTGGTGGCTGCTGGACGACGTGGCCCTGCCCGAGGATGGGGAGCTGCTGCTGCGCCTGATCCGCTCGACGTGGGACGGCCAGTATCACCTGACGGCGACGGTGGGACGGCTCAACGTGCCGGGGGCCGAAGAAGTCCTGCTCCAGCTCATGCACGAATCGATGAGGGGCCTCGCGTACCTTGGATCGCGGCGCGCCGTGCCGCTGCTCGTTGACCGGCTCGACTGGTACGCGCCGGACCGGGCCGCGGAGGCGCTCGACTTCATCGTCAATCGGGATCGCTATCCGAAGCCGACGACCGAAGGGCGCCTGCCGCGCTCGGCGCGCCTCGGACTCACGCCTCAGCAGGGGGCGGAGGTCGTCGGCAAGGCGTTCAGCATCGGCATCTCCGTCCCGGCGCAGATGAAGCAGAAGTATCCGATCTGGTTCGGCGGTCGCGTCCGCCTGCTCGAAGCCGTCTCCGAACTCACCTCCAGCACCGACGAGTGGGTCCATCTCTGGCGCAACGGGCGGTGCGAGATCGTGCCCACCGACGAGGCCGTCGCCTACTGGAAGGAGTGGTGGCGCGAGCACGAGAAGGAATTCGAAGAGAAACGCTGACCGCCCTCAAACCGTCGCCTCCGGCTTGAGCGACTCCATGTCGTGGTGCAGATGCACGGGATCCTGCTTCCGGCGCCGGAACCGCATGTTGAAGAGCTCGACGGCCAGCGAGAAGGCCATGGCCGCGTAGATGTAGCCCTTCTCGATGTGCTTGCCGAGGCCTTCGGCGACGAGCATCACGCCGATCAGGAGAAGGAAACTCAGCGCGAGGATCTTCACGCTCGGATGGCGGTTGACGAAGTTGCTGATCGCGCCCGCCGAGACGAGCATCACCAGCATGCTGAGTACCATCGCCGTGATCATGACGGGCATGCCGCCGCCGCCGTGGCTCGCTGCCGGCGCGACCGGAACCTTCCCGCAGTTCGTGCAGGTCGCGACGGCCTCCGGGGTCGCGCCGCCCGCCATGCCCACCGCCGTGATGACCGAGTCGAGCGAGAAGACGATGTCGAGGAGCACGATCTGCACGAGGATCATGCTGAACTTGGAGCTTCCGCCGGCGACCTGGTCGTCCTTGTGGCTGACCTCGAGCTTCTCGTAGATCTCGTGCGTCGCCTTGTAGATCAGGAAGAGCCCGCCGCCGAGCAGGATGAGATCGCGGCCCGAGAGCGGCTGGTTGAGAACGGGCAGGGTGAAGAGCGGCTTGATCAGGCCCATGAGCCAGGTGATCGCGAAGAGCAGGCCGATGCGCATGATGAGCGCGAGGAGAAGACCGACCTTGCGCGCCTTCGGCTGCTCCTTCTCCGGGAGTTTGCCGGTCAGAATCGAGATGAAGACGATGTTGTCGATGCCGAGCACGACCTCCATCAGCGTGAGGGTGGCGAGACTCAGCCACGTCTGAGGGCTGGTGGCGAGGTCGGCGAACGACGATGCGAGCGCGAGCAGCATGGTGGCCTCCTTAGGTGCGGAGACTGTAGCTGGGCCCGCCCGTGTTGAAAAGGACGCCGCCTTCTTCTACTTCCGCTCGTACATCACGCCGCGCAGCTGCCCGTTCTCGACCCTGAGCGTGTAGATGTCGGCGACCTTGCCGAAGTCGCGCCGCCCCTCGTAGCCGGTCTCGGTCTTCTTGACGACGAGCGTGTCTCGCTGCGGCACGCCACTGGGAATCCCGAGCGATCCCATGAAAGCGACGAACTCCTTGGCGTCGTCCAGGGACGCGAGCTTCACCGGGTAGCGCTCCAGCAGCCGGTTCACGCCGCCGTCGCCTTCGAACGGTTCATCCCAGCACGGATCGAGCATGTATGCCTTCGACCCCACGATGCTCGAGAGCTCCGGGCGCTGCCACGTGCAGCAGAGCGTCATCACGCGAACCTCCGGGAACCACCGCTTCGTCAGGTCGGACGTTGAATCGATCAGCTCGAACCGCCGCTCGGTCGACGCGTTCGCCTCATCGAGCTTCTTGCTGAGGACGCGCATCGGCTCGCCCCAGCGAATCTCGTCGAGGGATGCCTTCGCGCGCGACGTGAGCTCGCTGTTCCCCTTCGCCGCCTTCAGCGGCTCGATCGAACGGCGGCCCGCGGCAACGAGATCGCGCTGCGCGCGGTCCCGCTCCTCGACGTCGTCGCCGCCGAGACGCAGCACGAGCGCCTCGAGCTCGCGGTGGAGCGCGTCCGCGTCGCGGAGATTCGCCCACATCCGCAGCGCTTCGCGCGCCTGCCTGCGGAGGGTCGCATCCGGGTCGGCCAGCAGCGGGGAGAGGTGCCGCAGGATGGCTGCATCGTTGAAGTGCGACAGCCCCGAGATCGCCGCAGAGCGCAGGGAGAGCTCCTTCGAGAGGAGCAGCGCCGCGACCGCGTCGATGTGATCGCGCGCGTCCATGGCGCCGAGCGCGACCGCCGCCTGGCCGCGCACCTGCACGTCGGTGTCGTCGAGCCGCTGGCGAACGAGACCGGCATGCTGGTGGAGCGCCGCGAGCGCGTGAATCGCCGCCGTGCGGACGCGCGGTTCCGGATCGGAGAGCAGGCGCGAGATCGAGTCGCCGGCCCACGCGTACCCCGCGCGGCCCAGCTCGGCGGCGGCGATCGCCCGCACCTCCGCGTCGGCGTCCTTGAGCAGCGGAAGAAGCGCCGTCGCCTGTGCTGTCGACCACTGGCCGTACGCGCGGGCGGCAGCGCGGCGCACGACGACGTCGTCGCTCGCGAGATGCTCGCGAAGAGGGACGGCGAACTTCGGACTGCCGCTCCGGCCCATCGCGTGGAGGGCGGCCACCTTGGCGCCGGCCTCGGTTTCCGCCAGCAGCGCGGCGAGTTCGTCGGCCAGGCTGGCTCCGCTGCCGGTGTACGCGACGGCGCCTGCCGCGCGAATCCGCACCGCGCCGTCGGCGTCCTTCAGGAGCGGTCGGAGGATCTCGACGTGCATGCTGCCAGGGATGACAGAGACGTAGCGGCCGTCGAGCATGTCGAGCGCCGCGATCCTGGTGGTCGAGTCCTTCAGGCTGCCGAAGAACGCGCGGACGAGCGGGACGCGGTCTTTCTCATCGAGTTTGTGGAGCTTCGCTTCGAACTCCGAGATCGTCTTGCGGACGGCCTCGGGGTCTTGGAGCACTACGGCAAGGCAGAGGCAGAGTGTGATAGGCATGAGGACGCTGCAAGCAATGTCCGTGCCATCGCGATTCCGGCCCTGGAGCGTGGCGCCGTGTATCTCGGAGCATACGCATCGCCGCACGCGGTACTATTCAGGGAGTGACCGTTACCCTCCCGCCGGAAGCGGCCGCCGCAGGGCCCGACGCGCGATTCGGCCGCTTTATCCGCACGGTGCGCGTCGGCATGGGCGGCATGGGTGAAGTCTGGAAGGCCTGGGACGTCGAGGTTGGCCGCTGGGTCGCGCTGAAGTTCCTGCGGTCGGGCGACGCGGAAGAAATCGTCCGGTTCAAACGGGAAGCTCACGCGGCGGGGCGGCTTGCTCATCCCAACATCGCGGCCATTTACGAGGTGGGCGAAGGCCAGGGCCGGCCGTTCATCGCGATGCAGTTCGTCGACGGCGGCACGCTTCGCGCGCTGGGCGGACCGATGGCGACCCGGCTTCGGCTGCTGGCCGACGCGTCGCGCGCCGTCCAGTTCGCGCACGACCACGGCATCATTCACCGCGATCTCAAGCCCGACAATCTGATGATCACGACGCGGGCCGGGGCGCCGCATCTCTACGTCATGGACTTCGGCCTGGCAAAAGTCACGGCGGCCGCCAGCTCGCTTTCGGCCTCCGGCATGGCCATCGGAACGCCCGCGTACATGCCGCCCGAGCAGGCCCGCGGCGATGTGCGCGCCGTGGACGGCCGGAGCGATGTCTACGCGCTCGGAGCGACGATGTACGAAGTCGCCTGCGGTTCCCCGCCGTTCGAGGGGCCCGACGCGCTCACGGTCCTTCTTCGCGTGGCCAGCGATGATCCGATTCCACTTCGGACACGGGCCCCCGGCATCGACGCCGACGTCGAGGCCATCGTGCAGAAGTGTATGGAGAAGGAGCCGGCGCGGCGCTACGCGACCGCCGGCGCGCTGGCCGACGACATCGAGCGGTTCCTTCGGGGGGAAGCGCCGCTGGCCGCCGCGTCCGCGGCCCGGTGGAGCAGGCGGGCTGGGCGGCTTCGTTCGTGGCTGTCTCGCCATCGCCTCCTGACCGCGGTCGGCGCGGCGGGAATCGTCGTGGCCGTGGCGGGGCTGGTGACGTTTCGCGCGTGGCGTCGCGAATCGCTCTCGGTGCGTTCGGGCATCGAGGCCGGCGAACGGGCGCGGCCGCACATCGACGAAGGAGACCGGCATGCGGGCGATGCCAGGTTGCTGGCCCAAGAGCCGGTACCTGACACGACGCGGATCACGGCGACGCTGACGGCGGCGGTTGCCGCGTTTGATGCCGCGCTCCGCGAGCAGCCGGGCAGCGTCGACGCACTCTCCCATCGCGCCGATGCGAAAGCCGCTCTCGGCGATCTGGCCGCCGCGGAGCGCGATGTCACGGCCGCCATCGGCCTTCGCGACACGCCGGCGCTGCGGCTCCAGCGCGCCTGGCTCCGGACTCAGCAGTACGAAGCGCGGCGCGAGCTCGCGCTTCCCATCTGCCTTTCCGGGGTCGTCGAGCGCATCCTTCTTCCCGCGGAGACCGCCGAGACGGGCACCCTGCGGGAGCAGGCCCTCGGCGACCTGGCCCTGGCCGGCAAGGGGGAGCAGCGGACTCTCGTCGAAGGCGTCCTGCTCCTCGCGGAAGGCCGCGCTGCCGACGCCTTCGACAAGCTCGACGAAGTCGTGCGAACGCGCTCGTTCGATCCCGCGGCGCTGATGTATCGGGCGCTCGCCGCCCTCGCCCTCGCGGACGTCCCGACGGCCATCGAAGATCTGGAGCGCTCGCTGCAGCTTCGTCCCGCGTCGCCTCGCGGAGTGCTGGCGCTCGCGACGTGCGAGTACGCCCGCGGCGATCTGACCGCCTGCGCGACCCTCGTGGATCGGGCCGCCGCGCTGGGAGCGGACGGCGTGGCGGTGCTCCGCCTCCAGGGCGCCATCGCGGCCGGCAAGGCCGACGTCGACGCGGCCGCCGCGCTCTTCGACCGCGCCCTCGCGAAGAAGCCTGCCGACGCGTTCACGCGCATCCTGATGCTCCTGGTTCGCCGCCGCGAGCTGGAACGCGAGCGGGTTGACCACGTCTTCGAAGTGGGCGAGTCTCTGCCCGATCGCGCCCATGCAGCGGAGCTGGACGACATGCTCCAGCCGGTGCTCTCCTCGCCCGGGTGCCCGGCGCTTGCCTGGCTCTATCACGGACAAAACCTGCTTGCCCTGGATCGCCATGCCGACGCTGAAGCGGCGCTGACGAAGGCGGTGGAGCGCGATTCCAGCATCGACCTCGCGTTCCTGTGGCGCGCGATCGCGCGTGTGCGCCAGGGAAGCTGGGCCGGCGCGATGGACGACTTCATCCAGTTCGAGGATATCGAGGGCCGCTCCGCGGAGGGCCACGGCCGATTGTGCAGCATCATTCGGGAAGCGGCCGATGGAAACGCGCTGGCCGCCCGCCTTGACGAGGCGGGAACGGCCGACGTCGCCGCGTCCGCCGCGCCCCGGTACCTGCGCTACAAGATTTTTCATCATGATTCAACCGCGCCGGGGGCGCTGGCGAGCGCGGTGAAGGTCGCCGAGGGATGGCGGAAGCTCTATTTCGAAGCCGTCCTGTTCGGCGGCAAGGGCCGCGCGGCCGAGGCGGAAGCGGCAAGGCGCGAGCTCAAGCGGCTGAGGCCGGAGTCCCGCGGGATCGTGTGGGTGCGATCCGAACATGACGCGAGCATATCGACCGAGGAGTTCCGCGCGCGCTGCCGGGCGAACCCGCTCGATTCCGCCACCCAGTACAACTGGGCCGCTCACTACCTCCGCGCGGGACGGGGCGACGAGGCCATCCCGCTCCTCATCCGAAACACCTACTTCTACGGCCGCGGAATGGCGACGGACGATCTCGCGCGAAACGTCCTCTGGACCGGCGACGCGCGCCAGGTGCAGCGAGCCCTGCGGCTCGTCGCCAAGCCGTGGTGGCTTTGGGAGGCGCTGGCGGAACGCTACCTCGATATCGGAGACCCCGAAGCGGCCCTCCGCGCCATCGAACAGGCGAACCTTCTCATGCCGGAGTCGGGTGCGCTGCGACTGACCCGGATCCGCATCCTGCTGGCGCTCAAGCGCGACGTCGCGGCGTCCCTTGCGGACGTCGCCAGGATCATCGCGAAGAACAAGACGCTTCCCCCGGAGGCGCTGCGCACGCTGACGGCCTGCTGCTGGGCGGCGGGAAAGAAGGAGGAGGCGGCCGCGCTTCTTGAGGGCAACCCCCACTTTCCGCGCGACAAGGCGGCGGCCACGGCACGCAGCATGCGCGCCTACGCCGCCTCGGGCCATTGGAAATTCAAGGCGAACGAGCTCTACGCGGAGCTGCCCGAGATCATGCTCGAAGCGCTCGACCTCGAGGGGCTCCTGCGGGTGGTGGAGGACCTCTGGCCGCTTCTGAACCTCCACGGGCGCGGCGCCTACCTCGTGTGGCGCGCGCGTGCCCACGAGCTGCTCGGCCGCCGCGACGATGCGGTCCGGGACCTGGACCAGGCGCTTCCGATGCTGGGGGACGACCATCGCCTTGACTCCTATTTCGCACGGCTCTACGCCGACGCGGGGCGGTACGAGGATGCGCGCCGGTTTCTGAACGCGGATCCTCAGCCGGTCGATCATCTGATCAATCTGCGGATCCTGGTGGCGACCGGCCAGGGCGACCGCGCAGGCCCGTCGATCGAGGTACTCCGGCGGATGGGCAGTCGCATGGCAGGCGAACGGCTGCTCGGCCCGGCGATCAGCCGGGCCGAGTTCGAGCGGCTCGTTGCTGAAGCGGGGCGCGCGAAATAGAGAGAGAGGGGGAAGGGGGAAAGAGGGCTGGACGCCTGTCGGAGGAAGTAGGAGAGTACCTCGCATGAAAACCGTCGTCTGGCCCGGGATCGTCCTCGGAGTGCTCGTCGGGATCTGGATGTTCACGATGGGCTTCACGGGGCTCTACAAGCATCCGACGCTGAACGCCCTCTTCTTTCTCGTCATCGTCATCCAGGTCGGCACGCTGATCTGGGCGCTGCGGCGGAGCGCGAAGGACGGCGCGGGATACGGGAAGCAGGTCGGGCGCGGCACGGCGATGTCGGCCGTCGCGGCGGTGCTGATCATCGGATCGTCGTTCCTCTTCACGAGCGTGGTCTTCCCGCACTACTTCGAGGAGCTGCGCGCGATGCACGAGCAGATGCTGCGGCAGGCGGGGAAGAAGGACGACGAGATCCAGCGGCTCGTCACGGAGGCGGCGAAGATGGAGACGCCGATGATCTCGGCGATCACGGGCGGCGTCGCGACGGTGATCACGGGCCTGCTGGCGTCGCTGGTGATCGCGGTTTTTGCGAGAGGAAAGAAGAAGTAGGCGCGCTGCTCGCGCCCTACTGCGCCCGCAGGATCTCCTCCAGCGCGTCCTGGTTCTCGATCGACGCCGTGTCGCCCGGATGCTCGCCGAGGTACTTCTTCTTGATTGCCCCACGCACGATCTTCGCGCTCCGCGTCTTCGGCAGCATCCGCACGAACTTCAGCGTCTCGGGCTTCAGCGTCTTCCCGAGATGCTTCACGACCTGGCCCTTCAGCTCCTCCCGCAGCGTCTCGCTCACGGCGAAGCCGGGCTTCAGCACGACGAAGCAGACGACCGCCTCGCCCTTGATCTCGTGCGGCACGCCGATCGCCGCCGCCTCCGCGACCGCCTTGTGCTCGATGAGCGCCCCTTCAATCTCCGCCGGGCCGGTCCGCTTCCCCGCGACCTTGATCGTGTCGTCGCTCCGCCCGAAGAGGAACCAGTAGCCGTCCTCGTCGACCTTCGCCCAGTCGCCGTGGTACCAGACGCCGGGCCATTTCGCGAAATAGGTGTCGAGGTAGCGCTGCGGGTCCTTCAGGAACCCCTTCGTCATCGACGGCGCCGGCTGCTTGCAGACGAGATGGCCGATGCCGCCGCGGATCGGCTTGCCCGCGTCGTCGAACACGTCGATGTCCATCCCGAGCCCCGGCCCGCGCAGAGTGCACGCCTTCAGCGGCGTGATCGGCAGCGGCGAGAGCAGGCAGCCGACGATCTCCGTCCCGCCCGAGATGTTGATCACCGGGCAGCGCCTGCCGCCGATCTTCTCGAAGTACCACAGGTACGAATCGGGATCCCACGGCTCGCCGGTCGAACCGAGGATCCGAAGGCTCGAGAGGTCGTGCTTCGTGATCCACTCTTCGGGATAGGTCTTGAGCAGGCGGATCGCCGTCGGCGAGATGCCGAGGGTGCGGACCTTGTGGCGCTCGACGATCTCCCACAGCCGGTCTGGATTCGGATGGTTCGGCGCGCCCTCGAAGAGGACGATCGTCGCTCCGAAGTGGAGCACGCCGATCATCTCCCACGGGCCCATCATCCAGCCGATGTCGGTCACCCAGAAGAAGACGTCGTCGGGCTTGACGTCGAAGTAGTAGCCGAGCTCCTTCGTCATCTGCGCGAGGCAGCCCGCGTGCGTGTGGACGGTGCCCTTCGGCTTGCCCGTCGTGCCGCTCGTGTAGATGACGAGCGCGGTCGCTTCCGCGTCGAGGACTTCCGTCGTCGCGGCGCCCGATTCCTTCTCGACCGACTCGTGCCACCAGACGTCGCGGCCCGCCTGCATCGGCACGTCGATCCCGAGACGCTTGAAGACGACGACGTCCTTGATCGTCGGCACGGCGGCGACCGCGGCGTCGGCCTCGGGCTTGAGCGGCGCGCGCTTGCCGCGGCGCGAGACGCCGTCGGCCGTGAACAGGACCTTCGCCTCGGCGTCCTTGAGGCGGACCGCGAGCGCCGGCGCGGCGAACGCGCTGAAGACGGGGACGGCGACCGCGCCCGCCTTCAGGCAGCCGAAGAAGACGGCGACGATCTCCGGCACCATCGGCATGAAAATGCCGACGGCGTCGCCCGGCTTCACGCCGCGCGACCGGAGGTAGTTCGCGACGCGCGACGCCATCCCGTCGAGTTCGCGGTAGTTCCACATCCGGACGTTGCCGTCGTCGCCCTCCCAGAGCAGCGCGGGCTTCGCGCGCAGCTTCTCGGCGTGGCGGTCGATGCAGTTGTGGACGATGTTGAGCTTGCCGCCGATGAACCACTTCGTCCATTCGATGCCCCGGGAGCGGTCGCAGACGAGGTGGTAGGGTTCGTACCAGTCGACGCCGAGGTCCTGGAGCGCCGCGCCCCAGAACCACTCGATGTCCGTGACGGAGCGCTCGACGAGATCCTCGTAGCTCTGGATGCCGTGCGTCCGCATGAAGCGCGTCACGTTGGCGCGGTCGACCATCTCGGGGGTGGGGGACCAGATGATGTCGTTGGGCATGGAGGCCTCAGCGCTTGATTTCGCGCCGCTCGGGCGCCTTCTCGACCTTTTTCGGCACTTTCATCGGCTCCATCGTCCGCTCGCGCGTCTCCGCGGTCGGGCCGATGCCATACGTCACCTTGCGCGTGATCTTGATCGTCTCGACCGTGTTGCGATCCGGCGCGTCGTAGTCGTGGATCGCGGCGCACGCAACATCCCACATCTGCCAGTCGGCGTACGCATCGGTCTCCGGGTAGTTTGCCAGCTCATCAAACTGCTTCTGGGACTCCGCGTCCTTGAAAAGGTCGCGAAGGCGGCGCCCCTCCGTGTAGTGCTTGCGCGCCGTCCGCTCGCGGGTCAGATCCTCGGGCGGCGGATCGCCGGGCATCTGAAGGTAGAGTTCGAAGAACAGGTCGCGCGAGGTGGTATCGGTCGTCACGTTCGAGAACTTGAACCTCGTCTGGAGCGCGAGCGCGAGCTTCGTCCGCTCCCCGGAGGCCGACTCCGCGAGCTGGCCCATGCTGAACATCGCCATCAGCACCATGGCGATGGCGAGACCGCCCGCGAGGACCAGGATGGCGACCGTCGAGGTCTTCATTTCGACTCGGTGCTACGCGCCTCGCTCAGTGCGAGCACTCCGACTCGCGCTGCCGGGGTCATGGGTCGGCGTTCTCTTCGAGCTTCTTCAGGTCGTCGCCGAACTGCAGGACGATCTCCTTGAGCGGCTTGAGATCGTCGTCGAGCAGCTTGTGCGCCTTGAACCAGCCGAGGTTCACCTCGAGCACGTACTTCGCGTCGCCCGCCGACGGCGAGGTCGGTTCGCGGTCGACCTTCGGGTTGGGGTAGATCGCCGACGGAACCATGTTGACGAACTTGCCGCTCGCGTCGAAGTAGGCGATGTCGAGCGGGAACCAGCAGTTGGACATCCAGAAGGAGTGGCTGCCGGCCTCCTTGTAGATGAAGAGCATTCCGTCGTGGCCCGACATGCGCTTGCGGTGCATCAGGCCGCGCATCCGCTCGCGCGAGTACTCCGAGACTTCGACGTGGACCGGCAGGCCGGCGACGGTGACGACGGAAAGCGGCTCCGGTGCGCCGATCTCGCTGCTGAATTCGACGAAGTCGCCGACCCCTGCGCCGGTCGACTTCAGCCAGCCCGGCGGCAGCGCCAGGGCGTACATCCCTTCGCCGTTCGACGTGACACCCTCGTCGTCGCTGCCGCTGAGCGACGCGATCTCGAAGATCTTGCGGCTCTTGTTGAGCCACGCGATGTCGCACGCGGGGCCGTTGTAGCCCGTGTGGTGGTAGAGGATCCGCTCGTGGTCATAGGCGATGAGGACGCCCGTTTCGGACAGCGCGCGGTGCTCGGCCAGCGCCTCGATGCGTTCGGGATCGGTGCGCACCCACTCGACCGGCAGCCTCTTGCCGCGGACGGTGACGGCGGCTCCGACCGCCGGCGGATTCCCGTTCGTCGGAGGCGGCGGCTTCGTCTCGCAGCTCGACGCAACGAAGAGCGCGGCGAGGCAGGGCAGCAGCTTCTTCATTTCGCTTCCTTCGCGGCTTCGGCCGCGGCCTTGGAGAGTTCCAGGGTGATCGGCTTGGTTGCCTGGTTCTTGTCGTTGGTCAGGCCCTTGGCGACGAACCACCCGCGGTTGACTTCGAGAACGTACTTCGCATCGCCGGCGGCGACCGCGCGCCCGCCGGGCACGAACTGCCCGGGGTCGACGTTCGGATCGGGGTAGGTGTTGATGGGGACCACGTTGAGGAACCGCCCGTCCTTGTCGAAGAAGGCGATGTCGAGCGGCACGTGGCAGTGGAGCATCCAGAACGAGTGGCGGCCCGGGCTCGGATAGACGAAGAGCATGCCGTCATGGTCGGAGACCTTCGTGCGATGCATGAAACCGCGTTCGCGCTCCTCGGCCTTCGTCGCCATCTCCACGTTGATGCTTACGCCGCCGACCTTGAGCTCGGGCAGCGGTTCGGGCCTTCGGCGCGTCAACATCGACGGGATCGAGCAGAGGTCGCCGGCCGACAGGCTGTGCGCCTTCGCCCATCCGTCGGGCAGGAAGAGCGCGTAGTACGCCTCGACCCTGGAGGTGACGCCTTCGAAGGACTTGGTGGGAAGCGTCGCGACATCGACGACCTTTCCGTCCTTCGAGAGCCAGACGACGTCGTAGCCCGCGTCGCCGAACTTGGTCTGCTTCTCGGTGTAGAGCGTGCAGTGATGCATGATGCGGTCTTCGCCGTAGCTCATGAGGATGCCGCGCCCATCCGTGAGCGGCGAGTGGGCGGAGGGCAGCCAGCGGCGGTCGGGGTCCTTGTCGACCCACTCGACGGTGATCGTGCGGCCCTTCAGCGTGAGCGTGGCCGGTCCGGTGCCCGCGCAGCCGTCGCAGCCCGCCACCGACGCAATCGAGATCATGACGAGGAGTCGCTTCATGTCAACTCCGCGCCGCCGTGCGGCGCTTCGCTCAACGCGAGCATAAGGTTGATACGTGTCATTTGGCTTCCAGGCGCATCTTGAGGAGGATGCCGAACCGCTCCGAGAGCCGCTCGTCGCCGCCGTCGGGAACCCACGACGCGCGGTCGGCGGACTGGGTGAACTGATGCTCGTCGTTGTAGCAGTGGAGCGTGCGCCACTCGACGAGGCCGTGAGCGATGCGGACCTCGAACCGGTCGCGGACGCCGGCGCGCCAGATCGGCGCGAGGATGACCCGCCAGCGTGACTCGATGGTTCCCGCGGCCGGGTCGGAGGCCGCGACGCCAAAGCCCTCGCGGTCGAGCAGCTGCGTGCAGATGGCCATGAGCTCCGCCGTCGGCCGGGGATCGCGGACCGCGTGCCACTCCCCGGCCCCGCCGGTGATGGCGGCGACGGTCGCGGCGCAGGAGGAGAGAACCAGCAGGGCGGGTGCCAGGCGCATCGGCGTCATGCTACCAAGACGATTCATCGGAGCCGCTTCTTGAGCTCGCGATAGACCGCATCGAGGCCCACCGGCATCACCTTGGTTTCGCCGACGGTCGGCATGAAGTTCGTGTCGCCGTTCCAGCGCGGCACGAGGTGCAGGTGCAGGTGGCCGGGGAGCCCGGCTCCGGCGGCGCGGCCGATGTTGATGCCGAGATTGTGGCCGTCGCAGTGGAAGGCATCATCGAGCACGGCCTGCATCGCCGCCGCCTGCGCGAGGATTTCCGCGCGCTCCCGGCGCTTGAGGTCGGCGAGCTTCGCCTGGTGGCGATACGGAGCGATCAGCAGGTGGCCGACGTTGTACGGGAAGCGGTTCATGACGACGAAGCACGAATCGCCGCGCCGCAGCACGAGGTTCGCGCGGTCCTTCCGTGGCGTCGGGATGCAATCGCACAGGAAGCAGCCGGGGTCGCCGCCGGAAGTGGCCGTCTTGACGTACGCCGCGCGCCAGGGCGCCCAGAGCCTACGCATGTACGATGTTCGATGTACGAGGTTCGATGTAATGTTCGATGTCGTTCACATCGTACCCGCCACCGCTCGCGCGCTCCATCTATGGCGCGCGAGCTGCGGCGCGGCACGCCGTAGCCTTGGGCGTAGGCGGCATCACATCGCCCATCGTACGTCGTACATCGAACATCCCGTTCAATAGTACTTGTGGGCGCACTTCGCCAGAAAAAACGGAGCGTCGATGACGGTGCCGTCCTTGGTGTTGTAGCGCAGGATCTTCACGAAGACCCCGCTGAACTCGATGAGGTCCTGGTGCAGCGTGAGCACCTCGGGCTTGTCGACGAGGTGGAAAAAGACGGGACGGTGGTTGTCCCACGCCAGGCCCGCGTGGACCTCGCGCACCCCGGAGGCGGGGTCGCAGGGCTGCGACTTGATCGCGCCGATGATGGCGCGGACGTGGACGAACGTGCCGCGCTGGAGGTCGGGCTCCTTCAGGCAGGCCGCGTAGTCGAAGTCGCTCTTCGCCAGCGCTGAAAACTCGGCGTCGGTCCCCTTCGAGAGCTTGCTGATGATGTGGTTGTAGATGAAGTCGGGCACGCGGCTTGTGAAGTCGTCAAGGTGCTTGGCGAAGGCGTTGTCGCCGTCGGCGATCCAGAGCGGCGCCTCGGGCGGGAGGTCGCGCTCCATGCGCTCGATGTCGGCGCGGAGTTCGGCCATGTCGCCGTGCAGGTCGCCGGTGGAGCAGGAGGCGAGAAGGAGGAGCATAAAGCGGATCGCGCGCATGCCGGTGACCATACAGCATCAGACGCCGTGCGAATACCCTCGTCCCGCTACTTCAGGCGGATGACCGCGGTGTTGGTGCCGGTGGCGGTGGTCGTGGTCCCGGCCATGACGACGGCGCCGTCGCTCTGAAGGGCGACCCCGGTGGCGATGTCGCTGATCGTGCCGATCGCCGTCGTGACCGTGCCGCTCGTGCCGTACGTGAGGTCGATGACTCCGACGGACGACGCCTTCACGACGGAGAACTTCGCCTGGACGGCCGTGTTCGAGGGGCCCGCGAAGAAGAACGTGCCGGAGGCGTCGATGAGCATCGCCTCGATGCGATCGTCACCGGTCAGGTCGAGGATGAACCGCCCCGCCGTTGAGAAGCCCGTGTCCGCGGTTCCGTCGGAGTTGAGCCGGAGGGCAAGGAAGTCCTGGTTGGTGCGGTTCGTGAATCCGGCGGCGACGATCTGGCCGGTTGACTGGATCCGCACGCGGGAGAGGTCTTCGTTGACCGCGTCGGCCGTGATCACGATGCCGGTCGTGTTGAACGTCGTGTCGAGGGCGCCGGCGGTGGTGTAGCGGACGACCGTGATGTCGTTGTCGAGGCCGTTGAAGCTGGAGCCCGCGGCGACGATGCGGCCGTTGGCCTGGATGGCGATGTCCCGGATGTTGTCGTCGCCCGCCGTGATCGACTGCGTGAGGAAACCGCCGACGCCGAACGTCGCGTCGATGGTGCCGTCCGCGTTGTAGCGGGCGAGGAGGTGGTCGAAGCTGGCGGCGGGCATCGCGCGGCCGGCGACCATGATCTGTCCACTCGAGAGGACCGCGAGGGCGTTCGCCTCCATCGTGATCGGCCCGAACTGGACCATGCCGGTGACGTTGAAGGTCGTGTCGAGCGTGCCGTTGGTGTTGAAGCGTGCCATGCCGAGGAAGCTCGAGGTGGGGCCGACGACGACGATCTTGCCGTCGGATTGGAGCGCGCCGCGGACCGCGCTGGCGGTCACGGGAAAAGCGGTCACCGCGATGCCGTCGGTATCGAAGGTCGTGTCGGGCGAGCCGTCGGTGTTGAAGCGGGCGACGGCCATCTCGGTGGCCGTGGCGCCGATCGTGAGGATCTTGCCGTCGGGCTGGATGAGCAGGTCGTTGACGACGGTGTCGAAGCCGAAGTCCTGCGCGACGATGCCGTCGCCGGAGAAGTCTCCATCGAGGATGCCGACAAGGGCCAGCGCACCGCTGCTTGTGCTGAACTTGCAGCCGTTGAACGCAAGAAGGGCGAGGATGGAGAGGCTGAGTGTGTGCTTCATATAAGGAAATACCGCGGCGGGAGCGGCGGGGATTAGAAAAAGAGCCATTCAGACGTCGCGGACGAGGAAGGTGCCGTCCTCGAGCCCCGCGACGATCGTACGCGGCGATGTGTCGGAGGAAGCTGCCAGGGTGCGCATGGTTACTTCTTCACCGCGTGGTCCTGGCAGAGCTCGTCGGGCGCGTCGAGCGAGGGACGGAAGAAGCGAACGGTCTGGCCCCCGTCGTCGAGGATCGTGACTTCAGTTGTGGCGATGGTCTTCTTGGCGGCGACCATATCGCAGCCCGACTTCTTGCCAGTCTTGTCAAAAACGGGCACGCACTTCTTGAACTCGACGAGGACCTTCTGCGACTCGATCGTCTTCAAGACGCATCCCGTGGCGAAATCGACCTCCACCGATTTTGGGCCGGCGAGAGTGACTCGATGCTTCGTAGTTCCGTCCCAGGTGCCGATCGCGTCCCCGACCTTGTGGAGGCGCTTGACCGTGATCCTGCCAAGCGACTTGTCGAACTTCTCGATCTCAATCATCGCCATCTGGGTATCAGCGGACGGGCTGATGACGTTGATGCGCCAGATGCCGAGCGTCTGCACAGCAATTTCGACCACGCCCTGGCTGATGTGATTCTCGGCATTCACGGCCCAAACACAGTAGGTGTACGCCGTCTTGGGTTCGATGTTTTGATCGATATACACGCGCGCCTCCACGGCGTTGGCGATGATCACCCGGTTGTCGCCGCGCTTCTGACGTCCGATCATGAACTTGTAGGCCCCATCGAGCGTCCACCGCAGGGTGACGCCGTCGAGGGCAACATCCGCGGTCAGGAGTTTCGGCTTGGGCGGGAATCGCGCCAAGAGGCGATCGCGGCAGGCTTGGATCGCGGCAATCGCCGTCGCGTCATCGGGCCAGGCCTGTAGCGCGTCGCCCCAAGCGCTCATCGCCTTCTCCCAGTTTTGGGTCGCCTCGGCGGCCTTCGCCTCCGCGACGGCAAGCTCGTAGAGCTTCTTGCGCTTTGCGCGCTCGGCGGCCAACCGGGACGCCAAGCTGCAGTTTGCCTCCTCTGTCGGGCTGCCGGACACGTGGGCCGCGCGCGCCCACGCCTCCGCGGCCTTCGCCCAGTCCTCGGTCTTTTCGCATTCCATGGCGAGCCTGGTTTCCTCGTCGAAGTCTCTCTTTCGTCTCTCCCTCTCGCCCTCGCTTTGGGCCATTTGTTTTCGGAGCGTCTCGATGGCGCGATCGACCTCCTGCGTCTGGCCCACGGGGGCGAATTCGCGTGCCGTCTCCCAGAGTTCGATCGCGGTCTTGGGGTCGTTCTCCTTGCGCGCTTTCGCGGACCATTCCTCGAACTTGCCGACAGCCTCCATCGCCTCCTTCGGGCGCGCGGCCCATTCGGCGCGGAGCGAGTCTGCCTCGGGCGTTTTGAGATGCTCGATTGTCTTGAGCGCTCCGACGAGGTCGCCCTTCTTCGCCCTCTCTCGCGCGGCCTCGAGGGCGGCTTTCGCGCGGGGCCGGGTCGCCACCCAGACGATGACGATCAGCGACATGACGAGGAGGGCGATCGCGTTCTGGAGCGCATGGTTCCGTTTCTTCGGTGCGACCGCGGTCGCGGGAACCAGCGTCGGGGCGCTGCGCGACAGCGCGGGCTTTGTGACCGTCACGGGCGTCGCGGCCTCGGGTGCGATCTGCTGGAGCGCCGCGAGAAGCTCCGCCCCGTTGGTGAACCGATGCTTGGGGTCCTTGGCGAGGCAGCGCGCAACGAGCGCCCGCGTCGCGGCTCCCACCGTCGGCGGGAGCGGCTCGGGCTCCTTGATCGCCGTGTCTCGAAGGATGACGGCGAGGCTCGACCCCGCGAACGGCGCACGGCCCGTGAGCAGCGCGTAGAGCGTCGCGCCCATCGAGAAGACGTCGGCAGGCGGCCCGGCGGTCTTCGCGTCTTCCGCCTGCTCGGGCGCCATGTACCCGGGCGTGCCCATCGCGACGTGCGACGCGGTGCCGAGACTCGCGCCGCCGCCGTCGGGCTTGGCGAGGCCGAGGTCGGCGAGCTTCGCCCGCGTCCGGGCGCCCGTGGGGATCATGATGTTGTCGGGCTTGATGTCGCGATGAATGATCCCGCGCGCGTGCGCGACGGCGAGACCCTTCGTGGCGGCGGTGACGATCTCGATCGCTTCGACTTCGTCGAGTGCCGCGCGGCCCCGCGACTTGACCCGCTTCAAGTACGCGCCGGCGCTTTCTCCGGCCACGAATTCCATGACGAGGAAGTGGGTGTCGCGCTCGTGATCGACGTCGAGGACGCGCACGATGTGGTCGCTGGTGAGCGAGGCGGCCATGCGCGCTTCGGCGACGAAGCGCTCGACGAGGCGAGGGTCCTGCTCGACGAGGTTGAACGGGAGGACCTTGACGGCGACTTCGAGGTTGAGGCGTGGATGGATGGCGTAGTAGACGGCGCCCATGCCGCCGCGGCCGAGCCGGCAGATGATCGGGATGCGGCCGAGGACGGGGCGACCCTGTTCGTCGCGCGCGAGGACGCTGAGGAGGCGGTCCTGGGAGAGGTCCTCGGGTGGGAGCGACGGCGTCAGCGGAGTAAGACGGCTGCTGTCCGACATGAACGAGAGATACTACCACGGGCAGAAGGTGACGAAGGAGAGCGGAAGGAACGAAGGAGACGAAGAAGGAGGCCCTAGAATCTGGCGTCGATGGAGAATCGCACCGGCGTCCCGTTCCCGCCGCCTCTCGTGCCGATTTTCGCGATCGCGGCAGGCGCGGCGATGAACCTCTGGATCCCGCGCTGGCCGGTCGGAATCGCCTGGATGATTGCCGGCGGCGTGCTCTTTGCGATGGGCGTCCTCTTCGCGGCCTGGGCGCTGATCCTCATGCGGACTCGCCGCACGACTCTCAGTCCGTTTGGTGCGGCGTCGTCGCTTCTGACCACCGGCCCGTACCGCCTCTCGCGCAACCCGATCTACCTGGTACTGCTCCTTGCGCAGGCTGCCGTCGCGCTTTCGTTCGGCCTCGCCGTGACCCTTGCGCTGCTGCCCGTGTCGGGCCTGCTGCTCGACTGGTTCGTGATCCGGCGCGAAGAGGCATTCCTGCGCACCGCGTTCCCTGCGGAATTCGAGGCCTATGCCGCGCGCACGCGGCGATGGATCTAACGCTGGAACAGGCCCCGGCGCGGCGGCGGGGGCGGGGGCGGTCGCACCAGCTCCGTCTTCACGGCCGTTTCGACTCTCGGCTCCACCACGGCCTCAGGGACCGCGATGCGGACCGCCTCGGGGCGAGCCACGCGCGACGGTGCAATGACCGGCCCGCGCAGCGCGGCAAGGGCGACAACGATCAGCGGCACAACCACGAGCAGCGTCTTCATTACGGCACCGAGATCGTACTGGGGTCCACGATGCCGAACCCCGGCACGACGCCGATCCGCACCGCGTCGCCCTTCGTGAACCGGACCATCAGGAGCTGCCAGGTGTAGCTGCCCGTCGCGAGCGCCTGGTCGGCGGGCAGCGTGAACGACGTCGTGCCCGGCGCCAGCGCGACCGTGTAGACCTCCTTGCCCGTCGAGTCGCTGATCTGCAGGACGACCGCCTGCGCATCGGCCGGCAGTGCGCCCCACGTGAGCGTCGGCGTGTTTGTCGCCTGCGCGCCGCTCGTGTTCAGCGTCGGGAATTGCGTTGCGTCGAAGACGAAGATGTCGTCCTTCAGCGTCGCCGTGAACGTGCCGTCCGTCGTGCTGTAGGTGAGCGTGTGCCAGCCGGGCGTTCCGAAATTCGCTTCGTCGGTCGCGGCCGGCGTGGCGTAGGTGAACTCGCCTCCGAAGGGACTCGGGCCGATGAGCGCCGCGCTGTACGTCGGCGAATCGACGGAGCTCGTGACCGTTACCGTGAGCGTGTCGCCCGCGTCGGGCGTCGTCCAGCCGTTGCGAATGCTGGTGCGGTATCCCACCGACTGGCCGAGCGACGACGTCTCGCACTGGCTCTCGGGCAGCCAGTCGAACTTCGGCCGGTGGTTCGCGCCGGCCGCCGCCGTCGTGAACGAGAGCTGGGTCGTGGCGAGGCCGATCTCGGACGAGTTCTTCACGCTCGCCTTGAGCGTCACGACATACGTCGTGTTGGGCTGGAGGCTGACGCCGCCGGCGATCCAGTTGTTGCGGATCTCGAGCGCGGCGGAGTCGCGGCCGATGCGGAGCCAGTAGCCCTTCAGCGGAATCCCCGTCGTCTGCTCGACGATGCTGATGTCCTCCACCGCCAGGTCCTGCTCGTCGAGGTAGACGCGCGCGCCCGAGATCGCGTGCTTGAAGCGGACGCTCCATTCGCCGAGGCCGCCCTCGTCGATGTTCGTGAGGCCGTCGATGAGCGTCGAGTAGCCGGCGTCGACGACCATGGGAGTGGCGTCCGCGGCCGCGGTCGTGAAGGAGAAGGTCGTGGTTGAGATCGCGTTGCCCGACGCGTCCGTGGCGCCGTTGTCGATCGTCACCTGGATCGTCGCGCTCGCGGGCCACGCGCGCCGCGGCACGATGAACATCGCGATCGTCTCCTGCTTGACGTCGTAGAGTGTCGCGCCCGCGCCGCTGATCGTCACGTGCGCGGGGAGCGTGGGATTCATCGCCTCGGAGAAGGCGAGAATGATGCCGGTGTCGCGCGAGACGTTCGTCGCCCCGTTCGCCGGCAGCATTCCGGTGACCGTCGGCGCGACGGTGTCGCTGCCCTGCGTCACGACGAGCCGCTCGTCAAACTCCAGCCAGTTCCACGCGGCGTCCTGGAGGCTGCCCAGGCTCAGGTTGTAGGCGCGGTTCGCCGCCAGCGGGGTCGCCGTGCCGAGGAGCGTCAGCGTCAGAGTCGTCGGAGTGGTCCACGTCATCGTCATCGTCGCGGTGGGCGCTCCCACCGAGGCCTCGGCCCAGACGGCGTCGATGCCGTACTTGAGGCGGGCGTAGCCGGAATTCAGCATCGGTTCGTTGAAGGTGATGACAAACTGAGTCACGGGGCTCGTCAGGACGGCGGCGGGGTCGGGCGTGATCGAGACGATCGACGGCGGCGTCGCGTCGACTTTCGTCGTGAACGAGGTTGAGGTCGCCGAGGCGAGCGGGATCGCCGTCGCGCTCATCGCACTCGCCGCGATGGTCACCGTGTAGGTCGTGTTCTGGACCAGCAGATCGTCGCCCTCGATGCCGGCCGGGCTCGTCGTGTCGAAGGCGATCGTGAGCTGGTCCTGCGCCGCGTTCCAGTAGAAGAGCAGCGGGTTCGTTGTCGCCGGGGCGAGCGATGTCGCATCCTGGACGGAGAGGATGTCCATCGGCTTTGAGAAGGTCAGCTTCAGGTGCGTGGCGAGTGAGATGTTCGTGGCGCCCGAGAACGGAGAGGCCATCGTGACCACGGGCGGCTCGACGATGGTGAGGGTCGCGGCGCTCGGCGTCCCGAGCGTCGCGCCGGTCGCGCCGCTGAGGACGAGGTTGACCGTCTCGTTGTCGTCGCTGATCGCGTCGTTGAGGATCGTGACGTTGAAGGTCTTCGGGGTCATGTCGCTGGCGGGCCAGTTGAGCGTGCCGCCGGCGAGGAGATAGTCGGCGCCGCCCGCGCTGCCGCCGCCGGCGTCGCCGTAGTTGACGCTGACGGCGCCCGCGCTGCCGCCGGCGCGGGTGACCGTGATCGTCGCGGTCGCGCCCGCCTCGCTGACGACGTACGCGGCCGTGCTGAACTGGAGCGTGCCGCCGGAGTCGTCGTCGATGATCGTGAGCGTCGCCGGGTTGGTGCCGGTGATCGATGCGCCGCCGGTCGCCGCGCTGAGCGAGACGAGGACCGTCTCGCCGCCTTCCACGAGGGCGTCCTGCGTAATCGTGAGGGTGAAGGACTTCATGGCCGTTTCGCCGTCCGCCCAGCTGAGCGTGGAGGAGGCAGCGGTGTAGTCCGAGGTCGTGGCGGTGCCGTTGGCCGTCGACCAGGTGACGCCGACCGCGCCGCCGGCGCCGTAGGCGCGCTCGACGAAGATGGTCGCGGTGCCGCCGCCTTCGCCGACCGAGGACGCGCCCGTCGTGAAGCGCAGCGTGCCGGCGCTGTCGACGACGGTCAGCGTCGCCGGGTTCGTTCCGCCGAGCGCCGCGCCGCCGGTGACTGAGCTGAGGGTGAGCGTGACGGTCTCGGCGCCTTCAGCAAGCACGTCGGCCGACGTCGTCACGTTGAATGTCTTGGACGACGAGTCGCCGTCGCTCCACGAGAGCGTGCCCGAGGCGGACGCGTAGTCCGACGCGCCCGCGGAGCCGTTCGATGTCGCGTAGTTCGCCCCGACCGCGCCGCCCGAGCCGCCGATGCGCTCCACGGTGATCGTCGCCGAGGCCGACTCGTTCACGGAGAACGGGCCGGGGAGGAAGCGGATCGTGCCGGGGTTGTCGAGGATCGTGAGCGTCGCGGGGTTCGTGCCGCTGAGCGTCGCGCCGACGGCGCCGCTGAGGGTGAGCACGACGGTCTCGCTGCCCTCGGCGAGGGCGTCGGCCGCCGTGACGACGCTGAAGGTCTTCGCGCCGATTTCGCCGTCGGCCCACGAGAGGGTGCCGGCGGCGGCGGTGTAGTCGGAGGCGCCGGCGGAGCCGTTCGACGTCGCGTAGCTCACGCTGGCCGCGCCGCCCGCGCCGTTGACGCGCTCGACGCTGACGATGGCGCTGCCCGACTCGTTCACGGAGATCGCGCCGGCCTGGAAGCGGATCGTGCCGGGCCCGTCGGAGATCGTGAGCGTCGCGGGGTTGCTGGCGCCGAGCGTCGCGCCGCCGGTCGGCGCGCTGAGGGTGAGGATGACCGTTTCGCTGCCCTCGGCGACCGCGTCGGCCGCGATGGTGACGTTGAACGACTTGTCGGCGAAGTCGCCGGCCGCCCACGAGAGGAGGCCGCCCGCGGCGGTGTAGTCCGTGGCGCTAGCGGTGCCGTTGGAGGTCGCGTACGTCACGCTGGTGGCGGCGTCGCCGACGGTGCGGCGAGCCGTGATGGTGACGGTGCCGGCGGCTTCGCTCGCGGCGAAGGCGGTCGCGGTGAACTCGATCACCGGGACGGGGGGCGTGGATGTGCCGCCGTCGCCGCCGCCGCCGCCGCCGCATCCCGGCGTGATGAACGGGGCCAAGAGAATGGCAAGCGTGGTGATGCGGCGCATAGAGCCTCCTTCTGTCTGAGGAGGCAGAGAAAGGGGAGGGGCGCCGCCGCGGAAAATATGAAAAATCAGCGCCGGACGTTCCAGCCGTCCCCGGGGCGGGCCGCCTTTCCTTCGACCTGCTCGTCCTTGGCGCGCTTTTCGGCCCACTCGGCCGGCTTGATCCAGACGCCGCCGCTCATGAAGATGAGCAGCTTGCCGGAGCTCGTGAAGCTGCAGAGCGTCGCGGCGGACTTCGGCGCGATCATCCGCGCAATGGCGTACTGCTTTGGATCGACGATCCAGCCGAGCTCCCATCCTGTTTTTTTCGCCAGCTCGCCGGCGACGAGCGCCGCCACGACCGAGAGGTCGCCGAGGTTCGCTAGGTCGGCCCAGCAGACCATGTGGCGCAAGAGGGCGTCGAAGTTCTCGTTGCACTGCCTGGCGAACTGCCGCGCGGCGGGCGACATGTCGGCTTCCTTGCTCTCGGGCTTGCCGAGCAGGCCGCCGTTCACCTTCAGCGACGCGCCCTTCAAGTGGAAGGCATTGCCGCTCGGCGAGACCGCGAGTGCGTCGTAGTTCGACTCGAGCGAGAATCGGTGCGCTTCCTCCGGCTTGTCGATGAGGCTCTTGTAGCTGACGACCTTCGAGACCGGCGACTTGTAGATGCCGAGCGCGAGCTGCTTGAGGCGGTAGTCGGCCTCGACGCAGACGAACGCGAAGCGCGTCTCGGGATCGAGGCCGTAGAACTTGACCGGCTGCGGTCCGCCGGCTTCGGCGATCTTGTCGGCCGCCTTCTGGATGCCGGTGTACTGCGCCGTCGGGCCGACCTCGTTGATCTTCTTCGAGACGCGATCGGCGATTTCCTTCGTCAGCTCGATGTCGCAGCCGAGGCGGTCGGGCTTCTTATCGGTCGCGAAGGCGCGGAGCGCGACGACGAGGTCGTCGAAGTGGAGGACGGGCCGGCCGGTGAGCTTGCCGAGCGGGCGGTAGGGGACCGAGGCGTCGAACGGCTCGGCGGTTCCGGCGATGACGATGTCGTGGTCGTCGGGATAGGCGAAGAGGTACTGGAGCTTGGTCATGCCGCCGAGGTAGCGGATCTCGTCGGGCAGGGGCTTCTTCGCGTCGATGAGCTTCTTCGCTTCGGCGAAGAGGCGAGGGAGCGAGATGTAGAGGAGCTTGTCGTCCTTCTTGAGCGACTTGGCGGCCTTCCAGAGATCGGCGAGGCGCGGATCGGAGTCGACGGTCTTGGAACGGAGCACGCCTTCGGCGTCGACGTGAACGCCCTGCGGGTCGTAGGCGGCGGCGCCCTGGGGGAGGAGGAGAGCGGCGAGGAGCAGGAGGCGGTGCATGGAGTCTTGTACAGAAGAAACACTTGAACCAAAGCCCGGTCTGGACTATTTAAGAGGGCGGCCAGGGTTCCGTATGCGGGCGTAATTCAGTGGTAGAATGCCACCTTCCCAAGGTGGACGTCGCCGGTTCGAATCCGGTCGCCCGCTCCAAACCCCGAGCCCCGCAAGCACTTGCGGAGGTCCGGGGAATGGCTCGTCGCGGCTGTGACGCCGCTGTGACGGCGGATCCGCGCCGGTTGATGTCACTCCTTGGCGGACAAGGGGAGCCCTACTCCGCTTCCCCTGAGGTTTCCCTTGTCCAAGAGCGAACGGATCCCTATCGACCGCGGCGTCGTCGCCTACCGGCATGGCGCGACGTGGTGGCTCGATATCCACCAGAACGGCCGGCGTGTTCGTCGAAACTTGGGGACGGCCGACAAGCGCCGTGCCATGGTGATCGCCCGCGAGGTGGCGTCGGAGATCGCAGCACGGCTGTGGAACGTCGCCGCGGCCAGCGAGCTGACGGTCGCGTCCGCGGTTGAGAAGTACCGCGCCTCGATCGCCTGGTCGAATCTGTCCCGGGGGACGCAGAGCAATACCGAGCGGACGCTATGCGCGTTCGAGAAGTGCCTCGCGGGGCAGGGGCTCTTGCGGCTCGACCGCATCCAGCGGAGCCACCTCGAAGCGTTCGCCCAGTGGAAGGCGGCCCAGCCGCATCCCAAGACCAAGAAGCCCATCTCGCCGGTCACTGTGAACCAGTGGTTGTCGCGCCTCTGTGCGCTCTTCGGATGGCTCCAGCGCGAGGGATTCGTGCGGTTCAATCCGGCGTCACGCGTCAGGCTCAAGGTCCGGCCGCCCCAAGTGAAACCCATCCTGCTGCCGGAGCAGGTCTTCGCTCTCGCCGAAGCGTGCCCCGAAACACTTCGGGATCTGGTGGTCGTGCTCAGCGAGACGGCGCTCAGGATCTCCGAGGCGGTCGAGCTGAAAGGCAGCGACGTGGACGTCGAGCAGAAGTCGCTTGCCGTCATGAACACGAAAGCGAACCGGTACGACTTCATCCCGCTGAACGCAAACGCCTTGACGGTCCTGCTGCGGCGCAAGCTCGCCTCTGGCACGGAGGGCTACATCTTCACGTGCTCGAACGGCGGCCCGCTGGATCGCCGCAACGTCCGGAGGGACCTGATCGCCATCGGCGAGAAGGTCGGCATCCGGATCTCGGGGCCGCACATGCTGAGACGTTCCTGCTTGACCAACGCGGCGAACACGCTCACTCCGTCGCAGCTCGCCCAACTCGGCCGGCACCGCGACCCAAGGACGACAGCCCAGCACTACGTCGGCAAGCTGGACTTCGTGCCGCCCACCATGGTCCGCAACCCTCGGGAGCCCTCGGACAATGGCTCCGGAGGCCGCACAGAGACTTCGTCGTCTTGATCAGTTACGAGGCTTGGGGCGCTGCCGTCGGACGACCCGGGCCGGGAGACCCTCTGCAGGGTCATGGCTCATGCTCACCGTCCTCGGGCGATGCCGCCTAAAGCCGTTGAGGCCGAGCCAGCGGTACGCCTGGCGCCGGGCAGCTTCGTAGGAACCAAGCGCCTCGTCAAGCCTGGTCTCACGCACGAGGTCACGGACGTCAGCGCCTTGCGCGTATCTCCCCCGCACGTACTGAGGCGCGATCATCCACCACTGCCAGAGCTCGGAGTCCTGGGTTCGTGGACCGCGTGTGACGCCGCCGCGCCGGGTCTCTAACGAGGCGGCGATCTCGGCGCTGGGGACATCCGGCAGATCCCGGCTGAGGTTTCGGCGTAGGGCGTCCTCCACGCCCTTCGTGGTCGACGTGCTCATGCCTGCTTCTCCTTTCCCAAGTTGCCTTCATCGTCCCACGAAATCCGGAAATCGTATAGCCCCAAACTTCTCGAGAATGCGCGGCGCCATGAGCGGCAGGTTCCTCCAAGGCATCGATGTCACAGCAAGGCGGGAGAGGGGGGTCTTTGGAGGACCATGAAATGACGAAGGACCAGGTAACCCAGGCGGACGCTCATGCGCTTCCCGAGGTCTACACCCGGGAAGAAGCCGCCCGGCTTCTCGGAGTCAGCGCCGCCACCGTGGGCAAGCTCGTCCGGAGCGGCCGGCTACGGGCCGTGCAGGCCGGTTTCGGAAAACTTCGCTCGCACATCAGGATCCCGGCGAGCGCCATCCATGAGTTCCTGGCGAACACGATGTAGCCGCTGGCCCACCAATTCAACTGCGGAGAAGATCGACATGATTTCGCCTGAACTCATCAAGGCCGTCGGCTATATCCGGCGCAGCCGCTCCCGCCAGGAGAAGAGCCTGGAAGACCAGAAGAAGGAGATCCTGAAGTACGCCAAGGCGCACGGCATAGTCGTCATCAAGTTTTTCGAGGACGACGGGATCAGCGGATGGAGGGGCGAGAAGCTCCGGGGCCTACAGGACATGATCAAGGAGGCAGAGACGCCCGGCAGGTCCTGGACGCTCGTGATCGCCTGGGACATGACTCGCGTCGGTCGCATGGTGCCGGACGAGAAGGCGTACTACCGGCACCTGTTGAAGAAGCAAGGGGTGGGCATCGTCTATGTTGGGGAGCAGATCCCGGACGGGACGATCGGCTCGGTCATTCGGACGATCCGCGACGTCGAGGCGAGCGACTTCTTGGTGAAGCTGTCGAAGGACGTGCTCAGGGGACAGGTATCTGCCGCGGAACAGGGGAGCAGGCCCAGCGCCGGCCCGCCCCACGGCTACGATCTGGGCCACTTCGACCGGTCCGGCAAGATGTTCCAGCGGATCCGCTACCTGCCCGACGCCCGGAAGGAAGTGTACCTATCTGACGGCACACTCGTGCGGACGCTGTCGCACGGCGAGAGTGCGCCTAAAGGCCGCCATGCCATCACGATACTGGTGAAAGGGAACCCGGTGCACGTCCGTGTCATGATCCAGATCTTCAAGTGGGCCGCGCAGGGCTGGGCCTCTTGGAAGATCGCGGCCACCTTGAATTCTGAAGGCGTTCCCGCCCCGCGCGGACCGGGCTGGGGACCGGCGACGGGCCTTTGGACGCGGTACACCATCGACGAGATGCTGCGCAACCCGGAGTACATCGGCATCGCACGTTGGAATCACAGGTCCATCGGGAAGTTCCACAAGGTCGTCGACGGTTCGGCGGTTCCCCACGAGGGGACAGGGAGGGCTGTGGAGAACCCCAAGGACCAGTGGTTCCTCAAGGACGCCACACACGAGGCCATCATCGACCGGGAGACGTTCTTCAAGGTGCAGGCACTGGTCGAGCAGAGGGCTTCGAAGCATACCCGGGAGCCGTATCGCTCCGGGCGTGCGAAGCACTCGGAGTTCATGCTCTCCGGCGTGCTCAGGTGCGCACGTTGTGGCCACCCGATCTGGGGGTCCTCCCCCAAGGGGAAGCCCTGCTACATGTGCTCCGGATACCAGACCTATGGCAAGAGCGTGTGCAGCCGGATCGCCTTCGACCGGACAGGCTTGGAGAAAGTGGTCATGGAGGTGCTGGCTGCCAGGGTTACCCAGATCCTCGACACCCGCAAGGAGTCTCTCGTCTCCCTCGTGTCCGAGCTCTTGGACAGCGACAGCGGCCAGCTCGAGGCGGAGACCCAGAGGCTGACCGAAGTCTTGGCGGACACGAAGCGCAAGATCCGACACGCGCTTGACTTGATCGACGAACGGAACCGCGTCCTCATCAACGACGAGCTGGCGGAGCTTCAGCGGCGCCGTTCCGAAGCCGAGGAAAGGCTTGCCCGGCTCAAGGCCCAGGGCCCGTCCGTCGATCGGGGCGCGATCGCCGAGGAGGTCGCCAGGTTGGCCGCCACGTTCCAGCAGGTCATGGCCAAGGGGAGTCTCATCGAACGGAAGGAGTTCATCCGGGCGTACATCCACCGCATCGAGCTCGACGGCCGGACCGGGCAGGGCACCATCCAGCTCCGTCCGCTTCCCCTTCCTGAAGCTCGGTGCGAGTTGTCTTTTGGCGGGGGAGGTTCTTGGAGTTCCACCGCTCAAAAGACAATGGTGACGTTTCGATGGAAGCCCCCAGCCAGAAAGCTCGTCGTGCATTTCGAGTGGGACGGGCCGTTCACGGCACCCAGCGCAACCGCCTGAGCCGGCCCAAAAAGCTGGTATAAGACACTTGGCCAGGGATCACACCTCGTAGTTCCGCTATCGCCCCTACCCCCGTCGCTTCCTTCCTGCGGTCGAACATCCCGCGCAATGAAGACGATGGTGATCGCCTGCCCTCCGGGTCTGCCCTCGGGTCTACCAGCAGGAGATACGCCATGCAGCCTGGCTATTCTCGCGGCCCCTACCAGAAGGGGAGGTACGTTGAGAGGCTCCAACTGAAGCGCAGGGAAGGAGGGACGCCGTTGACTCAAGACGAAATCGAGTCCAGTCTTCGCCTGCTGGCGTCGTGGATAGCGCGTGCCCTGAAGGAGGGGGCCAGCAAGCAGACGCCGCCGTCCGAGCCGTGATCAGGCCGAGGCTCCGTAACGCATGCCCACTCAACGACATGGAGACCAGCATGGGACTGCCCAAGGATCTTTGGAAGTTCGTGTTCACGGGCACGGGCGATCACGTGGACCCTCGATCCGTGTCGCTGATCGACCTGCTGGACAATCTCGACCCAGAGGTCAGCCGGCTCCGGGCGATCGAGCAACTCCTCAAGTGCATGACCGACGAGCTGGATGCTGAGACGCTACAGGGTGTCGGCAATCTCATCGGCGACATCCGGCGCAGGATCAGCGTGATGCTGCACGCCGCCGCTACGAGCGAGGCGCGGCCCGAACCGCAGCACAGGCCCAAGCCGCAGTAGACCTGGTGTTACCTGTTGCCCCGGTCGGTCGCCATCACGTCGCGAGCCACTTCAAGCAGCGTCCGCTCGACCGGTGCTTTCAGCGCGACAAGCACCCAACAGAGCTCCACGATGTCGAGTCGCCGCTCTCCATGCTCGATTCGCGCAACGAACGAGGGCTCACGCCGCAACTTGCGGGCGAGGTCGCGCTGCGTCATGCCGGCTGCCTTGCGCAACGCGACCAGCCGAGCGCAAAGGCGGTCGTATGCAGGGGTGAACCTCGATTTTCGCACTCACGGCATCATTGGCTTTGCGATCCTCTGCTTCCAAAATGCGAGCAGACGGTATACTCCCTTGAGTAGGGTCGGAGGAGTACATGCGGGAGATCGACTGGAAGAAGGTCAGGCGGGTACCCAAGAAGCCCGATGCCCTTCCTGACTCCGCGGCTGCGGGAGCCCTCCTCAGGATCGTCGCCATCTTCATCGGACTCCTGGTCATCGGGCTCATTCTCGGCATGAAGACTCTGCCTCTACAGATCTTCGACAGCTTCAAATAACGAGACGGGCATGACGGACGAGTCGGACGGTGGTCCTCCCTCCGGCTGTGCGGGCACAGTCGGCGTTATCATCGGGATCATCGTCGTAGGGCTTGCTTTCGGCGCTGGCAAGCAGTGCACGTCCTCCAGTGCGGCATACCGGCCGCCGACGAGGACGACGGAGCGGCCGCAGCAAAATCGGCGGTGTCCTGACTGCGAGGGACGTGGCCTTCTTCTGCAACGCGATCCGTATTGCGCAGGAGCCGGTCGGCACCAGATTCTCGACGCGGTGGGCCGCCCAATCAGCACGGTCAAGTGCGCCCAGTGCAATGGGACCGGCACCTTGCAAGTCCCGTGCGGCGCATGCGGTGGCGATGGCGTGATCTCGCGCTGATCGCGGTTGCCACTCCTGTCCTGACCTTCCGAACATCACCTCAGCGGAGACTTTCTATGTCCCTGTCGCTTCACTTTCGCTTGTCGCTCGACGTCGCGTCCGAGGCGAAGGTATGCCGCTTGCTGATCGCGCTTCGCAAGGAAGCGATCCGGCTTGGCTACCAGAGGGCCAGCGGCCTACGGCAGCTTCCCGCGTCGGCGCCCAGTACCTCGTGTGATACCTGGTCCAGTTTCACGGTCGAGGCCCGCGCTCTTGTTCGCGATCCGGACCGACCGGATGTCTGCCACGAAGTCGAGCCACTCCTGGCCATTGGATTCCGCGCATGGCCAGCCTTCGGCGATACGCACGCAAGCTTGGCACTCTGCAGCTACCCGGCGACGATCGTCCGGCCCGACGGATCGAGCTTTCCGACGCGGCTGCCGCCATGGTGCTGGCGCAGTTCCTGCAAGACCGAGGCGGCGAACGATGCGGAGTACGGTGGCGTCGTCAACTTCGTGCGGTGTCACCTCGGTGTCGTGGCGTTGCTCGACGCGGCGGTGCGGATCGGGTTTCGAGTGGAGGTCGTCGACGACGCTGAGTATTGGGAGAAGCGTGACGTCCTGGCGCTCGCCGGACACGCGAAGGAGCACGGCTCTTTGATGGCGATCTTCGCCGCGACAATGTACGGGCTCTCCCGGGATCACGGCGACCTGCTCGAGGCGATTGGGCTTGAAGACTCTGGACTCAGCAAGGTCTTCAAGCTCATCTGGCTGACCAGGACGAAGCAATCGTGCAAGTCCTCAGAAAGCGAGAGCTACCTGTAATCTCGTGGTGCGTCGTAAGAGTTCGACGCAACCATCTCAAAGTCGCCGGCGCCACTCACCGCGTGTTTGAGGACGAGGCCCTGGAGCAGGTCTATCACGCTACGAAGGGAGTGCCGCGCAAGATCAATCTGCGCTGCACCCATGCGCTCTTGTCGGGGGCCGCCGAAAACCGCAAGGTTGTCGGCCCCGCGATCATCAAGCGCGTGCTCAACGACTTCGACGGCACGCTCTGATCTGATTACGCGGTCCGAAGAGACCCCCGCACGGCGGGGGTTTCTTTACGCACCGCCGTCTCGTAGAGTCAGAGAAACCCAGTCTCACGCAGTCCGAGAAACGACAGCTATCCCGGACTTCATGCTCGTCCGGTCTACATGCGCTATTGCTTCAGCTGCTTCTCGAAGAACTCCAGGATGAGCTTGAAGACCTCGTCGCGTTTCGTCCTGGGAAGGTCGTGTCCCGCACCTTCGAACACCTTGAGCTCTGATGTCTTCTTCTGTTCATCCATCGCCGCTTTGAGCGCCTTGGCCAACTCAGGCTTCACCGTTCTGTCCGCTTCTCCGTGCAGGATCAGTACGGGTGTGGTGATCTTGGCCACGTTCTTCTCCGTGTCGAGCCCGTCCCCGTTCCGCAGGCCACCGGCGGTGATGGCCGCGGCCCTGAACTTCTCAGTCTGCGTGCAGGTTCCGACCGTGGCGAATGCGCCCATGCTGTGTCCGTAGATGCAGAGCTTCTTGGCGTCGACGTAGGCGAGACTTTCGAGGACTCTCACGCACGCCTGGATCCTCTCGGCGTTCTCCTTGCTGGCGGCGAACGTCTTGGAGTCGCCGCCGTCACGGCCCGCGTGGGTCAGATCGCAAGCTATGACGACGTATCCCTTCTTGGCGAAGATGGCGCCGAACTCGCGCCCGAATCCCGCCGCGCTGCCGCCCTTCCCGTGGTTGACGACGACGGCCGGGAACGGGCCGCCACCTGCGGGCTTCAGGAGAATGCCTTGGATCGCGTCCTTCTTCTCGTCGAACTGGTAGGTGAACCGCAGCGCCTCGAGCCCCTCGGGGGCCTTGTCGTCCTTCTCGAGCTTGAGGCCCTTCAAGTCCTGCGCCCGGGCCGGAACGGCGGCCATCCACATGATCGCGAACGCCAACGCGGTTCTCATTCGTCGCCTCCATCCCTTCAAAGCGATTCGTACACGCGCGTAAGCAAGTCGACCAGCGTCGCGACTTCCCGGCGGGTGAGCCCGACGGTCGCGCGCGAGCGAACCCGGCGCGCGAGGCGGTCGATCCGCCGCCATGTCCGCCGCCCCAGCGGCGTGATGCCGACGCACACCGCACGACGGTCCCGGGTGTGACGCGTGCGCCGGATCCATCGCCGGCTCTCCATGAGCCGCAGGATGGCGCTGACCGTATTCGCGTCCGAGTGCATAAGCTCCGTCAGCTCGCGTTGCGTCAGGCCGTCCTGCTGAACCAGCACCCACAGCGCCGCGTACTGGTCCGGCGTGATCCCCTGGGAGGCAGTCGCCGTGCCAAAGACGCGGTGCAGGCGCA
>Ga0247727_10001838_pt1 | contig 49289 bp, 35 predicted proteins | sample WisWelCaveWW1625_FD_202498 | JGI IMG/M metagenome (GOLD analysis project Ga0247727, IMG submission 202498) | Biofilm microbial communities from Wishing Well Cave, Virginia, United States - WW16-25 | ecosystem: Environmental > Aquatic > Deep subsurface > Groundwater > Cave microbial mat | place...
GCGTCCGATTCGCCGCGCGCGGCCATCGCCGAGAGCGAGGGCAGCGCGGCAGACGCGATCGCCATCGTGAAGAGGCCCTGCGGCAACTCGGTCAGCCGCATCGCCAGGTAGAAGTAGGTGTTGCTCCCCTCGGGCAGGCCCGACAGAAAGGAACGCGAGAGCATGACGTCGATCTGGTAGACGGCCAGCCCGAAGAACCCGGGGATCATGAGCCGCGCGACCTTTCGCACGCTCGGGTCCGACAGGTCCCAGGCGGGTGCGGCGAGGAAACCCTCGCGGCGCAGGGAAGGAAGCTGGAAAGCGACCTGGAGGACGCCGCCGACCGCGACGCCGACGGCGAGCGCGAGGACCGGTTCGATCCCGCGGGCCCCGAAGACAGGCGCGAGGCCGAACATCGCGGCGAGGAGTGCGACATTGAGCCAGACCGGCGAGAAGGCGGTCGCGAAGAAACGTCGTCGCGAGTTGAGGACGCCCATCGCGAGCGCGGCGAGCCCCATGCAGGCGATGTACGGGAACATCCCGCGCGTGAGCGTCACCGTGAGCTCGAACTTGCCGGGTGTGGCCCTGTAACCGGAAGCGAAGAGCATCACGATCGCGGGCGCGAAGACGATCCCCAGCACGGTGACGAGGGCAAGCACGGCCGAGAGCGCGCCGAGGACGCGGCGGACGAAGATGCGCGCGGCGGCTTCTCCGTCGTTCTGAGTCGTCTCGGCGAGGACGGGGACGAACGCCGCGGTCAGGTCGCCCTCGCCGAGAAGCCGCCTCAGGGTGTTGGGAATGGTGAATGCGACGACGAACGCGTCCATCCGCGCGGCCGGGAAGACCGCGGCGAGCGCGGCGTCGCGGGCGAAGCCGAGGACGCGGCTCGCCAGAGTGCCGGCCGCAACGACCCCGGCCCGGCGCGCGATCTGGCGGGACTCGGACACGGGTGCATGGTCTAACGACCGGGCCGCGCCCTCCACTTCCCTGCGACATCGGGCGCCATTGCCTCACCGCCCACGATCTGCGCCAGAAAGAGGAGGGCGTGGCACAAGCGCCGCGCCGAAAATCCGTGGTCTTTCGGGGCTGGTCCAAGTCCGATCGCGGCATGTCGCTTGCTGCTCTCTGCCCACTCGGAGGTGAATCCGATGGAGCGCTCCATGTGCTGGTCGATTCTCGCCCTCGTCTTCGCGTGCGCGCTCGTGGGCCCACGAGAAGCAGAGGCGTGCGGCGGGTTCTTCTGCGATTCGCCACCTCCCGATCCGCCGCCCGACGAACCGGATCTCCCGCTGCCCGTCTACCAGACGGGCGAACTCGTCCTTTTTGTCGCGGACGAGACCCAGGTCGAGGCGCACATCCAGATCCAGTACGCGGGCGAGGCAAACGAGTTCTCGTGGGTCGTGCCCGTACAAGCGGTGCCGGAGATCGATTTCGGATCCGACGAAGCCTTCTTCGCGCTCGCCGCCCAGACGACGCCCTCGTTCCCGATCGACAATCGTCGCGCCGGCTGCCCGACGTGCCTCGATTGCCCGATCGAAGACAACTACTACTACGGTGGCGACACCGATTCGGACATGGACGCAGACGTGGACACGGACGCGGATTCCGACGCGGATGGTGACGGCGGCGAGGAGGTCCACATCCTCGACAGCGGCGTCGTCGGGCCCTTCGAGACCGTGACGCTGGCGTCGGACGACGCGGCCGCCCTGACGACGTGGCTCTCGGACAACGGCTACGTGATTCCGGAGACCGCCTACCCGATCATCGACTCGTACGTGTCGGCGGGCTTCTACTTCGTGGGCCTCAAGCTGACGAAGGACGCCACGACGGGCGACCTGCGCCCGATCGTCCTGCGGATGACCGGCGCGAACCTGACTCCGTGCGTTCCGCTTCGGTTGACCGCGATCGCCGCCGCGCAGGAGATGCCGGTGCGCGTGTGGGTTCTCGGGGACCAGCGCGCCGTCTCGACGAACTACCACGACGTCGAGGTCAACGACCTGCCTGCGGCTGCAGGTTTCGAAGGATACGACCCGCTCGTTTCGCGCGCGATCGACGAGGCGGGCGGCCGCGGATTCGTGACCGAGTACGCCGGCGACAGCATCGGCGTGACGATCGAGATCAACCCGTCCCAGTTCAACACGTCGACCCTCGAGACGATCAGCGACCCGGCGCAGTTCCTCGATGCGATGGTCTCGCAGGGCTTCACCCAGAGCCGGCTCGTGCTCGGCCTGCTCCGGCAGTACATCCCCAAGCCCGAAGGTCTGGACGTGAGCGACGCGACGTTCTACGAGTGCCTGGAGTGCGACGTGTACTACGGGTACGACGCCGGCTGCACCGAGTGCTACGAGGACGACATCGTCGGCCAGCCGTTCGATCCGGTCGGGTTCGCGTCGGCGCTCGAGGAGAACATCGTCCGTCCGATGCGGGAGCTGCATGCTCAGTTCCGGGCGCATCCCTACCTGACGGCGCTGCACGGGACGATGTCGCCGAACGAGATGACGGTCGATCCCGAGTTCGCCTACCGATCGGACCTCCCTCCAGTAGCGGCTGCGCGCCCGGCGATCCGGACGGAGCAGTGCCGAGGCTCGATCGCCGAGGGCGACGACTACACCCAGATGTCGACCGCGGCCGGCCTCGTCGCGAGCTACCGTTCCCTCGATGCGAATCAGCCGGCATTGCTCCGGGCGTACCTGCGCGACGGAGGAGACGACGAGCTCGTGATGGACCAGGAGGACGACATCCTCGAGGTCGCGAACGGAGCGATCCCCGAGGCCGTCGCGATCTCCGACGACGTGTACTGCGAGTGCGGCCGATCCGACGGGCGCGACCAGGCGTCCAACCCGCAGTCGCGCGGAGGCGACGGCGACGCCGGGAGTCGCGACGGCGGGAGCCTGTGCGCCGCGGCGCCGGGCGGGTCGGCCCGCGGACAGGGCGCGTTCGTCCTGCTGCTCCTCTTCGTCTTCGGTGTCGTCGGGGTCGTGCGGCGGGCGCGCTGAGCCTGCCCTCGAGTCGACTTCCTCTTGGGGAAGTTGCCAGAAACATCCAGCGAAATCGGAGTGTTATGACCCAGGGGCGTGGCCCCGCTTCTTCGGCTATGCTCGCCGGCCTCATGTCCGTCCGAAAGGTTTCCGCGCCGGCGGCCGATCCGGCGCGCAAGGAACTGCTGATCCGGCTGTACCGGCAGATGTTCCTCATCCGCAGGTTCGAGGAAGCGACGGCGAAGGCGTACGCGCAGGGGAAGGTCGGCGGGTTCCTGCACCTGTCGATCGGGCAGGAGTCGGTCTGCGCGGGGGCGGTCGCGGCGCTGCAGGACACGGACTACCTCTTCTGCTCGTACCGTGAGCATGGCCACGCGCTGGCGCGGGGGCTGTCGCCGCGGGCGTGCATGGCGGAGCTGTTCGGCAAGGTGACGGGGTGCTCGAAGGGCCGCGGCGGGTCGATGCACTTCTTCGACGCGGAGAAGTCTTTCCTGGGAGGCCACGGGATCGTCGGGGGGCACGTGCCGCTCGCGGTCGGGACCGCGTTCGCGTCGCGGTATCGCAACGACGGACGCGTGACGGTCTGTTTCTTCGGGGAAGGGTCGATCTCGATCGGCGCGTTCCACGAGGGCGCGTCGCTCGCGGCCTTGTGGAAGCTGCCGGTGGTGCTGATCTGCGAGAACAACCACTACTCGATGGGCACGAGCGTCGAGCGGAGCGTGTCGGTCAAGGACCTGTCGGTGAAGGCGCTCTCGTACGACATCCCGCGAGACCGGTTCGCGTCGGACGACGTCCTGCTCGTCTACGACCGCGTGAAGGAGGCAGCGGATCGCGCCCGCGCCGAGGGCGTGCCGACCCTCATCGAGGCGATCACCTACCGCTTCCGCGGACACTCCATGGCGGACCCGGCCAAGTACAGGACGCGCGAGGAGGTCGAGGAGTGGCGCAAGCGCGACTGCCTGCTCGTGGGTCGGACGAACCTGCTCGAGTCCTTCGGCGTCCCGGAGGCGGACGTGCAGAAGATGGAGGACGAAGTCGAGGCGGAGGTCGCAGACGCGGTGAAGTTCGCGGAGGAATCGCCCGAACCGGACCCGGCGGACGTGGAGAAGTACGTGACGATCGAGGCGGACAGGCTATGAGCCGGACCCTGACGTACCGCGAGGCCGTCCGCGAGGCGATGGTCGAGGAGATGGAGCGCGACCCGAACGTCTTCCTGATCGGCGAGGAGGTCGCCCAGTACAACGGCGCGTACAAGGTCAGCGAGGGGATGCTCGACAAGTTCGGCCCGCAGCGGGTCATCGATGCCCCGATCGTGGAAACGGGGTTCACGGGGCTCGGAGTCGGCGCCGCGATGGTCGGGCTGCGACCGATCGTCGAGTTCATGACCTGGAACTTCTCGTTCGTCGCGTTCGACCAGATCGTGTCGTCCGCGGCGAAGATGCGGCTCATGTCGGGCGGGCAGATCAACGTGCCGATCACGTTCCGGGGACCGGCCGGTGCGGCGCACATGCTGGCGGCGCAGCACTCGCACGCACCGGAGAGCCTGTACGCGCACTTCCCGGGGCTGAAGGTCGTGGTCCCCGCGACGCCCGCGGACGCGAAGGGACTGCTCAAGACCGCGATCCGCGACGACGACCCGGTCCTCGTGATGGAGAGCGAGGTGATGTACTCGGTGATCAAGGGCGAGGTTCCGGACGGCGAGCACCTGGTGCCGATCGGGAAGGCCGACGTGAAGCGCGAGGGGAAGGACGTGACGATCGTCACGTACGGCAAGGCCGTGCACACGTGCCTGGCCGCCGCGAAGAAGCTCGCGGCCGAGGGGATCGAAGCCGAGATCGTCGACCTCCGGTCCATCCGGCCCATGGACTCGGAGACCGTGATCGCGTCGGTCGTCAAGACGAACCGGTGCGTGGTCGTCCACGAGGCCTGGGAGCTGTGCGGCGTCGGGGCCGAGGTCGCTGCACGGGTGCAGAGGGACGCCTTCGATCATCTCGACGCACCGATCGAGCGGGTCAGCGGTCGGGACGTGCCGATGGCGTACGCGAACAGCCTCGAGAAGGTCTGCATTCCGGACGCCGCGCGCGTGATCGAGGCCGTGAAGAAGGTCCTCTACCTTTCGTAGGAAGGCCATGGCGATCCTCGTCGAGATGCCGAAGCTGACGGACACGATGGAGGAGGGAGTCCTCCGCAAGTGGCTCGTCAAGGAGGGCGACGTCGTCGAACCGGGCAAGGTCATCGCGGAAGTCGAGACGGACAAGGCGACCATGGAGATGGAGGCCTTCGACCGCGGAACGATCTTGAAACTGCTCGTCCCGGAGGGAACGGGGGTCCCGCCGGGAGGCGGGATCGCGATCCTCGGCAAGCCGGGCGACGACGTGACTGCGCTGCTCGATCGCGCGGGCAAGAAGGCGGAGAAGGCGGCGCCCGCGAAGGCCGCCGTGAGCGCCGCGCCGGTGGTAGCGGCAGCGCCTGCGCGCGCGCCGACGGGGAGGATCCCCGCGTCGCCGCTCGTCCGCCGGCTCGCGCGCGAGCACGGGATCGACCTGCAGGCGGTCGCGGGAAGCGGACCCGGCGGGCGGGTGATCAAGCGCGACGTGGACCCGATCATCGCAGGCGGCGGCGCGGCGCTGGCGGTCGCGACGATCACGCCCCTGCCCGTCCGTCCCGCAGCGCCGCTGCCTCCGCCGTCCGCGGGGGACGTGCTCGTCCCGCTCACGCCGATGCGCAGGACGATCGCGCGGCGCCTGCTCGAATCGAAGCAGACGATCCCGCACTACTACCTGGAGATCGAGGTCGACGCGGAGCCGCTCGCCCTGTTCCGATCGCAGGCGAACCGGGACCTCGGCGAGGGCGGCGCGAAGCTGTCGGTCAACGACATCGTCCTCAAGGCGACGGCGAAAGCGCTGCGGGAGGTGCCGCAGGTGAATTCCTCCTTCCGGGAGGACGGGATCCTGCGGCACGGGCGCGTCGACGTGTCGATGGCCGTGGCGATCGAGGACGGGCTCGTGACGCCGGTGATCCGGGACGCGGACCGAAAGACCCTCGGGCAGATCGCGGCCGAGGCGCGCGATCTGGCGCTGCGCGCGAAGGACCGCAAGCTGCGCCCCGAGGAGATGCAGAACGGGACCTTCAGCGTCTCGAACCTGGGCATGTTCGGCATCGAGAGATTCGCCGCGGTGATCAATCCCCCGGAGGCCGCGATCCTCGCGGTCGGGACGATCGTGCCGAAGCCCGTCCTGCGCGGCGACCTGATGGTCCCGGGCAAGACGATCGTCCTGACGCTGTCCGCGGACCACCGGGTGGTCGACGGCGCCACGGGTGCGCGATTCCTGCAGGTGCTGAAGGATCTGCTGGAGCATCCGATGCGTCTCGTCTTGTGAACCTCTTCTGCTAGACTGCGGCGCGTCGTGACCGAGGAGACCGTTTTCGGCGGGAAGTACCGGATCCTGCGGAGCATCGGGGTCGGCGGCATGGGCACCGTCTACGAGGCGGAGCACGTCGAGATCCACCGCAAGGTCGCCATCAAGCTGCTCCACGCCGAGTTCGCGCAGAACGCCGACGCGGTCGCGCGGTTCCGCCGCGAGGCGCAGATCGCAGGCAGCCTGGGGCACGACAGCATCTGCGAGGTGCTGGACGTCGGCATCTCGCCGGACGGGTCGCACTACCTCGTCATGCCGCTCCTGAGGGGTACGTCGCTCGCCCACCTGCTCGCGCAGACGGGACAGATGGCGCAGGCGCGCGCTCTCGACGTCGTCGCGCAGATCCTCGGCGCGCTCGAGGCGGCGCACGCGGCCGGCATCGTGCATCGCGACCTCAAGCCCGAGAACGTGTTCATCACGAAGGTCGGCGACCGCGACGACTTCGTGAAGGTGCTCGACTTCGGGATCTCCAAGGTCGTCCAGGGCGGGTCCGTGCCGACTTCCATGACCCGGACCGGGACGGTCATGGGCACGCCGTACTACATGTCGCCCGAGCAGGCCCGTGGACAGAAGGACCAGGACCACCGCGTCGACATCTACGCGGCGGGCGTGATCCTCTACGAGCTCCTGACCGCGCAGCGTCCGTTCGACGGCGAGACGTTCAACGAGCTCATCATCAAGATCGTGACCGAGGCGTTCGCGCCGGTCTCGACGTTGCGGCCGGCCGTGTCGCCCCAGGTGGAATCGATCGTGATCCGCTCGATGATGCGAGACCGGGAAGAACGCTACCAGACCGCGGCGGCGATGCGGGCCGACATCCTCGCCGTGCGCGCGGGCCTCGCGGACTCGGTGCCCGGGACCCGGATGGTCCCCACGTTCCGGGGAGACGCGCGCACGGGGTCGACCGCGCTCTCGCAGTCGAGGCCGCAGGCCCCGACCGACTCGCATGCCCTTCCCATGCGCACGGGGCGGGGGGTGCTGATCGGCGCAGCGGCGGGAGGGATCATCCTCGTCGGAGGCCTCGTCGGCTTCTTCGCGTTCGCCGGGAGCGATGCGGCGCAGCCCTTGCCGGCGACGACCGTGCCGATGGGCCTGCAGTTCCCGATGACGGTTGCGCCGGTCCTGACGGCGGCGCCGCTCGTGGCTGCCACTACGGCTCCGGAGACGGGGCTCGCGCCGCCCGAGACCGGATCGCCGGAGCCCCAGACGGCGTCGGGTTCCGCGAGCTCGCGCCGCCGTCGCGGCGAGGCGGGGGCGCCGATTGCGGCGACGGCCGCGCCTTCGACGGCCGCGCCCGCACCCCAGACGTCCGAACCGGCACGGACGGCGCGCCCGCGGACGATCCGCGGCGCGGGTGGGACCAAGATCATGACGGAGAACGAGTGACTCGCGGCATCGCTTCATCGCTCCTCGCGCTCCCGATCCTCCTCTCCGCAGGTGTCGCGTCCGCCCAGGATGCCGCGCGGATCGAGGGGGACCGGCGGTTCGCCGAGGGAGTCCGTCTGTACGAGGACGGCGAGTACGCGGACGCCTTGCGGGAGTTCGAGGCGTCGCGAGGCTATCGCGAGACGGCGAGCGTCACCTACAACATCGCCAACACGCTCAAGGCGCTCGGACGCCGGGTCGATGCGATCAACGCGTACCGGCGGTTCATGGAGATCAAGGCGGAGCGGCTCACTGCGGCCGAGCGTGAGGACACCGAGCGGCTCATCGCCGATCTGCTCTCGCGGGTCGTGCAGCTCACGGTGCGGACGGACCCTCCCGACGCGAACGTCCTCGTCAACGGGTGGGCCGTGACCGAGATGCCCATGCTCCTCGACGTCGGAACGGACGTCGTCGCCGAAGGCCGCAAGGAAGGCTTCCGTTCTGCGCGGACGCAGACGAGGCTCACCTCCCCAGGACCGTTCGAGCTGACCTTGACGCTCGAGCGCGATCCCGAGGCGGGCCGCGTCGCCCTGACGGCGGCGCCCGGCAACCCGGACGACCGCGGCGCCCCCGAAGGGGCGACCCGGCCGGACGGGCCGACCGACGAGGAAGAGGGCGGGAGCATGCTGCCGTGGATCCTCGGCGGTGCGGCCGCGGTCGCGATCGGCGGCGGGATTGCCGCGTATTTCCTCTTCAAGGAAGACCCCGGGCCCGCGGTCGCGTGGAGGGTGACCACGCCGTGACGCGCGCTCTGGTCGGCGCTCTCCTCGCCCTGCAGGGCGCTTCGTGCGCGGAGGAGAAAGAAGGCGTGCTCCTGTGCGTGGACTCGAACGAGCCGACGGGCACGTTCAGCCGGATCCAGCTGCACATGACGTTCGCGGCCGAGCAGGGAGGACCCGTCTGCACGCCCGCCTCGGTCGAATTCGGACAGGGGGCCCTTCCGTACTGCATCGAGGTCACGCCGGGCCGGCGCTTCGACGAGCTCGTGGTGCTTCGCGCGGACGGCTTCGGTGACGGCGACATCCTGCGGGCGCGCCGCGAGGTGGTCGTTCCGTTCCAGCCCGGCCGACTCGTCGAACAGGACGTGGCGCTCGACGCGAGCTGCGGAGATTGCGCCGAGAACCAGGAGTGCCGGGGCGAACCACCCTCCTGCCGCACCGTGCCATGGGAACGCGTCTTCGACGGGTGCGGCGACGAATGCGCGGAGATGAAAACGACGCCCTGCGACCCCGAGCACATTCTCGACGGGTAGGTGCTGCGCCGGTCCCCGCTCCCGCCAACCTCGTTGACGTTGGCTGCCGAGGAAAGCGAGCGGTGACGCGCGCGCGGGGGCTGCACGGTTCTTGCATCGACATCGCGCCATGCGCACGGGACTCGCGGCGGCGCTCATCTTCTCGACTTGCTCCGCGTCGGCTTGCTCCACGCTGCACCCGGAGGAGGAGCACACGTACGTATCGCTCTCGTTCGACCTGCAGTCGGGGTGTCCGGCAAGGTTCGACGCGCTCTTCGTGGTGGACTCGGGAGCCGGGATGATCGAGGAACGCGACAACGTCGCTGCGAACGTACCGGCGATCGTTCGCGAGCTGGTCTCTCCTCTGGATGCCGACGGCGATGGCAATCCCGACCACAATTTCGCGCAGGACCTGCGCGTCGGCGTGGTGACGGCGGACCCGGCCGATGGAGGTGCGCTGCGTACGACCGGCTGTGGAAGCGTCTTCCCGCCGTTTCTCGAATGGGATCGGACGACCGGACTCGAAGACTTCCAGCAGGGTGTTGCGTGTCTCGCGGACGTCGGCATCGACGGAACAGGAGCGGACCCCTTCGCAATGGCACTCGAGGCAGTCGACTCGAATCCGACCTTCCTTCGCGAGGAGTCCGTCTTCGCGGTATTCGTGATCACGGATCGGGATCAGCCCGGACCGGACGGTGACGCCGCGGAAGCCATTCACGCGCTGCGACCCGGCCATCCGGAACGAGTCGTGGTGTCAGCGGTTGCAGGGGTCCCCGAGGATCTCGTCGCGTTGACCCGGGCGGACCTCACTTCCGAGGATCTTCAGGACGCGGGGGACTTCGCGCGTATCCTCTCGGACCCGCGCATGGACGGCCCCACCGCCTGCGACGCTCCGGGATTCGGCCGAGCCGCTCCGTCGCGGAACCTCGTGGAGACCATCTGGGAGGTGGACGACGTCGGCAACAACGGGCTGGTGCAAAGCATCTGTCAGTCGGACTGGACTCCCCTCGCGCGAAGCGCCACGCGCCTGATCGGCTCCGATGGGCATACACACTGGTGCGTTTCGCGTGCGATTCCCGGCGAGAACGGCGACCCGATCGAAACGGGCGACCACGCCCCGTGCGTCTTGCTCGAGGAACTACGCGACGACCGGCCCTGCGCACCTGGGCGAATTGCGGCCGGACGACGCGACGGCCGCACGCTCTGCCATGTGTGTCAGGAAGGAGACGGCGAGACCGACTGGCTCTGGGCTCCGGACGGGTACGACCTCGCCGACTGCGCCGAGCAGGGTCCTGCATGGTCGTATTCCACGACCGACGAGGCTTGCGCGGGCCGCGGAAAGGTCGTCTTCATGGACGAAGAGCCATGGTGCGGCCTCGTTCTGTCCCTCGACTGCGTCTGGGAAGTCTAGGCCTTCGAGAGTGCGCTCGTCGCGAGCGCTCGGGTCTCCACCGAGAAATCCTCGTTCTCCGCGGTCCTGCGCAACCTCGCCTTCATCGTCTCGCGGCGGGTGGCGCGCTTCAGGGGCATGACGCGATCGAGGATCGCGAGCGCCTCGGCGACGACGCCCTCGTCCGGATGGAGCAGGACGGCGAAGAGGGTGTCGGGGTCGTCGGGCAGGTCCCACTTCGCGCGGAAGGCGTCGACGGCGGACTTCGCGTCCGACGAGGTCTCGGCCGCGCGGATCTTGCGAAGTGCGATCTGCCGCTCGGCGCCCTCCCCTCCCTCGACCGCGCTCGCCGCGGGCATCCTGGACAGCAAGGCGCCGACGCGCCCGCCCGCGGCCCCCGTCTCGAAGAGCTTTTCGAGGCCCGCGCGGTACTCCTTCTGCGCCGCCTGCTGCACCGCCTTCGAGCGAGGGCCCGACCTGAGCTTGTCGTCCTTGCGGTGGGTGCTGCGGTCCTTCTTCCGGTCCGCCTCGCGCCAGTCCCGCTGCCCGGGCCGCTCGTGGCCGTCCTTGTCCTTGTCGCTGCCGCCCACTGGCCCGCCGGTCACACGGCCTTCTGTGCGAGCGCCTCCCAGGTGCGCGCGGGATCGCATTTGGTCACGACGCCTCCCCCGCAGCCGACCCACCCGGGCTCGACCGTCCTGCCGAATCCGTCCTTGGCGCCGTCGAAACCCGCGCGGTTGTCGGCGAGGTTCAGGTAGCCGGCGGCCTGGAGCTGTCCCACTGCGGTGGCCGAGCGCTTGCCCGCCGCGCAGCCGACGACGATCTTGGCGTCCTTCGGGAAGTTCGCGAGGACGACCTGCAGGAACTTCGGGTTGGGCGTCATTCCCCCCATCGCCGGGTTGAAGTGGAAGATCGGGACGTTGTACGCGTCTGGCGGATGCCCGCGGTCGAACTCGGGGACACTGCGGACGTCGAGGTACGCGTAGCCGTCCGTATCGATGAGGCCCTTCGCCTCCTGTGCCGACACCCTCTGGATCGTCATGAGGCGCGGAACTTAGCACTTCGCTGGCACGTCGCATGCTCCCCGGTAGTTCTGGCCTCGTCCCATGCGACTTTTCCCCTGGATTCTCGCCGGGTGGCTCCTGGCCTTGCCGGCTACCGCGGCCGCCGCCTGGGATTTCGAGTCCACCGCCGACCCCGTCGTCGCCGACCTGTCGCGTCCCGTCGCGGGGGCGTTCGGCCTGCGACTCGGGGCCGAGAACCTCCTGCTCGGAAGGCTCGAGCGGGCCGCCCTCGCGCCCGAGGGAGAGACGCCCATCGAGACGGCCGAGGTGGCCTGGCGCCGCAACCTCACCCTCGCCCCGAACCTCCGTCCCTTCGCGCTCGCCGGTCTCGGCCTGATCGGGCCGACCGTCGATCCGGTATCGCTCTCGCTCGGCGGGAGCGCGGTGGAGCCTCAGCTGCGCTTCGTCGTCGGCATCGACGTCCACGTGTTCGACGGCTGGTGGGCAGACGCGCAGCTTCCGGTGCGCTGGCTCGCAGCGAGCGACCGGACGTTCGTGGCCGCGACGCTGGGCATCCGCCGGATGTTCTGAGGTAACGTCGTCCGGTGCTCCGGGCGCTGCTCCTGCCGCTGACGCTGCTGGCGCCGGAATCGTCGCCCGACCTCGAGCCGGCCGCGGCGCGCGCGGCCGCCGTGCTTCGCTCCATCGACGGCCTCGATCTGACGCTCGCCGACCCTCCCGCGACGCCGGCCGCGTCCGTCCGCGACGCCCGGGCGGGACTCGATCGCGCGCGCGAGGCGTTCCGGACTCTCGCCCTCGACGAGTCGATCCGCGAGGCGACCCTCGTCGTCGAAGCCTTCCCGTTCTCCGAGGCGGCTTCGCCCGTGGAGCTCGCACGCCTCCTCCGGGAAGCCTTCGTGCGGATCGCGATCGCGCACCAGGCGGCTGGGCGCACCGCCGAGTTCGCGCAGGCCCTCGCCCGCGCGGCCGGGATCGGCCTGGCCGATCCGCTTCCGTTGACGGACTTCCCCCCGCTCGTCGTGAGCGAGTACGAGACCCAGAAGCGTCGGCTGCTCGCCGCCCCTCGGACGCGCATCGACGCCCGAACCGAACCGGCCGGCGCCGCCATCCTCGTCGACGGCCTCCCGGCAGAGCGCGGAGCGGACGGGGCCGTCGAGGCGCTCCCGACGGAGCACGTGCTCACCGCATCTTTCGCCGGGCGCGGAAGCGTCTCCCGCCCGGTTGCCGCCGAGTCCACGGAGGTGACCCTGTCCATCCCCCAGCCGGAACTCGGCGCGGGAGCTTTGCGGCTCGAGGTGACCCAGGCGGATGCGGGAGCCATCACGATCCGCCTGACGGCGTCGATCGCGGACGATCCCGTCGTCTTCGAGGAGACGGACCGCGTCGTGGAGGTCGCCGCCCGCCGCGTGGGCGAGGCGCTGCGAGATCGGATCCACCCCCGGCCCGCAGCGGCTGTCGCCGGCGCGAACACGGCTGCGCCCCGCCGGACTCGCCGGGCAGGCCCGCGGCCGTTCTACGACCGCTGGTGGTTCTGGGCGATCGCCGGCGGCGCGGTCGTGGCAGGGGCAGCGATCGCATCGGTCTCGACGGGCGAGCCGCAGTCGGACGTCTACGTGGTGGGCGCGCCCTAGTACTCGATTCCCGGAATACGAACGCGAATCACCGCAGAGTACGCAGAGGCCGCAGAGAGGAAGAAACTCTGCGATCTCTGCGTCCTCTGCGGTGAACGAATACGTCACCGAACGTGCGGGGGGGAGTACTTCGCTATCGGATTCGCAGGACCCTCGACGTGGCGTCGAGCTCGGCGCCCTCTGCGAGCTCCAACGGCTCGAAGCCGCCGACGACGAGCACGGATCCGTCGCCAAGCGTCGCCATGGCGTGGCCCGCAGTCGTCGTCGCTCCCTCGGGGCTCGTCGGCAGCTCGCGCACCGCGACGCCGGTCGGGTCGCAAGTGCATCCGTTGATCTCGACGACCTCCATGTCGTTCGGGAACGGCGTCGCGCCGCCCGTCCCGCCCGTCCCGCCGACGACGAAGACCCAGAAGCCGCCGTCGACCGCGCGTTCGACCGTCGCCGCCGTCGCCCCGTGGCGCGGGGTGGCGAGAGTCTCCGCCAGCGGCGCCATCGTTCCAATCTGACCGGGCTCGTCTCGGTAGCAGAAGAGGGCATTCGAGGGAACGACTTCCCCCATGGGCCCGCTCCCGCCGCCGGCGACGACGACCGCGCCTCCTCCGGCATCGCAGGGCACGTACGACGCCGCCATGAAGGCCCAGTCGTCCGCGGGGGCCGCGCCCTCGATCGCGACGTCGACGACGCATGGCGCCACGGCGCATTCGCCGCAGGGCTCCTCGCAGAACATCCGCACCCCTGCAGGCTGCGTCTCCCCGGCGAGGCCGCGCAGTGCGCCCCCGACGACGAGCACGCGGGCGCCGCCGTCGAGCACCGCGAGCGTGGCGCCGCCGAGCGCTTCCACGTCCACGCTGGCGAACTCGGTCACTCCGGCGTCCGGGTCGTAGATCAGGAGGGGACGCGCGTCGCCGGGAGGAGCTTCCCAGCCGGCGACGAGGATCCTGCCCGACGCAAGACGGACGGCAGTGGGAACGAGCAGCGATGCCCCGAGCGCGGACTCGATCGTCCGGTCGGAGCCCGAGAGGACCTCGACGGAGGCATCGAATCCGAGGGCGGACTCCGCCCCTCCGCCCATGACCACGAGCCCGGGAGCCGCCGCCGCGGCCGCGTGCAGGCGGCGCGGCGTCTCGAGAGCCTCGTCCGTCGTCCACTCCCCGGTCGCGACGTCCATTGAGAAGACGCTCGCTTCCCTGGGCGCGTCGCGGAAGCCAGCCAGGTCGAACGTCGCGCTCGGCGCTCCACCCGTCACGAGCACCCGTGCCTCCTCCTCGACCCAGCTCACCGCGGAGAGCGCGCGCGGTTCGGGCAGGTCCTGGACGATCGACGCTTCTCCGTGGCAACCGACCCACAGGTCGACGACGTCCCCACCGTCGTCGTGCACGAAGGGCAGGCTGCGTCCGACGGCGATCTTTTCCTCGCGACAGCGCTCCTCGGCAGCCCCCTCGACGAGCGCGCGATAGGCGACGCCGTCCTGCAGGTCGATCCCCTCGAGGGCCGGGTCCGCGGCGCCGACGCGCGTGCTGCCTCGGCCCCCGATCCGGTCGCCGGTCTCGGCCTCCTCGATCCGTACGGTGATCTCGCCGAGCTCCTCGGCGGGGTCGAAGCCGGGAGCGCCGTGAAGGACGATCTCGACGCGGGAGCCGTTGCAGGAGGGAAGGAGAAGAAGGAACGCGGGAAGGGGAGAATGGAGGGGGCGAAGGGACACCGAGCGGGAGGGTACTACTCGCCGGTCGCCGCCGCCGAGTCGAAGACGCATGCCGAAGCCTCGCCCTCCGTCTGCTGGATGCCCATGCTGTCGGTCCAGTACGTGCGGCCGAAGACGTCGTCCCAGCACTCGGTCGCGGTCACGCTGACGCCGGGGGCGACATCGCCACCGGTCACGCTCGCGTCGCTGCGCCCGGAGCCGCCCGCCACCCAGCGGCTCGCAACCGTGAGCGACTCGAGCGCCGAGAAGTTCTCGTCGACGTCGGCCGTCGCGTCGTACGAGAACTCGCCGGATTGATCCGCCGCCTCGGCGTAGTGATAGGTCGCGTCGATCGGCGCGTGCCAGCCGCCGGTCCAGTTCTCGAAGCCGACGTTCACCGTGAGCGGCTCGGCCTGGACGTCGTAGTCCACGGTCGCGACGCCGGAGCCCGGCCACTCGTACTCGTCGAGCGCGTGCATCGCGTCGGCGTCGACGACGAAGGACCCGCGGCCGCGATCCTGGCCGTTCACGTGCGCAGCGCCGGTCAGGATCGCCGCGTACGAATCGTCGGCCTCGGTCTTGGGCTTCGCCTCGAGCACATACTCGTAGTTTCCGTCGTCGTCCACCTTGGTCACGGTGAAGCGGTACGTGAGCGGCGAGAGCGCGCCGGTCCACGGTCCCCAGACCGCGTGGTGCTCGTCGATCGTGGTCGCCGGGTGACGGACGATGTCCTGCAGGATCGCGAGCACGAGGTACACGCCGCCGTTGATGATGCGCGAGACGTCGCGGGTCACCTGGTAGAGGAAAGCGCGCTCGCCGAGGATCGCCATCTCGTGGCTGCCGGCCGCCGCGTCTGCTCCCTCGCCCGGGACCTCGATCGCGAGCTCGTTCTGATCGGGGATCGCCCGCCGGTACTCGTCCTCGAGACCCTGCATGCAGCCCGCGGAAAGGAAGCTGGTAACCGTCAAGACCATCGCCGTACGCATCGTCCGTTTCCTCCTGCGCGGGGATAGAGCAGGAGCCGTGCCGGCGAAAAACGCAGTGGTTCCGGGAGGATGCTGTCACGAGGCGTGAACGCGCGCTGAGACGCGCAGCCTCAGCCTCCCGCGCCGAGTATGATGCTGCCGATGATCTTTCGGCTGCTCGCGGTGGCCGTGCTCGCCGGCTGTGGCGGGAGTGGGGGCCGGAACTCGGGGTCGTCCGATGGCGGTTCGCAGCCGGACGCAGGCGCAGATGCGTCCGCGGATGCCGCGCCGGACGCGGGCTTCGCGGACGGCGGCGGAGAGGCGGGCCCGGACGGAGGCGCATGCGAGACGCCGGACGCCGACGGGGACGGGTTCGCGAGCGAGACCTGCGGCGGCGACGACTGCGACGACGCGGATCCATGGATTCATCCGGGTGGGCTCGAAGCGTCGGCGTGGGAGTCCGTGCAGGTCGCGGACGCGGGCGGCGTCGGAGGTCCCCCCGTTCTCGCGGCAGGGCCGGACGGCTCCCTGCACCTCGCGTGGCAGTACGGGCAGATCGAGGGCGGCCTGGGGCTGCGGACCGAGATCCGTTACGCGACGGACGCGTCGGGCGCCTGGGTCGAGGAGATCCTCGCACCGACCGGCGGCGAGCTGGACGAGACTCCGGCAATCGCGGTGGACGGGGCCGCAGTCGTGCACGTCGCGTACTACCGGCGGGACAAGGACGCGATCCGGGTCGTACTCGGCGAGCGCGCGGGCGGCGCATTCGTGTACGAAGCGGTCGATACGGTCGGAGTCGCGGGCGCGAACGTCGCCCTCGCGTTCGACGAAGACGACGTGCCGCACCTCGCCTACCAGGACTTCTCGGACGGCGCCATCCGGTACGCAACCCGCGACATCGGGTGGACGGTCGAGGACCCGGACCCCGACGACGAGTGGACCCTGCGCGCGGGCCTCCTCGTCGACTCGGGTGGCGGCGGAGGCGGTGCGGTCGGCGTCCACATCGTGCGAATCTTCGGCGCGGAAGGGGAGCGGACGGGCGACGTCGGCCGGCTGGATCGATTCCTCGGCGCGTGGGACGCGTCGAGCCCGATCGCGGGCGAGTACGCGTCGCCTGCGATCGGCCAGGAGGATGACGGCGACCCCGTCGTCGTCGGAGGAGCCGGAGCCGACGACTTCGTGCTCCTGCTCGACGGCGACGACGGGGACTGGGGAGAGGCCCCGCTCGATCCCGGCGACGAGTCGCACTTCCTGAATGCGGGCATGTGGACATCCGTGGCCCGCGGCGGATCGTCGCTGCATGCGGCATACCTGCACGGGACCGGCCCGGGTTTCGCGGATCCGGGCGAGGTCCGGCACGCGCGCCTCGACGCGGACGGACGGTGGGGCTTCGAGACAGCCACCTCGGCGCCGCTGCTCGGCGCGGGCGCGTCGATCGCGATCGCTCCCGACGGGACCGTGCACATTGCGTACCTCGAGCAAGCGGACCTGATGATCGCGTCGAGCGCGCCCGCAGAGGACGGCGTCGACTCGGACTGCGACGGAATCGACTGAACCGGGAAAGTCGAGCTCAGACGCCGTACTTCTTGAGGAGCCTCTTGAAGTACATCCGGTCCAGCCCGGCCGCCGCGGCGGCCCGCGAGAAGTTCCCTTCGTGCGCCGCGAGGATGCCCTTGAGGTACGCCTCCTCGAATGCGGACAGGACATCGGACTTGTGATCGAGGAAGGGGCGTGACAGGTCGACGGCACCCGTCGGGACGGGCACACCGCCACGCGCGGGGGGCGGGGAGGAGATCGGCGCGGCGAGCGCGGACGCCGAGAAAGGTTCCGTCGGCCCCGCGAGCGCGAGCGTCCGCTCGACGAAGTTTCGAAGCTCGCGGACGTTGCCGGGCCAGGGATGCGCTCGGAGCTCGGACCAGGTCGCTTCCGAGATGCCCGAGAAGACCCGCTGCGCACGCGGCTTGTCGCGCTCGAGCAAGCTGGTGACGAAGTGCTCGACGAGCAGCGGGATGTCTTCCGGTCGTTCGCGCAGCGGTGGGAGCTTCACGCGGACCACGGCGAGCCGGTAGTAGAGGTCCTCGCGGAAGCCTCCGCGGTTGACCTCGCGCGCGAGGTCGCGGTTCGTCGCCGCGACGATTCGGACGTCGACGCCGATCGTCTCGCTCCCGCCGACGCGGCGCAGCTCTCTCTTCTCGAGGACGCGCAGGAGCTTAGGCTGCAGGTCGAGCGGCAGCTCGCCGACCTCGTCGAGGAAGAGCGTCCCGCCGTCCGCCTCCTCGAAGCGGCCGATCCGACGGCCCGTCGCGCCCGTGAAGGACCCCTTCTCGTGGCCGAGCAGCTCGCTCTCGACGAGCGTCGCGGGGACGGACGCGCAGTCGAAGACGGCCCAGGCCCGGTCCGCCCGCGGGCTCATCCGGTGGATCGCTTCGGCCACGAGCTCCTTGCCCGTCCCGCTCTCGCCCTCGAGGACGATCGTCGCGTCGGACTTCGAGGCGCGCTCGAGAACCGCGAACACCTCGCGCATCGCTGCGGACCGGCCGAGTACGGGACCGAAGCGGTCGCGGCTGGAGATCTCGACCTCGCTCTCGTCGCCGACCAGCTCGAAGTGGACGAGCGCCCGGCCGAAGCGCAGGCGCGCGCCGGGCTTCAGATACACCTCGCCGACGCGCCAGTCGTCGCAGAAGGTCCCGTTCGTGGAGCCGAGGTCGCGCAGGAGGAACCCCGCTCCCGTCGCGACGATCTCGGCGTGGATCCGCGAGACGGTCGAGTCCGCGAGCGTCAGGTCGTTGCCTTCGCGCGAGCCGATCCGGATCGAGGTCTCGCCGCACTCCACGGCTCCTCCCACCTCGGGCCGCAGCCGGAACCGCGACACGCGGCGGACGGTCCGCCCCGCCTCGTGGAGGATGCGCGTCGCCAGCGTGACCCCGGGCTCCGACATGCGGGCTCGTTGTATCATCGCGCCCGTGCTGCGGGGAGGGGCCGCCTTCGTCGTGTTGCCGACCATGCTCGCAACCGCATGCGCGTGCGGAGACGACACTGCGCCCGCGCGGGTCGACGCCGGATTCGACGGCGGGGGCGACGCCGGGTTCGAACCGATCGAGCCCGAACCCCCGCTGCCGCCGGAGGCGCCGGCGCCGCCCGACTGGGAATGCCCCGCCGGATGGCGCGCGGTGCCCGACCCCGATGCCGTGGACGTCGTCGCCTGCGAGCCCTGGCCCGAGAGCGGCCGACCCGACTGCGTCGACGACTCCGAGGCAGTCTTCCCGGGACAGTCGGCCTGCGCGCTCGTCGGCACGCCGTGCCCAGCGGGCGACTTCGCCGAGGACCTGCCCGCGGCAGGCGACGTCGTCCACGTCCGCGCCGGGGACCCTCCCGGGGGCGACGGATCGGCCGCAGCGCCCTTCGCGACGATCGCAGACGGGCTCGCCGCGGCATCCGACGGGGCCGTCGTCGCGCTCTCGAAAGGATCTTTCGACGAGGTCGTCGCGCTGGACCGCCCCGTCACCCTCTGGGGGGCCTGCGTCGCCGCGACCTCGATCGCGCCAGCCGCAGACAGCGACATCGATCCGGTCGTCGCGGTGTCCGGCGCCGACGTCGAGATCCGAAACCTCACGCTGACGGGACGCCACCCCGGGATCGAGATCCGGGCAGCGGCCGACGCGACGATGGACGCGGTCGTCGTGCGAGACGTCTGGAGCTACGGGGTCCAGGTCACGGGTGGCGGACGATTGGGCGCGACCGACCTGGTCGTGCGTCGCGTCGACCCCGATTCGCGCGGCGCCGACGGCCGCGGCGTCGTCGTGACGCTCGGCGGAGTGATGGTCGCGTCGCGCCTTTCCGTCTCCGAAGCGACCGCATCGGGGATCCGCGTCGTCGATCCCTGGAGCTCGTTCGAGGGGACGGACGTCGTCGTCGCACGCGCGCGAGTCCCGGTCGCGGGCCTGGGAGTCTCGGTGCTGCTCGGCGCGGCGGTGACGCTCCACCGGACGGTCGTGGAGGAGACCGCCGTGGCGGGGATCAACGTCCACGGCGACGGGACCGTCCTGACTGCCACGGACCTCGTCGTCCGCGACACGCGGGCGAACTCGGAGGGTGCGTTCGGCAACGGACTCGTGGTCCAGGAGCTCGCCTCCGCCTCCGTCGGACCCGCACTCGTGGAGCGCAACGCGGTGGTGGGCGTCAACGCGCTGCGCGCGACGCTGGTGCTGACGGACGCGATCGTCCGAGACTCGCTCGCGCAGCCCTCGGATGGCTTCTACGGCGTGGGCCTCGACCTCGCGAGCGCGACGGCGCGAATCGAGCGAATCTGGCTCGGACGCAATCGCAGCGTCGGGCTGCACGCGATCGGGGGGACGATCGACGCGGTGGACCTCGTCGTGGCCGGCACCCTCCCCACCGAGGCGGACCAGGGGCTGGGAATCGGTCTCGAGATGGGCGACGGCGCCGCCGTGACGGTCCTTCGAGCAGTCTTCGACGCGAACCGGACGATCGGAGTCTCCGCGTACGGGCCCGGGACGTCGCTGACGTGCGACGACGTCGCGATCAGGGGCACCCTGCCCACGCTCGTCCTGGGCGGGCGAGACGGAGCGGGCGTCGGCATGCAGATCTGGCAGGCCGCGATCGCGACGCTGCGGCGCGTCGAGGTCAGCGGAAATCGCACGATGGGAGTCGCCGTACTCGACCCGGGGAGCCGGTACGAGGGGACCGACGTCGCAGTCACCGACACGCTCTCGCGGCTTCTGGATGGGGACTACGGGTACGGGATCCAGGTCGGGGCGGGGGCGAGCCTGGATCTCGAGCGCGTGCAGGTCCGTTCGAGTCGCCGCGCCGGCGTTCTGATCGGTGGCACCGGCAGCGCCGGGACGCTGCGAGACCTCGCCGTACTGTCCACGCTGGAGAGGGACTGCGTCCTGACCACGTGCAAAGGCGAAGGCGGGGGGACCGGCCTCGCCGCGCTGGAAGGAGCGACGCTGGAAGCCACGCGGATCCGGGTGTCGGACAGCGCGCTGTGCGGCGTGCAGCTCGCGCGCGAGGCCCAGATGGATCTGCACCAGGGTCGGATCAGCGAGAACCCGGTGGGCGCGAACGTGCAGATCGCAGACTACGACCTGTCGCGGCTGCGGGACGGCGTCGTCTTCTCGGACAACGGGCGCGACCTGGACGCCGAGGCTCTGCCGCTGCCCGAGCCCGCCGAGCGCGTCTCGCCGTGATAGCCTGCGGGCCTCCTCGCGCGGTGTGAGGGGGAAGACATTTCGACCGAAGGGAGGAAGCTCGTGACCATCCAGGAAGCTCTCCAGGCATTTGGAACCGCCGGCACGACCAAGAAGCTCAAGATCATCGCCTTCGTCCTCGCGGAGCTCGACTCGCGTCTGGCGCAGGTGCTGCAGGGTACGGGCAATCCCGACACCGACCAGGTCACCGCGCTGCTGGCAATCCGTTCCACTGCGAGCACGATCATCACGCGTGTGGATCAGAAGCTCCCGGCACCCGTTCCGACGCCCCCGCCCGACATCGGCTAGCGTCAGCGCACTCTGAGGAGCGCCGTCGGGCCATCCGGCACGGACATCGCAAGCCGCAGTCCGACGAACGAGGTCCGATCGCGCACCGGGCCGAAGAAACGCAGGCTCCGCGGCAGCGTGGAGAAGCTCGCCCAGTTCCCGCCTCTGCGAACGACGGTCCGCGCATCCATGTCGACTCGTCCTTCGTCCTCCAGCTCCGGCAGGGCATCCGCGCCAGCTTGCGTGCCGGTCAGATCGCCGACGCCGCCGGTCAGATCCCGCACGCCGAAGGGGGACTCGTCGAGGGGGAACGCTCCGACCGGCTCGGGCTGGCTCGCCTCGGGTCGAGAATCGCGTAGCTTCGCGAAGGAAGGGTCGAGGCCATGGCCCATCGGAAACGGTCGTCCGTCCGCCCCCCGCGCCGCTTTCTCCCACTCCATGTCCGTCGGCAGCCGGATAGGCTTGCCGAGCGAGGCGGCTCGCCAGCGCGCGTAGCGCGCGGCGTCGTACCAGGAGAGCCCGAAGACTGGGACGTCAAGCTCGCGTCCCTTCGCGATGCGCACGCGGCCCGGGCCTTCGATCATGTCGGGCTCGGGCCGCCACTCGCTTGGACCAACCCGCTCGACGAGCGCGGATGTCCTGCCGTCCATGGACAGCGAGCGCGGGGTCCTGTTCGAACGCTCCGGCTCGTCGAGAGAGTCGAGGAAGCGACAGTACTCGCCGAGGGTGACCGGAAAGCGGCCGATGGCGAACCCGTCCAGGTGAGTCTCGGTGAGGCGGTCGCCACGGCCATCCGGTCGCGCGAGGAAAGGCCCCGAGGGAACGAACACGAACCCCTCGGGCACGTCTCCGGCGCGCGGGATGCGCAGGTGCAGCCGGTGCGACGTCGCGCGGTGCAGAAGCAGGGGATAGCGGACGTCGCCTTCCGGCGCGTGGACGCTGACCAGGTATGAGCCCGAGGGGAGCGTGACGGGGCGCGTCGGGGACGGGCCGAGGACGCGAGTCGTCCCCAGGACGAGAAGCGGGCCGTGCGCCTCGTACTGCGTGATCGTGACGGGCAATCCGGTGGGATCGGTCGAGACGACGAGCTCTCCCTCGTCCGCCAGAGGAGCCGCGAGCGTTCCGTCGTCATGCGCACGCGCGAGGTCGAGGAGTCTCGTCATCCGGACGGAGTCGCCAGCCTGCTCCGCCTCCTCGAACTGCTGGAAGGCGAGTGCCGCGAGGCCACGTCGCGCGGCGACGTGCTCGGCGACGCGTCCGATGGCCCGGACGAAGGCCGCCTCGGCTCGCGCGAGGGCACGGGCAGCCTCCGCCGAGAGGAGCTTGGCCCGATCCGCGAGGTCCCACGCGTCCTTCTTGCGCTCGGCCGATTCCCAGGCGGGGATCCTCGAAAACGCTTCCTCGTACTCTTCGCGCAGTCGCTTCGCCTCCCGGGACAAGACCACCCATTCGCCGCGGGCCTTCTCGCCTTCCTCGGCGAGCTCGTCCGCTTCCTTCCGACGCTCGGCACGTGCGCGCTCGCCGTCGAGGAAGGCGTCGATCTCCTCGGCGATCCAGCGGGTCGTCGCCGGACGCTGGCGCGGCTCGATCGCCAGGCACGCAGCGCAGATGGTGTCGAGGACCTTCGGTACGCCGGCGTTGCGAGCGGAGGCGGAGACGAGCGGGGGTGGCGGATTCGTGCCGAGGTTCCACAAGTCTCGCGGCCCGTACGGCAGCTCCCCGCAGAGGATCTCGTAGACGACGACGCCCAGGGCGAAGACGTCCGTCCGGGCGTCGATCGGCTTGCCCTCGAACTGCTCGGGCGCCATGTAGCCGGGGCTTCCGGCCAAGTCGAACTCGCCGGCGCCGCCCTCGGACCTGTGGACGTCACTGCCCTCGGAGACGTGCGCGACGCCCCAGTCGAGGACGTACACTTCGCCGAACTCGCCGACGATCACGTTGTCCGGCTTGAGGTCGCGATGAACGACGCCGCGGCTGTGCGCGTAGTCGACCGCCAGGCACACCTGACGGACGATCCCGAGGAGCTGCGCCAGTCCCGGACCGCCGCCCGCCTGTCGCTCGTCGAGGACCGCGCGCAGCGTGCGGCCCTTGACCACCCGCATCGTGTAGTGCGGATTGCCCTCGCCGTCGGACCCGACGTCGTAGACCGGGACGATCGACGGATGTTCGAGCTGCGCACAGGTCTGCGCCTCGGCGACCAGGAGCGCGGACTCGGTCGTCGCCGTCTTCTTCGCGACGACGCGCCCGAGCGCGCGGTCGTAGACGGCGTCCACCTTGCCCATGCCGCCGCGACCGAGCTCGCGGACCTGCACGTACCTGCCGGCGCCCGTCGGCAGCGCCGCGACCTCGGAGACGCGTAGCGTGATGTCGGTGGGCCCGAGCGTCGGCGACAGGGTCGCGCCGCCTGCGGGAACCAGGATCTCGCCGGCCACGATCGTCTCGGCCACGCGCGACTCCGGTAGCGTCTTCGGCTCTTCGGGTTTCCCCACTGCGAAGCGAGCCTACTACTGCGCGCCGAGGCGGATCACCAGCGTCCTTGCCTCGCCCGGCTCCAGCGTGACGACCTGTGTCTTCTCCAGCCCGAGCGGGGCATGGACGAGGCGCAGCACGTGCCTGCCGGAGGGGACCTCCTTCGACATGATCGGCGTCGTCCCCAGACTACGCCGACCGAGGAAGACTTCTGCCCATGGGTCGGAGTTGATCGTGAGCCGCGCGGTGCCCTGGGGAACGGTGCGCGCGGTTGCGGGCTGCGTCGAGACCGGCGCGCTCGTCGTGGGCCGAGCGGTGAAGGCGAGCGCCGTCGTGGGCGTCGCGGGGGACAGGGGGGCGGAGGTCGCGGGCGCGGGTCCGACACGCACCTCCGTGGTCTCCTCGCCGGCGAGCGCGAACCACGTGACGCCGCCCACGACCAGCACCGCGGCGCCGAGCGCGACGAACGCCGCCGCCGGGCCACGGCGTGGAAGTGGCGGGACGTCCGCGGTCTGGTGGGGCCCCGCCTCGCCGCGCGCGAGGTGGTGCGGGAGCGCCCCCGGGGTCGGTCCGGGGCCGTGGACGACCTCCGTGCCCGACGGCAGGATCCTGGCGTCCGCGAGGCTCGTGAAGACGGAGAGCTGCCCCGGCGCGCCGCCGACGCGGCGGATCTCCCGTGCGAGCGCGTCGCCGAATCCGGGATCGGACGTCTCGGGCTCCTCGCCGACCCTGCGGACGAACTCGGCGAACGCGGAGGTCGACAGCGGCCATCCCTGTGACATCGCGAAGCGTTCGATCCGATCGCGCATCGCGTGCGCGGACTCCGGGCGGTTCTCGCGGTCCTTCGCCATGGCGCCCAGGACGATCTTCTCCAGCTCCTCGGGAATCTCCGGCACGCGCTCGCGCGGTCGCGGGAAGATCCCTTCGAGCACGAGCGGAATCAGCTCCATGCCGCCCCCGAAGAACGGCGCGCGCATCGTGAGCATCTCGTAGAGCACGGCCCCGACCGCGTAGACGTCCGCTCGCGCATCGAGCGGTTCGCCACGCAGCTGCTCGGGAGGCATGTACGACAGCTTCCCTTTCACGGTTCCCGCGCGGCTCCGCGAGCTGCGCAACGCCGAGAGGGCGATCCCGAAGTCGCCGACCTTCACCTCGCCTTCGGAGGACACGAACACGTTCGTCGGCGAGACGTCGCGGTGGATGATTCCGAGGGCCCGGCCGTTGCCGTCCTTCGCGCGGTGCGCGTAGTCGAGCCCCCGAAGCGACTCCGACGCGACGGTGAGCGCGTGCCGGAAGGGAAGCGGTTGGCCGAGCGTCCCGCGACATCGGTCGAGCAAAGTCGCGAGCGTCATCCCGTCGACCAGCTCCATGGCGATGAAGTACCGGTCGTCGATGCGGCCGACGTCGAAGGTCTGGACGACGTTCGTGTGTCCCAGCAGGAAGCTGACCTTGGCCTCCTCCTCGAACATGCGTACGAAGTCCGGGTCCTTCGCGAGCTCCGGCTTGAGCAGCTTGATCGCGACCGCCTTCTCGACGTCCCCGAGGCCCTGCGCGACCGCGCGGTACACGTCGCCCATCCCGCCCGAGGCGATCCGCCGCACCAGGCGGTACCTTCCGAACCCGGTCGCGAACGGCGCGCCTTCCACGCCGCGAGCATAGCTTGACGGGGGCCCCCCCGACTGCTAGCCACTGCCCCTTCCAAGGAGGCTTTCGTGGCGAACCATCCCTCTGCACTGAAGCGGGCACGTCAGCGCGAGAAGCGCGAGGAGCGCAACCGCGCCCGACGGACGGCCGCTCGCACCCGGATCCGCGAGGTCCTCGAGGCCGTGGCGTCGGGGGACACCAAGGCCGCCAAGGCCGCGCTCGCCGAGGCCACTCGCGTGCTCGACCGCGCAGCCGCCCGTGGCGCGCTGCCGAAGGAGCGCGTCGCCCGCAAGATCTCCCGCCTCACCGTCACCGTCCAGAAGCTGGGGCCACGCCCCTAGGGTCTAGCTTCATGTAATCACTGATGTTTTCTGTGAACTTCGCCAAGCCCTCTCCGCCCGGAATCCGCTTCTCCTTGCCAAAGCAGGGGGCTTGGCGAAGTTCACAGAAAACATCAGTGATTACATGAAGCTAGACCCTAGGGGCGTGGCCCCAACGCCAGGACCAGCGTCTCGAGCACGAGCGTTTCGGGGATCTTCGATCCCTTGAGGTCGAGGTCGGCTTGCGCAAGCAGGCGCAACGACGCGCGCAGGGCCTCTTCGGACCATGCGCGACTCGCGCGGTGGATCTTCTCCGCGATGAACGGCGGGACGCCGAGCACGGCGGCGGCCTCACCGGAGCTACGGGCCGTTCTCGCGATCGCGAGCTGACGGATCCCGCGAGCGACCCACCACAGCACCAGCAAGCCCGGCTCCCGTTCCCGCAGCAGCGCCCCGAGCGCCTCGAGCGCGGCCTTCGCGTCGCCGGCGCCGACCGCGTCCACGAGGACGAACACGGTCGCCTGCCGGTGCGGCGCGACGCAGGCGTGGACGTCGTCGACCGTCACGGCCCGCTTCGCGTCTCCGACGTAAAGGAGAAGGCGCTCGATCGCGTCGTCGATCGCGCCCGCGTCGGCGCCGAGCAGCTCGACCAGCGCCTTCGCCGCACGGGCGTCGAGCTTCGCCCCGTGCACCTGAGCCCTCGCCTGCGCGAACGCGCCCGCCTCGCGGTCCTTGAGCGCCTCGGCCTTGTGAAGGAACCCGAGCCGCTTCGCCTCGGCGGCAAGCTTCCCGGCGAGCTTCGTCGCGACGAGAACGAGCGTCGTCGTTTCCGCCGGACGCGCGAGGTACGCCGCGATCTTCTCCTGCTCCGCAGACCCGAGCGCCTCCGCTTGCCGCACGACCACGAGACGCCGGCCGCCCAGCATCGGCAGCGTCCTCGCCGCCGACAGGATTCGATCCGCGGTCGCCACCGGTCCCTCGAGGGTCTCCGAGTTCCAGGCGTCGCCGTCCTTGCCGAGCACCGCCTCGCGGATCGCGTCGAGCCAGCGCCCGACGACGAACGTCTCCTCTCCGGTCAGGACGTACACCGGGGCGATCTTCCCCGACTCGATCGATCGGCGAACGTCGTCCACGGCCTTCCTTATATAGCGGATCAGGTGCCCTCGCAGCCGGGTCGCGCTAGGATCGGGCCCGTCCCGTGCGCTCCGCTCTCCTGCTGGCGCTGACCGCTGCGCCGACTGCCGCCTTCGCCGATTCCTTCCAGGTCGCGTTCGAGGACGCGCCGGTGCGCGAGCGGCCAGACGCGGCGGCGCCGATGCTGGGCACGCTCGCGGCGTACGTTCGCCTCCCCAGGCTGGCCGGATCCGAGGGTCCCGGTTGCGACGGACCGTGGATCGCGATCCAGCCCGAGGGATTCGTCTGCAGCGAGATGCTCCGCGCCTCGCCGCGCGAGCCGCACCGGCCGGATCTGCTCAGCGTCCCCGCCGGAAAGGTCCTCCCCTATCGGTACGGCTTCGCGCGCCGCAGCGGGGCGCGCCTCTACGTCCGACCGGGCGACCCGGACTCGGTAGAGCCGGTGCGGACACTCGACGCGGGTTTCGGGCTCGGCCTGCGCCACCTCGTGCGCGTCCACGATCGCTTCGTGTGGCGCACGGTGTCCGGGCGCTACGTTCTCGACGACGAGCTGCGCCATGCGCGGCCGATCGAGTTCGAGGGCCTGCGGATCCCCAAGGGCGAGCGCCCCGACGTCGGCTGGACCTTCGCGGCGACGACGCCGGTCGTTCCCGATGCGGGCGCGCAGCGATGGAACGCGATCGCGACGCTCGAGACGCGAACGCGCGTCGAGGTGCTGGAAGAGACGGCCGTGGACGACGTTGCATTCCTCCACGTGCGCTTCGAGCCCGTCCGGCGGTTCCCGCGGCTGCCGGCGGTGGCCGAGGGATGGGTGAAGGCCGCCGCGGTCCGGCGCGCGTCGTACGCGCCTGTTCCGGAGGAGATCCGCGAAAAGGAGAGGTGGATCGATGTGGACCTCGCGAACCAGACGCTCGTCGCCTGGGACGGCGACGTCCCCGCGTTCGCGACGATCGTCTCGACGGGCCGCTGGAGCCGGACCACGCCGCGCGGGGTCCACCGCATCCACTCGAAGTACGCGCGCGCGACGATGGACGACGAGGACCCGCTCGGGGACTCGTCGCCGTACGCGCTCGAGGACGTCCCGTGGGTCCAGTACTTCGCGGGCGGCGTCGGCTTCCACGCGGCGTTCTGGCACGCCGCGTTCGGCTACCGCGTGAGCCACGGCTGCGTGAACCTCGCCCCGAACGACGCCCGCTTCCTGTACTCGTGGACCGCCGTCCCCGTCCCGCCGGGCTGGACCGCGAGGTTCGCGACGGAGCGAGAGCCGGGGACGGTCGTTCGGGTTCGATAGCTAATTCGCGGCCGAAAAATTGCCGCGCCGTGCGGGGCGTGCGATCCCAGTTCGGAGTGGTCCCTCTCGGGCGCGATCTGCAGGAGGTCCTCGATCGCGCCGGCCGCCTGGCGGCGCAGCGCGGACAGGACGCAGGGTCGGCGCACGTGCTCCTCGCGCTCGCGAGCGGCGAAGGGCCGTCCGCCCTGCCCGGCCGGATCCTCGCCGAACGCGGGATCTCGGAGACGGTGCTGCGCGGCGCGCTGCGTGCGCACGCCGCCGATCGGCCGGGCGCGGTCGAAGCGCTCGCCGGCCGCGCCGCACGGATCGCGCGCGACTGCGGCGCGCCGCACGCGGGCCCGCTGCACATGCTTCTCGCGATGACGCGCGAGCCCGGGACGGCCGCGGCGCTCTGTCTCGCCGACGTCGGCTGCGACGTCTCGGTCCTTCGCGGCGCGGTCATGGGCGCGCTGGTCGCCCGGCGTCCCGCCCTGCCCCAGCGGCTGTCGGCTTCCACACGCCGTGCGCCCGCGCCTGCACCCGTACCCCAGGCGCGGCCCGTCCGCGATCCGCGAGATCCACTGCCGATCGTCCGGCGGCCGACCGTCGCTCCGCGCAGGCCGACGGCGCCCGCGCGGGGACGGCCTGTCCCGCAGAGGGTCCTGCAGCGGGCAACGTCGCCCACGGACATCGACGCGAAGCGCTTCCCGCTCCTGTCGACCCTCGGACGGGACCTGACCGCGGCGGCGGCGCGCGGCGACCTCGATCCGCTCGTCGGACGCGAGGCGGCGCTCGACGGCGTGCTCGACGTCCTGCACCGGCGAAACGGTGCCTGTCCGTGTCTCGTGGGCGCGGCCGGGGTCGGAAAGACCGCGATCGTCCACGGACTCGCGCGCCGGATGGCGGCCGGCGACGCGGGAGATGCCCTGCGTCCGATCCGCCTCGTCGAGATTCAGACCGCCGACCTGCTCGCAGGCACGGGCACCCGCGGTGCGCTCTCCGAGCGGCTCGCGGGCTTGCGCCGCGAGATCGCGCGCGCGGGCGGACGCATCCTGCTTTTCCTGGACGACCTGCACGCGATCCTCGGGCCCGACGCGGCCGCGGAGGCCGGCGCCGAGTTGCGCAGCGCGCTCTCGAAGGGCGAGTTGTGGTGCGTCTCGGCGATGTCGATCTCGGAGTGGAAGCGGACGATGGAGTCCGATCCCGCGCTCGAGCGCCGGTTCTCGCGCGTGGACGTCGACGAGATGTCGGAAGTGGATGCCCTGGCGGTGACCCGGGGTGTCGCCCCGCGCTACGCGGCGCATCACGGGATGCCCATCGAGGACGGCGCCGTCGACGCGGCGGTCCGGATGTCGGTCCGGTGGATCCCCGGACGCGCTCTTCCCGAGAAGGCGATCGCGACCCTGGACCTCGCGGCGGCGCGCGCGCGCAGGCGCGGAGCCTCGGTCGTGGACGCGGCCGCGGTCGCCTCGGTCGTCGCGACCCTCTCGGGCGCGCCCGAGGAGCGGGTGGCCGGCAGCGACGGCGCGGTGCTCGCAGAGCTCGAGTCGCGTCTCGCCGAGCGCGTGGTCGGACACGGCGACGCGCTGCACCGGATCTCCTCGGCGATCCGGCGCAACGCGGCTGGCTTCCGGCGACGCAGGCCCATCGGGTCCTTCCTCCTTCTGGGGCCGACCGGGGTCGGCAAGACCGAGACGGCGCGGGCGCTCGCGGAGGTCCTCTTCCCGGAGGGCGGCGCGACGACACGGCTCGACCTCGGCGAGTACGCCGAGCCCCACTCGCTCGCGCGGCTCGTCGGCGCGCCTCCAGGCTACGTCGGCCACGAGGAGGGAGGACAGCTGACGGAGTCCGTGCGCAGGCGCCCCTATCAGGTCCTGCTCCTCGACGAAATCGAGAAGGCGCATCCCCAGGTCCTGACCGCGCTGCTCGGCTTGCTCGAAGACGGCCGCATGACGGACGGACGCGGTCGGACGGTCGACTTCACGAACGTCGTCGTCGTCATGACTTCCAACCTCGGCGCGGATGCACGAGCGAGCGCGGGCGTCGGGTTCGGGTCGGAGTCGGCGATGCAGGCGAAGGCCGGCGAGGCGACGATCGCCGCGGCGCGCCGCGCGCTCCCGCCGGAGCTGTGGAACCGACTCGACGAGACGATCGCCTACGCGCCCCTCGACCGCAGCGAGGTCGCGGAGATCGCGCACCGCATGCTGCGCGCGGTCGCCCGCGCCGTCTTCGACGAGCACGGCATCGTCTTCACCTACGACATCGCCGCCCCCGCGGCCCTCGCCGACGCTGGCGGCTACGACCCGTCGATGGGCGCGCGCCCGATGCGGCGCACCATCCAGCGCCTCGTCGAGGAGCCCCTCGCGATCGAGATCCTCTCCGGCCGCCTCTCCCGTGGTGCCTCGGTCCGACTCTGCGCGGACCTTCAGATCTCGCCGAGATAGCCGCCGCTGGAAGGTCGTCGAGGCGCGGGTAGAATGACCTGGCGATCATGGAAGCCGCCGCGACCCGCCTCGACCGTCGACTGCGCGCCCGGGATCTCGACGGGCTGCCGCACGAGTGGGACACGCGCTACGAGCTCATCGGAGGGGTGCTCCACATCTCCAGGCGACCGCCGTTCGAGCACCAGGCGTTCCTCGCGCGATTCATCCTGCGCGTCGGACCCGCGGTCCTGGAGCGGGGCGGCTTCCTGGTGCCAGAGCCCGGCCTCGTCTGGGAGGACGACGGCGAGGACAACGTCTCGCCGGATCTGGCGATCCTTCTGCGCGTCGCGCCCCCGCCGAAAGGCGAGAAGCTTCACACCTGCCCGGAGATCGTCCTCGAGGTCCTCAGCGCCGGCGAAGAGAACCGCAGGCGCGACCTCGTCGAGAAGCGCGCCCTGTACTTCCGGCGCGGCGCCGTGGAGTACTGGATCGCGGATCTCGGGACGGGCGAGTTGCACAGGTTGACCCGCGGCGAGAGAGACTTCGAACAACGGACACTTCGTGAAGCAGATCGCCTCGCGACCCCTCTCCTCGAGGGTTGGTCCGTCGAGGTCCGCGACCTCTTCGGCTGATCCGAACTGCGCGGATCTTCAGATCTCCCCGAGATAGCGCGTCACCGCTTCGAAGGAGTCGACACAGAAGCCGTCGAACGATCCGCATGCGCCGAAGCCCGGCGTCTGGTAGCGCCGCTCGACCGTCGAACGCGCGCCGTCTTCGTCGCAGCACCCCAGGCCGATAGCAAGAGTCCACTCGCCGTCGCAACCTTCGAGGTCGATGTCGTCTCGCATCGCGGACACGGCGAGACCCATGGAGTCCCCCGCCTGCGGATCGGAACCGTGGGTGTACGCTCCACTCACCGGCAGTTCCGCAGCAGCGCCTGCGATCGAGACCTCGGCGATGCCCTCGTATCGATTCCCCGTCGTCCGTTCCAGCGTGAGCCGGATGGCCTGGCCGACGCCCACTCCGGCGAGGGTTTCGGGGCACGCCGCCAGTCCCGGGACGGGCTCCGCCGGATCCGACAGGACGAGGTCGTACGTTCCCTCCAGCGGAGGATGCGGCTCGTAGCTGTTCGGGCAACCCAGGCCACCGATCTGCAGGGTAGCAAGCAGCAGTGCGTCCGACTGGATCCAGATGCGCCAACCCCTCACGGTCGAGAATTGTAGGCCAAAGCCGTAGAATCTCGGAGGTGATCGAAGCGCTCGCCCTCCTGATTCTCGCCGGAGCCACGACGGCGCCCATGGACGAACCCCCGATTGCTCCGGCCGCACCGCCACCCGCGGAGACCGGTCCGCGGAGGCAAGAGCCGGATCGAGCGGGCATCTACGTGGGTCCGTTCTTCGGCTTCGGAGGCTGCACCGGGTGCGTCTCGAACGAGTACGTCGGCGCGATCGGAGCAGCTGCCATGGCGCGATCCGGGTGGGCATTCGAAGTCGGACTCGAGGTTCTCTTCGCCGAAGGCAGCGACGAGTGCGGGCGAACGGACGACGAGACCTGCGCCGACCGACAATTCCTGGTTTTCTTCCTGGGCCCCGAGGCCCGCTTCCATCCCATCGGATGGCTGGACACCTCGATCGATCCGTACCTCGCCGTCGGCCTGGGCTACGTCGCGGGGAAGGACGTCGCCGTGGGACCCACACGGATCCTGTATGGCGGCTTCGGGATCCTGCCGCGGATGGGATACGTCTGGCATCTGGGCGATCTCACGATCGGCCTCTCCTTCGGACACCTTTTTGGCTTCGCGACGCCGACGTGCGAGACGAACCTTGCGGCCTTCCCGATCGGTTGCGGAAACGCGTCGGCGCACGGACCGGACGCGACCCTCCTGCTCTTCGAGGGAAGCTACCGCCTCTGAAGCGCGGCGATCGCCAGCGGCGCGACGGCGAAGACGAGGCCGACCGTGACGTCTTGCACCCACGGGGTCGGGACGCGGCCGGACAGCACGAAGCCGAGGACGGCGCCCGTCGCGCCCATCGCGACGGACGCCAAGACCGCGCGCGGGGGCACGCGGATGCCGGCGAGGCCGACGACGATCGCGGGGAGGATCGACGCGCCGACCAGGGCGCCGGCGAAGGTCGTCAGGCGGATGATCCCGCCCAGGGGACGGATGGACAGCACGAGTGCGAGCGACGAGAAGCCGACGAGCAAGATCCGCGTCCGCGCGAGGCTCGGCTCGGTCTGACGGCGCAGGGGAGCCACGAAGTGCTTCTCCGCGCAGGAGGCCATCACGAGGAGCGCCGAGTCGAGCGACGACATGGAAGCCGCGAGCAGGGCGACGATGAACAGCGGCGCGAACCACGCGGGGAGAACGCCGCCGGAGCTCACGAGCCCGGGCACGAGCCGTTCGAGGTCCGGCGCCGACGGCACGATCCGCCGCGCGAGATAGCCGACGGGGAAGAGGCAGGCGTACACACCTGCGAGCAGGATTGGACCCAGGATCCTGAACCGCCTCGCGGCGGCCTCGCTGTCGAAGGCGTAGAAGACCATCACCTGCTTCGGATCGGACAGCAGCTTGAGCCCGCCGCCTAGGCCCACCGCGAGCACGAGCCCGACCGGCGCCGGCTGGATGGGTGTCGTCGCGGGTGTGCCGGTCGCGAACAGCACCCCGAAGAAGAGCACGACGGCGCCCGCCATCAGGACCACGGCCTGGATCACGTCGGTCGACACGTCCGCCCACAGACCGCCGAAGAGGCAGTACGCAACCGTCACCGCCCAGATCCCGACGAGCGCCTGGAGGTACCCGATGCCAAGGCCGCTCATCACCGCCAGCGCCGTCCCGCGCATGACGGCGAGCACGTAGAAGAGCGTGCCGACGACGACGATCCCGGCGACCACCAGCGCCACGGCCTTCGAGAACTTTCGCTCGAAGAAGTCCGGCAAGGTCATCGCGCCCGACTCTTTCGCGAAGCGCGCGAACCGCGGCGCGAACCAGAACCACGAGATCGCGCAGCACACGACCATCACGCCGGCGACGCCAAGCCACGAAAGGCCGACCGCGTAGCTCTTCGCGCTGTGGCCGACGAACGAGTTCGACGAGACGAAGTTCGCGAAGAACGAGATGGCGAGCATCCAGGCCGGGATCCGGCCGCCGCCCGTGACGTAGTCCGCAAACTTCGCCTGCCGACGACGCAGCAGGTACCCGATCGCGACCAGCGCGACGAGGTACACGCCCGCAACGACGCCGACCGCGGTTCGCACGGAGCCTACCGTAGCTTCGATCGTGCGGCGCGGACCAGCGCGTCGTAGAGGCGCGCGACCGCGGGGCCGACCTTCGCGAGAGCTCGACGGTGTCGGCGGATGGTGCCTCGGTCGCCGCGGGCGACAGGGCCCGTCATGCCCCGGACGGGGCCGAGCGCGGCGACGTTTCCGAGCGTGCCGGAGAGCAGCGCGAGAAGGCCGAGCCTTGCGTCACGACGGCGAAGACCGGCGCGCACCATGGCGTCTTCACAGACCGCGAGGATCGCCGCCGTACCTCCCGAGGTCATCGCCGCCGCCGCGTGGTACAGGACGCGTCCCGTCGGGCGGACACGGACGGGATGACCCCCGACGGATCTCGCGAGACGGCGCGCGGCGGCGATTCCGGCCGCATTCCCCGCGATGGCAAAGATCGCGCCGCGCAGCGCGCGTCCGCCACGTGCCGGGTCTGCGAGCGACTGGAGCGGGTGGAGGACGCCGATGCCCCGGACCTGCCCGGACAGCGGGCGCAGGACCTCGGGGCCGAGCGCGCCCGCAAGGTGGAGCACGACGGCGGAGGGGCGCAGTCGATCCGATCGGCGAACGTCGTCCACGACATCGGCGATCGCGTCGTCCGGGACGGCGAGCAGGACGACGTCTGCTGAAGAGATCGATACCGCGACACGCCGCCCGTGGAGCGTCACCGACGACCCCGCTTCCCGGAGCGCGCGGGCGAGCGCACGACCTGCTCGGCCGCGTCCGACGATCGCGATCCTAGCCTGCACGATAGAGCCCGCGCTCGCGGATGCGCCGCTGGACCGCGGGCGGGACGAGGTCGTCCACCGGCTCGTCGGCGGCGAGGCGTCGTCGGATCTCGGTGGAGCTCACGTCGGGGAGCATCTCCGTCTCGCCCGGCGGCAGCGGGAACCCCGGCCGTCCGAGGACGATGCGCTCGGCCATCTTCTGGATGTCCGCCACGCGAAACCAGTTCTTCCAGTCGGGCAGGACGTCCGCGCCGACGACGACGGCGAGGCGTGCCTCCGGGTGGCGCCGTCGCAGCTCCTCGAGCGTGCGGATCGTGACGCTTTCCCCGCCGAGGTCCGCCTCGATGCGGCTGACCTCGACCTTCGGGACGCCTGCGAACGCGACCTCGCACAGCGCTAGGCGCTCCTCGAAGGGAGCGAGCGCCTTGTCGAACGGGTGCGAGAAGCATGGAACGACGAGGACGCGTTCGACATCGGAGCGCGAGGCCACGACGCGGACCGCCTGCACGTGCGCGACGTGCGGCGGATTGAAGCTCCCGCCGAAGACAGCGATCGTCGTCAAGCCGTCCCGGTGACGATCATGCGTGAGGTGACGCCGAACGCGAGCGCGGTCTCCTGATCGACGCGGCCGTCGAGGCGAGCGAAGCAGAGCGACGCGCCGCCCTTCGCCTCCGCGCGCAGGAGGGCGACGACGCCGCCGTCCGAGTCGAGCGGACCCGGAGAGACGAAGTGCCGCGGCCCGATCCGGCGGTGGCCCCGCTCGGGCGCTTCGTGCGCGATGATCGCGGCGCTCGCGATGTCGTCCTCGGTCAGGATCGCCTTGTCGTGCACGAGAATGACGAGGCGCTCTTCGAGCATCTCCACGGCGAGCGCCGGCGCGGGGGGGAGGGCGCGGAGGCGCGCGAGCTTGCCCGCGAGCTTCTCGGCGGCGAGCAGCCCCTCGATCTCCTGCGCGTTCCCGCGGAGCGCGACCGCGGCGGCCGCACGAAGGAACATCTCGTCGGTGGCGACCCGCGCGCCGGGCATCCCGCGCACGGCCGCGTCGAAGAAATCGCCCGGACCGAGGTAGACGATCGGGTCGCAGTCCTCCCGGAGCAGCAACTCGAACGCGCGCCGCAGGCGCGGCGCGTCGTCGCAGGCTCCCACCAGGCCGATGCGGCTCATCGCGGTGCGATTCAGCATCACCCGCCCCAGGATCCGGGTCAATCGGACGGGCGGAGGATCGGGACTTGCGCGCAGGCCGCCGGGGTGACAGCTTAGCGGTGGGCCGCACGGCTCGGACCTGCTCGGTTGGACCCCCCCCCCCGACCGGGCGTTATTCCGCACCGTGCGGCCCAATTCTTTTTCCTCTCTAGCCGATTCAGCCGATTCCCGCGAGCCTGCGCGCCTCGAAATAACTCTCCGAGACGGCGAACGACAGGAGCTGGGCGGCGCGCGGGTGGCGCGCGACGACGTGCGGGTCGAGGGCGCCGGCGTCCTTGCCGATTGCGCGCAGCGCGGCGTCGATCCGGCCGCAGGCCAGCAGGCCCGCGGCGTCCGCAGCGGACTCGATGGCCGCGCGGACCGAGGCGCCGTCGAGCGCGCGGGCGCCGGCCGCCTCGAGCGCGAACGGAAGGATGGCGTCGCGTTCGCGGCGCGGGATGTGCTTTCCGATGCGGCGACCCGCCTCGTCGACGGCCGCCTCGTCGAGCCCTTCGACCGGAAACCGCGGATCGAACTGCCGGACCAGGCCCAGGAGCAACAGCGAGAGCGTCTGCGGATCGAACAGGAGCGGGGCGGCGAGCCCCGCGCGCGCGAGCCAGACGGCGCGTCCGACGCGAAAGACCGCTTCCCCCTCGGCGTCGCCGGCGGGGCCGGCGAGCGCGGCCTTCGCCGTCACGAGGCACGGCGGATCGCCCGGCAGCACGGCGTCCGGCCGAGCAGCCGCGACCGCGTACACCTCGAGGTCCTTCACGCCGAGTTCGCGCGCGACGCGGGCCGCGACGGCACGCGCCGCGTCCTTCGAACCGAGCCTGTCCGCGCGGGACGCACCGTGGTCCTTCGGTTCGGCGGGCGCGAGCGCGGCGAAGCCTTCCGCCATGCGCACGAACACCTCACGCAGCGCCCCGGGCAGCCCGGGCGGCGAGACGAGATCGCCGGTCGCTCCGTCGGCGAGGACGCCTGACGCCTCCGCGCCGTAGCCCCCCGCTCCAGCCACCTCCTCGGTCGTCGCGTCGGCGAGCGCCACGACCACCGCGAGCGTGCAGCGCGTCGCGTCTGTCCGTCCCCGGTTCTGCAGCACCCGCGCGAGCGCGCGGTAGCCATCGGCACGATCGGGAGCCGACGCCACGGTCTCGCGGAGCGCCGCCGCGGAGAGGTCGAGCCACATCGCGAGCGGCGGCCCCCCGCCCTGCCGGCGATGGAACGCGGCGCCCGCGTCGATGGTCGCGGGATCCTGTGGCGCGGTCCGCCGCGCCTGCTCGAGCGTCGCCTCGGCCTTGCGCAGGTCGCGCGTCCCTTCCTCCAGGATGAGCGCGAGCGTGCAGAGTTGCTTGGCCTTCCCCGCCGGCTCGTCCGTCAGATCCGCGAGACGCGTCGTCGCGTCGCGGGCGAGTTGCCAGTTCTTCGCGGCCATTCCGAGGGCCGACAGGTGCGCCAGCGCCTCGAGGTGGTTCGGGTCGATCTGGAGCACGCGCCGGAAGCTCGCTTCCGCACGCTGCGGGTCCGGAAGCTCGCCGTCGTACAGGCGACCGAGGTCGAGGAAGACAGTCTTCACCTCCGCCGGGTCCGTGACGCGCCGCGCGATCTCGATGAGCGCCGCGGCGCGCTCCTCCCACGCGCCGTCCTCTGCGGTGACCTCGGCGACGCGCCAGTACAGGGCCACGTCCTCCGGCGCGAATCCGACCGCGACCTGCAGCGCGGCCCGCGCGTCGGCGCGCCGGCCCAGGACCAGCAGCAGATCGGCGCGGCCCTCCGCAAATCGCGCGAGAGACTCCGCGGTCCCACCCAGCGCGATCCGGCGCGCGAGAAGCGACTCGGCCGCTGCGGCATCGGAGTCGGCGCCGGAGTCCTGGAGGATTGCGGCCGCGCGTTCGAGTGCTCCGGCGTGATCGGGATCGCGTTCGAGTGCGCGGCCTAGCAGCGCGAGTGCGCGCGCGGGGTCGCCGAGCCGGTCCGCCGCGATCACGCCCGCTCGATGAAGGTCGTCCGCCGCGCGTTGCGGGTCCGCCGCCGCGGCGCCGGCCGACTCCCAGGCGGCCGCCGCGAGGGCAGAGTCACCAGCCTGCTCCGCCAGAGCTCCCACGCGTGGGGCCGCGAGCGGGTGCGCGAGATCCTCCTCCCAGGCGCCTCGCAAGGCCGCGAGCGCGTCGTCCGAACGACCCAGTCGGAGCAGCGCCTCCCCGGCGGAGACGGCCGCGGCGACGCGCCGGGCACCCTCCGTGACCGCTGCGAGACGACCGCAGGCCATCGCGAGCGCTTCGTCGTTCCCCGCGGCGCGGGCCTCGGCCGCGAGCGCTTCGAGGGCCCACCGCGAGGGCGTCCGCGCCAGCGCCCTGCGCGCGAGGTCCGGATCGTCGACGCCTCGCGGCCCCTGATCCATCCGCCGAATCCGGGCGGCGCGTCGTGCGAACGCGGCGGCGTCCTCGCCGTCGGCACACGCCGAGATCAGGGCCTCGAGCACGGGCAGGATGTCCTCCCGCCTGCCCGAGCCCGCGAGGTGCCGCTCGAGCGCGCGCAGGGCCGCCGCCTGGCTGGGGCTCGCCTCGAGGACGCCCGACCAGGCGATCGCGGCGCTCGCCGCGTCATCGCGCACGGACCCGTCGAAGTCGGCGAGCCGCTCGAGCGCCGCAGCGCGCGCCGGCCCCTCCGGCGCCTCGCGCACCTCGGCGAGCAGGTGCTCGGTGACGGCCGGCAGCTCTCCAGCGCGGACGAGGACGGCGACCAGAGCCTCCTCGAGATCCGCGCGCCCCGGCGCACGCACGAGCGCGCGGCGGTAGAGCGCCGCTGCCTCCTCGAGGAGATCCGCGGCTTCGCACGCCTCGGCAGCCTCCACGAGCGGAGCCGTCGCCTTGGAGGAGGAACCGGAGGAAGAACCGGAAGCGGGGCCGGCGTCGTCGTCGTCGGGAAGTCGCGCCATCAGGGCGCGCGCTTTCGCGGCCGCTCCCGCGCCCATCGACGCGGCCATCTCGGCCAGCGGTACGTCCGTCGGCGACGCCTCGAGCGCCGTCCGGATCGACTCCTGCGCTGCTGCGCGGTCGGCCTCGCGCAGGCGCAAGGCAGCACGGACCCGCAGCGAGGCGGCCGCCGCGGCGTCGGGGGCGGCATCGGCCAGGGCCGTCAGTGCAGATCCCGCAGGACCGTCCGGTCCGCGCGCGAGAAGGCGCGCCCTGGCCGCGGCGGCTTCCGTCGCGGCGGGCTGCAGCGCGAGGGCAACTCCCCATGCCTCGAGCGCCGCCGCCTCGTCACCCGCGCGTTCCAGCGCGGCCGCTTCCTCGCAGATCGCCGACACACGGCCTGCAGTCCCGGCGGCGGCGTCCGCTTCCGCGTGCGCGGCCGCGGCCGCGTTCGAAGCCATGTGGGCGGTCCTTCGGCGCACGGCGAGCCGCGCGGCCGGCTCGGGCAACGCCGCCTCGTAGAGCGTGGCCGGATCCCCACCGCCGAGCTCCTCGATCCCCGCCGCTGCGAGCCACAGCGCGCGTGCGGCGTCCGCTGGCGCCCCTGCGGCGACACGACCGAGCGCAGCGGCTGCCGCGCCAGGGTCCTGCGCCAGCAAGGAGGCGAGAGCGGCCGCCACGTCCGCCGAAGCCGACGTCGCGCCTGCCTCGCGCGCCCGATCCAGGTGCGGGCGCGCGTCGCCGCCACCGGCCAGGACGATCGCCGCGGCGCGGAGCGCGCCGGCACCCCCGCGCGAGGAGAGAGACGCGGCGATCGGCTCGATTCCTTCCGACCGCAAGACCCCGTCCAGCTCGACACGGGCGGGAACGAACGACGGATCGGCGGCGAGCGATTCCTCCAGCGTGCGTCGCGCCCCGTCGCCGCGCCCCTCGCGGGCCAGCACGCGTCCCGCGCGCCACTGCGCCGCGGCCGCCGCGGCGCCTCGTTCTAGGACGGCGATCGCGCTCGCGGCCTTCAGGACGGCGCCGACGTCGCCCGCAGCCTCCGCGGCGTCGAGGCGGGCCCACTCGACCGCGGGCGCTCCGGGCAGATCCGCCAGCAGGGCCAGCGCCGCCTTCGGGTCGCCCATCCCGAGGTGCCAGATCCGCGCGGCGCGACGCACCGCGGCGGTTCGCGCAGCGCCTTGCGGCAGCGCGGAACCGATCGCCTGCCACGCCTCGGCCTCGGCCTCGAACGAGCCCGCCGCGACGCCGGTTCGCGCAATCCCTGCCGTCGCGGCCGCGCTCCCGGAGGCCGCCGCCTGCTGCCACGCCTCGAGCGCGCCCTGCGGATCGCCCTGCCGATCGCGTGCCCCGGCGACGAGCGCCCGCGCCGCGCCGACGAGCGGGTCGCCCCCTTCGATCGCGGCCGCGATCGAGGCGGCCTCCGACCCGCGGCCCGACACGATCGAGGCTTCCACCCGGGCGAGCGCGATCCGGACCTCGTCGCCGCCGAGGCGAGAGGCTTCCGCGAGCGAGCGAGCGGCGGCGGCGGCATCCGAGCGACGGATGAGCTCCATCTCCGCTTTCAGGAGGAGCGCCTCGCGGCGGTGCGCGCCCGCGGCAAGTTCGGTCCAGCGGCGAACGACGTCCAGGGCCCGGTCGACGTCGCCGGCACGTTCCGCGAGGCGCAGCAGGGAGCGGATCGCGCTGGGCCGCTCGCCGGCCTCGTCCGCCCGCTTCGCCGCGCCCGCCGCGTCGCCGGACTCCTCGGCGATCCGGGCCGATGCCACGAGCGCCCGCGCTGCGGTCTCTGAGTCGTTCGCGTCCGTGGCGGCCTTCGAAGCGGCATCCAGACGGGCGCGCCGGATCGCCGCGAGCGCGCGGTCGATCGCGCGCGCCTCGATCTCCTCGTGCGGGAAGGTGCGCGCCTCGCTCATCGGATCACGGTGCCCAGGTCGCGGCGGAGAGCCGCCAGTTCGCGACTCGCGGCAAAGCGAGCGACGTCGGCACGGTCGGCGGGATCTGAGGCGGCCAGCGCGAGGCCCGGATCGCCGCAGGCGACGAGCCCCGCGCGAAGGGCGGCGCGGCGCTCGGCCCGCACGGCCTGCAGCGGGTCCCCGGCCGCGAGGAACGCCCCAGTGAGCTCCGCAAGACCGTTGCGGACCTTGCGGCTCAGCACGTCCGCGAGGCGCTCCTGCGCCTGGGCGAGGCCTGCGAGCGCCGGCGGCGTGGCGCCGCCGATCTTCGCCGCCGCCCACAGCAGCGTGACGAGCTCGATCTCCGTGCGGCCGTCGAAGGCGGAGAGGCCGGTGCGGATGCGGTGGAGCGCTCCGCCGAGCGCCAACCTCGATCCGGGGCCGAGATCGACGGCGGCTCCGACGACGAGGCCTGGCGGATCGTCAGGGACGGGGTGGACGCCACCCAGGTCCGAGCCGCCGACGTAGACCTCGAACTCGGGCGCGCCGAACACGGCGGCCCACGCGGCTATCGGCTCGCGCAGCGGTGACGCCGCCTTGCGCTCCGCCCGCCCGACCCCGAACCGCTTCGGCGAGACGTCGAAGTACTTGCCGAGGAAAGGTGCGATGGCCGCGAGGACGGCGCGATGGCCCGGGGCGTCGTCGTCCGCCCCGATCGCGCGCAGGATCCGCTCGGGCGGCAGGGTCGCGGTCGGTCGATCGGGAAGGGACGCAGCCGTTGCGGCGGCCTCCGATCGGGCGGCCTCGTCGGCGATCCCCGCTGCGGATCGCAGGGCCGTGATCAGGAACCTCGAATCCCGATCGCCTCGCCAGCCGTGGACCCGCCCGAGGAGCGCCAGGGCATCCGGAGCCAGCGCATCCACGGCGAGTCGCGCGCGAATCGCGACCTCCGCCGCGTCGAGCGGGATCTGGCGCAGGGTGGGATCGACGACGAGGTCCGCGTGCTTGGCGAGCGCCTCCTCGTCGTCCGCAGCGACCGCGAGCAGACTCCGCAGCTCCTCGGCGGCGTCGTCGAGACGGTGCGCCTCTTCGAGGAGCGTCGCTGCCCGGCGGCGGGCGCCGAGGCGCTCCGCGGCATCCGGGTGGATCTCCGCCGCGCGGCGCAGCACCGCGAGCTTCTCGTCCCCGAGTCGGGCCTTCTGGGCGATCGCGAAGGCGATGTCGAGGTGCGCAGGGTCGAGAGCATTCACGGACTCGAGGTCGAGCAGTACGGCCACCGCCTGCTTCGGGTCTTCGAGCGGACCGGCGAGCAGCCGCGCGGCATCGGCCCGGGCCCGCCGCTTCCCCTCCAGCGGCGCGCAGGCCGCCTCCGCGAGGTACGCCTCGACGGCCGTCGCGTGCTCGCCCGCGTCCTCGAGAATCCGCGCCTTCTGGCCGTGCGCGGCGACGCTCTCGGGGTCGAGGAGCAAGGCTTCCTCGATCTTCGCGAGCGCCTCGTCGGTCTCGCCGCGCTCGACCGCGACGGCCGCCTGCTCGAGAAGGAGCGGGACGAGCTTCTCGGGATCGTCGACCGCCACGGACCGGCGCGCGAGCAGATCGGAAAGCTCCTCGAACCCGCCACGCTCCTCGAGGAGCGTGTGGATCCTCCGGTACGCCTCCGCGCGTCCGATGTCGAGCGCCAGCGCCCTGGCGTAGTGCTTCTCGGCGCGTGTCGGCTTTCCGAGTGCGTCCTCCTGCAGGATCCCGGCCTCCTCCCAGAGGGGGGCCGCCTCGGGGACGTCGCCTACCAGCGCGGCGGCGCGCTCCGAGAGCTCGGCGATCTCGGCGGGGTCGCCGGAAGTCCTGATCGTCCTGCGCAGGCCCAGCACGGCGGCGAGGTCGCCCGAATGGGAAGCCAGGGCGCTGCGGAACGCGGCGGCCGACTCCTCCGCCTTGCCGAGGGACTCGAGGATCTCCGCAATCTCCACGTCGAGGTCGGCGGCGGCCGGGCCCGTCGCCGCGGCGCGCAGGATGCCCAGGCCCGCGAGCCGCGCCGCCGCCTCCTCGCCGGGGGCGAGCGCGCTGCCGAGCGTGATCGCGAGGGCGGGGTGGTCGGGTTCCAGCGCGAACAGGCGCCGCGCGATCGCGACGAGGCTTCTCGGAGGGGCGCCGCGTACCCGCGCGGCGACGAGCTCGCGCGCGACGGCCTGTGCGGACTCGCCGAGCGCCTCGAGGGCAGCGCGCCGCTCCTCTGCGTCTCCGCGCGCGGCGGCGAGCGCCGACGAGAACATCCGGACCAGCGGGTCTCCGGGTGCGCGAAGGGCCGCAGCTTTCTCGAGCGGGCCGAGCGCGGACGGCGCGGCGTCGGTCGCTGCCGCGATCGGAAGGGCGGCGGCCGAGAGCATCGCGGCCAGGGGGGGCACGCCGGACGCGCCGGCGGCGAGCGACGCCACCTCGCCGGCATCAGCGGTCGACCACCGCCCGGGAAACGCCGCGTCGTCGGCCGAGATCTCGGAGGCAGACGCGCGCAGGATGCTGGCCGCGTCGGGGCGCCGGCGAAGCTGCAGCTCGATCGCCTCGGCCGCCTCGAGGGACGCGAGGTCCCGCGCGCCGATCGCGCGCTGCAGCGCCGCTGCGACGGCGTCCACGTCGCCTCGCTCGCGGCCGAATACGAGGCGCGCCGTTTCGGCCCAGGGCGCGTTCTCGATCCGGCCGAGCAGGTCGGCCGCTTCGGAGGCGGGGCGAGACGCGCCGGACGACACCCATGCAGCCTCGAAGAGACGTTCGGCCGGAAGGGCGCCGGAGTCCGCGAGCCACCCCAGGGAGGCGACCGCGGCGTCCGTCTCCCCGGCGGCCCGGAGGATCTCGTGGTGCATCCAGGCGGCGAAAGCGTCCCCGGGCGCCCGGTCGCGGGCGTCGCGGGCGAGGCTACCCGACGTCCCAGACGCCCCTGTTGCGGATCCGCCGGAGGAGATCGCGGCCGCCCCGATCCCGAGCGCAGCGGCGACACCCTGGTCGCCCGCCAGCGCGGTTCCCTCGCGCAGCGCGTCGGCGGCGCCCGTCCGGTCGCCGGCGCGCAGCTGGACGATGGCGCGCAGCAGGCACGGCCACAGCTCGTCGGGCTGCTCGCGCATCGCACCCAGCGCCGCCCGGGTCGCGCCGGCCGGATCGCCGCCGAGCCCGAACACGATCGAGGCGTCTCGCAGGTACGCCGCGGCATTGGCGGACGTGGCTGCGTGCGCGGCGATCTCCTCGAGGGCCAGCGCGAGATCGGCCTTGCGGTCGAGACGGCGCAGGAGGTCGACCTTCGCCGCGCGCGGGCCCCACTCGTCGGGCGCCCCCTCGATCGCGAGGGCCCAGCAGGCGAGCGCGCGCTCCGGGTCTTTCGCGCCGCGCTCGAAAAGGTCGGCCGCGATCGTCGCGGCGAAGGATCGCGCGGGACCGGAGGCGGAGCCCGCATCTGCGGCGCGCAGCTCACCGAGCGCGCCGAGCTCTCCGCCCCGCGCAAGATGCTCCTCCAGCAGGGCACGCACCGCGACGGAGGTGGGATCGGCCGCGCGGGCGGCCTCGAGGTGTGCCCGGGCGGCCCCGACTTCGCCGCTGCGCAGCGAGACGTCCGCGAGCCGGCAGCGGACGGCCGCCTGCTCCGCGGCCGGGGCGCCCGCGAGGTCCCGTTCGAGCGCGGAGCGCACTTCGTCCCAGCGTCCGGCCGCCTCGAGCACCCGCAGGCGGTCCTTCGCCACGAGGGGATCCTCGGGGGCGAGGGCAGCGGCGGCGCGAAGGGCCGCCTCCGCCCGAGGGACGTCCCCGAGCCGATCGACGAGGACCCGGGCCGCGCGCCGGTACAGATGGACCGAGAGGGCGGCCGCCGCTTCGGCGCCCTGCACGTGCGCGACCGCCGACGCGTCGGGATCGGCTCCGTCCGCGATCGTGACGAGGGCGGCGGCGAGCCCCGCGCGCGCGAGAAGCGCCTCCGCGAGCACGTCGGCTCGAACGGCACGGCCGGCGATCCGTTCGAGCTCGGTCGCAAAGCGCCAGCGTCCGGCTTCTCCCGCGGCGGCGGCGCGGGCGAGGTCGATCGCCGCGTCGGCGTCCTCGTCGGCGAGCGCGAGCCTCGCGGCATCGAGCAGCAACAGGCCCCGTCGCATGACGTCCGACGTGGCGGACGCCTGTCCCGAGAGGGCCGCGCGCAGCGCCTTCGGATCCTCCCTCGCGGCCGCACGGCGCTCCAGGTGCATCCACGCGACGCGACAAGACGGATCCTGCCGGACTGCTTCCTCGTACGCCTCGTCGGCCTCGGCGACCTCGCCCGCGGCGTCCTCGAGGACCTCGGCGAGGTCGATGAGCGCCTCGGCGCGGGCGGGCCCGGCCGTCGCTGCATACGCACGGGCGCGCGCTACCCTGGCAAGCTCGTTCGCGTCGTCACCGCGCCGGAGAATTCGCAGCAGGGCTTCGGCGGCGACCCCGTCCCCCGGATCGTCCTCGAGCGCGGCGCGAAGGAGCACGGACGCCGAGGCCTCGTCGCGATCCGATCCGAGCACGACCTCCGCGAGCGCCGTGCGGATCGCCGAGCGGCGCGTACCATCGCTCGTCCGGTCGAGCTCGCCTTCGAGCCGGTGCCGGATCGTTTCGACGCGAGGCGGCCGCAGCGCCGCCGAGGCGGCATCCGACGGGGGCGGCGGGGGAACGGGCGGCGGCGGCGGCGGCGGTCGAGCCGACACGGGGCCGCGGACTATAGCAATCCCTCAGCGGTAGTAATCCACGAACTCGCGTAGCCGGCGCGGCGAGAAGGGGCGTATAAGCCGGGACATGTCCGGCGTCGTCGAGGTCGGAGGTCCCCTCTCCCTCGAGGACATGGAGCGCGTGGCCGCGGGGGAGAAGGTCACCCTGGCCGGCGGAGCCAGGGATCGAATCGCGCGCGCACGCGCGGTCGTCGACGCGGCCGTCGCCGCAGGGCCGGAGGGACCGCGGGTCTACGGCGTGAACACCGGGTTCGGGGCCCTCGCCGAGGTGGCCATCCCGCCCGAAAAGATCCGCGAGCTGCAGCGCAACCTCGTGCGGAGTCACGCGTGCGGCGTGGGCGAGCCGTTCGACGAGCGGACCGTGCGCGCGATCCTGCTCGGGCGCGCGCAGGTCCTGGCCCTCGGGCACTCGGGGGTCCGACCCGCGCTGGTCGACCTGCTCGTGGAGGTGCTGAACCGGGGTGTCCACCCGGTGATCCCGGAGCAGGGCTCGGTCGGCGCATCCGGAGACCTCGCACCGCTCGCCCATCTGGCGCTGGTCCTCATCGGCGAGGGGGAGGCGACCTTCGACGGCAAGCGGATGCGAGGCGCAGACGCGCTTCGAGCGGCCGGGCTGGACCCGATCGTCCTCGAGGCGAAGGAGGGGCTGGCGCTGATCAACGGGACGCAGGTGATCCTCGCGGTCGGCGCATCCGTCGTCCTCGAGGCGGAGCGGCTCGCGCGCGCGGCGGATCTGTCAGGCGCGATGAGCCTCGAAGCGCTGCAGGGGAGTCACCGGCCCTTCGACGCGCGGATCGCCGCGCTGCGACCGCATCCTGGGCACGCCGAGTCTGCGTCGAACCTGCGCACGCTGCTGGCGGGCAGCGAGATCGAGGTCTCACACGCCGACTGCCACAAGGTGCAGGACCCGTACTCGCTTCGCTGCATGCCGCAGGTCCACGGCGCGACGCGGGACGTCGTTCGTTTCGCGCGCGACACGCTGACCCGCGAGCTCGCCGCAGTGACGGACAACCCCGTGCTGCTCTTCGCACCCGATGGGAGCAGTGAATTCGTCTCGGGTGGGAACTTTCACGGGCAACCTCTCGGGCTCGCACTCGATGCGGCGACGTCGGGAATCGCGGAGCTCGGCAACGTGGCCGAGAGGCGGATCGAGCAGCTCGTGAACCCCGCGCTGTCCTCGGGCCTGCCGCCGTTCCTGGCGGCGGAGACGGGGCTCCACTGTGGATTCATGATGGCCCAGGTAACCGCAGCCGCCCTCGTTTCGGAGAACAAGACGCTGTGTCACCCGGCATCGGTCGACTCGATCCCGTCGTCCGCCGGCAAGGAAGATCACGTGAGCATGGCGACCTGGGCCGCGCGGAAGGCGCGCACCGTGGTCGGCCACGTCCGGACGGTCCTCGCGATCGAGATGCTCGTCGCGGCGCAAGGTCTGGACCACCGCCGACCGCACCGGCCGGGCCGCGGAGTACTCGCCGCGCACGAAGCGCTGCGTCGCGCTGTCCCCACACTCGACGGGGACCGGCCGCTGCACGAAGACATCCGCACGGCGGTCGCGCTGCTTGCGGACGGCACGATCCTGCGGTCCGTCGAGGACGCGGTCGGCCCCCTAGCCTAGCTCTAACCCGGCGACGGCCCCGCCGCTTGCGCAAGGCGCGCGGCCACGTCCGCCAGGCCCGCCCGCGAGCAGGCCTCCGCCAGGACCCAGAGGCCGAACCACTCGGATCGGCGGTCCCTTCGCCGCCGTGCTTCGGCAAGCACACCGAGCGCTCCACGCGTGGCCGCGCGTACGTCGCCGCGCCGCAACATCGCGACCGCCTCGCCCAGACGTCCGCGAACGGCCGAGTGCCCCCGTCCCGCGGCGGTGTCGCGCTCCGCTGCGCGGTGGAAGAGCGCCGCCGCCTGATCCGGATCTCCCTGGGTCAGGTCCGCGAGGGCCTCGAGGCGATCGGAGAGCGATCTCGACCCTCCCGCCGCGACGGCGATCTGCGCCCAGCGCTCCGCCTCGCGGACCTCCCGGCCGGCGAGCGCAGCTTCCGCGTTGCGGGCCGCGACGCGCGCGAGCCAGGCAGGCTCGTCCGCGGCCTTCGCGATCGACTGCAACTCGGCCAGGGCCACCATGCGTCCTTCTCCGTCACCGAGCTGCGCCGCCACTCGCTCGCGGATCTCCGCGTAGCGGAAGCGATCCTCGGCCGCACCCGGTGCCGGGTCGAAATCGAGGCCCCGGAGCGCCGCGAGCGGCAGACCGGAGTCGAGCGCTTCCTGGGCCGCCTCGAGCGTCCGCTCGGCGACGACCTTTCGATCCCCGGCCTTCGCCAGGTGCGACAGGACCGCGAACGTGCGCGCGCCGGGGAACAGCACGCCGAGCGCCGCGGCGCAGGTGCGGTGCAGGCGCGTGCGCAGTTCCGCCGGGACCTCGCTGCGGATGATGGAGCGCGTGCGCCGGCCCACCACGCGCGGCCTCCCCTGTCCGCGGCTGATGAAGCCCCGCGCGTCGAGCGCACCGAGGGCGGCCTCCACGTCGTCGCGCCCGAGCCCGATCCCGACGCAGACGAACTCGAGCACCGCCGGGCCGCTGCGGTCACCGAGGATCGCCACCGCGAAGAGGACCGCGCGCTCGGTCTCCGGCAGCCGCGCGACGCGGCGCTGCAGGACCCGTTCGAGCGTGGGCCGCCTCGGAGGCGCCTTGAGCGGGCGCGGCGCCAGGCCTCCGCCGGGCATCATCGCGCCTTCCTCCACCGCATCGCGCACGGCGTCGAGGGTGCCGCGCGGACACCGGGCGCCGCGCGCGACAACGCGATCCAGCCACGCCGTTCGCGTGGAGACCGCCAGCATCGAGGCGGCGAGCGAACGCGCACGCCCGTCCGACCACTCGGGCGGCTCGACGACCGGCGCCCGCGGAATCTCCACGTCCGTCTCGCCGATGAGGACGAGCCGGAGCGGCGCCCGCGCCTCGTGGAGGCGCCGCACGACCTCGAGGCTCTCGGGATCCAGCAAGTCGATCTCCGCGCGGACGAGCGGCGTCAGTCCGGCCGCGTGCAGCGCCGCGGCATGGGCCGCGAGTGCCTCCACGACCGCGGGGACGGGTCGGAGGCGGCCCGCCGCGAGATCCGCCACCACGGGCGTCGCGCGCCGCAGCGCCTCCGCCGCCGCCGCGGGGAGCTTGCGTGCCAGGACCCGGGCCTCCGCGGCGACGCGGCTCGCCGCGTAGTCGCCCACCGCTGCGCCGCCGAGCCGGCTCCGGATCGCGGCCGAGACGGCGCCGAGCGGCTCCGACGAGCCGACGCCCGCGTCGAGCAGGACGGTGTTCGGGAACGACGCGACGATCGCGTCGGCGAGTCCGGTCCCGCCGCTTCCGGGAGGCGCCGAGATGCGGATCGCGGACGGAACGTCGCGCAGGAGCAGCCTTGCTTCCTCGAGGATGTTCTCGAGACCGACGTCCGGGGGCGCGCACAGGCCCCGAGCGAGGTCCAGGGCCTGCGCCCGGAGTGCGACCCGGCGATCGAGGCCGTACGAACGAGCCCCGCCGCCCCGGACGGTTCGCGCGACGATCACCTCGCCTTCGAGCCGGTCGCGGATCGCGGTGTCGAGCAGCACTTCGCCGGACCGGGCGCGTGCGGACAGATCCCGCGCGCGATCGACCGTCTCGCCGATCACGACGCCGGGGCCGACGTCGTCGACCTCGCCGGAGGCCGCGACGACGATCGCGTCGCCGAAACACAGCGCCGCCCTCGCCCTCGCCCGCGACGCGCCGCGCAACTCGCCCGCGGCATCGAACGCGTCGAGCGCCTGCAACGCGCCCGCAAGGGCAGTCGGCGGATCGTCGGGCTCGAATCGTGCGAGGGCGCGTCCCTCGTCGATGCCGCACCACACTCCGCCGGCCGCGGCGACCGCGGCGACGGCCCCGCGAACGTCCAGCTCCGTCGCCTCGTCGGCCGGAAAGGAGAGGACGATGAGGTCAGACACGCGCCGATAGTACTTGCTCCCGGGTGAGGGGCTAGGAGGCTGGTGTGAAACGGCGCCGTAGCGAGGGCGACGAGCCGGGGTGAGATCCGCGCCAGGCGGACCGAGGACCGACGAGCCGTACTAGACGTACGGAGAG
>Ga0247727_10001839_pt1 | contig 49266 bp, 44 predicted proteins | sample WisWelCaveWW1625_FD_202498 | JGI IMG/M metagenome (GOLD analysis project Ga0247727, IMG submission 202498) | Biofilm microbial communities from Wishing Well Cave, Virginia, United States - WW16-25 | ecosystem: Environmental > Aquatic > Deep subsurface > Groundwater > Cave microbial mat | place...
GACTTGCAGGCCCAGATCAATGCCTTGTTGACCCAAATCGCTGCTCTTCAGGCTCAGCTCTCCGCTTCAGGTGGTGCTGCTCCTGCGACGTCTTGCAATTTCACTCGCTCCCTCACAGTGGGTGTAACTGGCGATGACGTCCAGTGCTTGCAGAAATACTTGAATGGCGCCGGCTATCCTGTTGCGGCCAGCGGCGTGGGTTCAGCAGGCAATGAATCAAAGTACTTCGGTTCCTTGTCTCAAGCTGCGGTTGCCAAATGGCAAGCTGCCAATGGCGTATCCCCGGCTGCCGGATACTTTGGTTCGATTTCCCGAGCCAAGTACGCTTCGTTAGTCGCAGGTGCTCCGGCCCCGACTCCGGGTGTTAGCACCGGTACCGGTTTGTCCGTTTCCTTAGCTCCGGATCAGCCACCGTCCGGCTTGTTCGGTGAGAATTTCGCCAGCCGACCGTTCACCAAATTGCGGTTTACCGCATCGGCTGATGGCGATGTCACCGTTAAAGCTTTGACTGTGGAGCGAACCGGTCAGGGTAACGATGCGGTTTTCAACGGCGTAATTGCTCTGGATGAAGACGGCGTCCGTCTCGGCCCAGCCAAGACCTTTGGTTCCGATCACCGCACTCGCTTGAGCGAGCCCTTTGTCGTCAAAGCGGGTCAGACCAGAACCATCACCTTGGGCGGCGATTCCGACGCCAGCCAGGATGACTACAATGGTCAGCTGGTCAGCTTGAGCTTGGTGGGTGTTGAAACCACCGGCGCGGCTGTCAATGCAACCTTCCCGTTAACCGGCAACGTAATGACGGTTAACAGCACTCTCGCGATCGGCACTGCGGTTCTTGCCAGAGGAGCTCTCGACCCGGCTTCCGCTCAGACCAAAGAGGTCGGCACCGTGAGCTACACTTTCTCCGGCTTGATGATCACCGCCGGTTCTGCCGAGGATGTCTTGGTAAAGTCGATAAGCTTCAACCAATCCGGTTCTGCGGCTACTACCGACCTGGCCAACGTGAAAGTTATTCTTGACGGCGTCGAATATCCGACGACTGTAAGCTCTGATGGTAAGTACTACACCGCCAAATTCGGCAGTGGCGTAAAGATCCTGAAGGGCTTCAACAAGGAGCTTTCCATCAAAGGCGATATCATTGGCGGTTCCAACCGCAATGTGGACTTCGACCTCTATCGTTTTGCCGACTTGCAGATCCATGGCTTGACCTACGGCTACACCTTGTTGCCGTCGGCAACCGAAACTTCTGCGGATAACGATGACGACGGCGAATTCCAGGATTCGGAACCTCGCTACGACGCCTTCGTGGCTACTATCGGCACTGGCAGCATCAACGCTCAGAATGCTCCTTCCGTGGGCGCTCAGAACGTCGCTATCAGCTTGGCTAATCAGCCTCTAGGTGGTTTGATCATCGACGTGAAAGGCGAAGACGTTACTGTCGCCGCCATGAACTTCGATGTTTCTATCACCAAGGGCAATACGACTAGCCGAACGGTAGACAGCGCTGACCTCACCAATGTTACTTTGGTCAACGAATCCGGAGCGGTAGTTGCTGGTCCGGTTGATGGAGTGGCGGGCGGTAACAATGCCCTTCGCTTCACCGACACCGTTACCTTTAAGCCCGGCAGGTTTGTCTACACCATCAAGGGCAAATTGGGTACGGACTTCCAGACCAACGACACCATTGCCGCTTCCACCACGCCGAGTTCCGACTTTACGACCGTTCGCGGCGTGACTTCGGCTGTTTCCATTTCCCCGACTCCGTCCACAGCGGTTACTATGAGCACGATGACCGTCAAGGCTTCCACTTTGACCGTTACCGTTTCTCCGGACACGAACGCGGGTGGCAGCGATGCCAGTTCCACAGCCCAGAACGTTGTGGCTGGCACCTCGGCTTATCCGTTCACCAAGTATGTCTTGGATGCGAGCGGTTCGGGCGAAGACATCCGCACGACTTCATTCTCGCTGCGGATCGGCTTCAGCTCCGCTAACACCGCGGATGATTTGACCAACTGCCAACTCTTTGACGGCAGCACCGCGTTGAACACGGGCACCAACCTCCTGAACCCCTCCAACAGCGACACCGATAGCACGACCAAAACGATCACTTTGGATTCGAGCTTAATAATTCCGAAAGGAACGGTTAAGACTCTTACCATGAAGTGCAACGTTGCCTCCGGCGCCGCTTCCAACCATCAGTGGAGATGGGGCGTCACCGACGCGACAGCTTCGATCGTCAGCACCGGTGTAACCTCCGGTCAGTCGGTAACCGAAACGATCACCGCGGATAACGGCCGTACGGTTACGGTCCGCACCGGCGGTACGCTTGCGGTTGCCTTGGATCCGTCCAGCCCATCCTTGAAGTACGTGCCGGCAGGTTCCCCGGATAACCATCTCGCGGTCCTTCGCTTGAACGCGACTTACGAGGACGTGCGCGTGGATACCCTGGGCTTGCAGATCGGCGCTGACGGCGGTAACGCTTCCAACACCCCGAGCGACCTGACGAAAATCAGCGTCTTTAACGGGGGCACGAAAGTAGGTGAAGCGATTTTCACCGCCACCGATTACGCGACTGCCACTCTGAATTTGAGCGGCAACGTGATTGTTCCGAAGGACGGCCAGTTGCTCCTGACCCTTAAGGGCGATGTGGGCACCATCGGCATCGGATTGGTCGGTCGGCCCGGTCACTTCATCTCGGTTAACTACGACGGCCAATCCAGCTCCGACGAGACGGCTCTCGGCGCGGTTGGCGTAGGCATGTCGTCCGGCACGACCATTTCCTCTGGCGGCGCTGACACTGCGTCCGCCGGCGCGAGAATGGCCCGTGACTACCCGAGTGTCACGAAGCTGAGCCACCCGACTGGCAAGTTTGCCAACGGTGCCAGCCAGACCCTATATCGCTTCAAGGCGACTTCAGCGAATGGCAACGGTTCCAGCTTGTACAAGATGACCTTCGATGTTTCCACGACCACCGTGGATGTTTCGAACTTCTACCTGTACTGCTACTCCGATTCGAACTTCTCGGTGCCGTCTTGCAACAGCACCAACAACGATGGTCGCTTGAACAACGGCACCCTAGCCAACGCTACGGTTGATGCCGATCTGCCGAACACCGTGAGCATTTACTTCAACCCGGTCGGCCCGAACAGCGCCACTAAGGAGGCGATTCGCTTGGCCTCGGGTGAAACGAAGTACCTCGCTCTCTTGTCGGACGTTACCTCCGGCTCTGCCGGCGACAGCATCAGCACCAAAATACAGGGTGATGCGTCGTACACCGGTTGCACCGCGGATGGCGCGGCTGCAGGTGTTGCCTGCCCTGAAGGTGACGACGGTGACAACTGGACTACCGGCCGGTACGCGTTTGCCACCAGTGCGGCGAAAGCCGACAACTGGGAGGACAACGACTTCATCTGGTCCGGTAACTCCACCAACACCAGCCAGAGTGTGGACGACTACGACTGGCACAACGGCTTCCTTATGCCGGGTCTGTCGAACTCCGACGCCGGTAATCCGGAAACCCTATCCTTCTAGTAAGCATTCGTCCGTCTGACGGATGAGCTTGAGGCTTAACTAAAAGGTCCCAACCCCCGCCTTGCGCGGGGGTTTGGGTTTTGTTAGTTTTATAAGCATGAAAAAAGCGTATTTGTTGATCGCCATTGGCGCGGCCGCGGCGGCCGCGGCTGGTTTTTATGTGACCGGCGGAGAAAAAAGCGAGCCCTCGCCGGCGGCAGAAAATCAAAATGACCGGGTTGTGATAGAAGAAATAAAATCGGATTCGGCTATCCCAAAGTACTCCGGCCAGACATTAGAGTATTTGGCCGATCCGGCGGTAATCGCAAAATATCCGGCGCAGTTTGTGGAAGGGAAAAAAGAGCAGTTTGAAAAAGCTCTCAAAGCGGTTGCCGCGGATCCTCAAAACAGCGAGCATTGGTTGGATATCGGCTTGCTGAAAAACACTTTTAATAACTACGCGGGAGCGCGGGATGCCTGGGAGCACGCAAAGCTTCTTGAGCCGGGCCAGTCGGTGATCTGGTATAACCTCGCCAATTTGTACGGCAATTATCTTGGTAATTTCGACGCCGCCGAGCGTCACTTCCAAAAAGCCATTGCTCTGGAGCCGGACTCCGCCTACCTCTATATCGGCCTCGCCTCGTTTTACCGCGATTTCTACACAAAAAAAAGCGACCAGGTTGATGACGTCTTGCTCGCCGGCCTGAAGCAAATCCCGGACGACGCGAATTTTTTTCTGGGCCTGGGGTTTTATTACAAATCGGCCGGCGACCCAGAAAAGGCCATTGAGTATTTTGAGAAGTTCCTCAAAGCGCCGGATACAAGCGAAGCCCAAAAAGCGGCCATTGAACGGGAGATCGCCGCGCTGAAGTATAATTAGTAGAGGGCAGCAGTGCTTTTAACCATCTGGGCCAAACTAAGTTCCGACTTGAGGAATTTTTGAGCTTCCGCCGCAAGCTGAGCGGCTTCTTTAGTGTTTGCGAGTAAGAACTCTATTGCCCGGGCCAGTTCCTCCGGCTCGCGGGGCGGCATCACTAAGCCGCGCCTGGTTTTTTCATCGGGGTGCAAGATCTCGGGCATGCCGCCGACCCTCGTGGTGACGGTTGGCAACCCGGCGGCCATTGCCTCAAGGAGCGTGTAGGGCAGCCCTTCTTTTACGGAAGAAAGCACAAAGATGTCCAGCGCCTTGAGGTAAGCGGCGGCTGGCGCGAGATTCTCTATGATGAAGAATCGCCCCTCCAGGCCCTTCTCCTTTATTTTTGCCGCCAATTTCTTTTTCAACTGACCGCTCCCAATTATAGAAAAATAGGTTGCGGGAGCGGTTATCAAAGAGGCCGCTTCTATGAAATCCTCATAACTTTTCTCAGCGACCAGGCGTCCGATGGAACCGATCCAGGTCGCATTGTCCGGAAACCGCGCCTGGCAAAAAGCCGACAATGCCCTCCGGGCGGTCTTTTTATCCAGAAACTTTATTTCATCAATGCCGTTCCGGATCGTAATAAGCTTTTCTGCCGGCGCGATTTTATGCCGGAGCGCCAGCTGGCGGTCGTATTCGGATACGTTGATGATCACGTCCTGGAAGCGGGCGGCGATCTTGTGAAGTAGTATATAGAGCCGCTTTCGCAAAGCGCCGATGTTGCTGTCGGGGTTGAATACCCAGCCGTGAGCTGTGAAGACCACTTTGGGAACGCCGGCGAGCTTGGCGGCAATGGCGCCGATCACTCCCGCTTTGGAGCTGTTGAGATGAAGAATATCGGGCCGCTCTTTTTTGAGAACAAAAAACAGTTCCGTGAGGGCCAAAAGGTCATTGGCAAACAAGAGATGCGGCAGAAAGGCATTTGATAAGAACCGAATTCCTTTTTTCCCGCCAGCGAGGATTTTTATTTGAAATTTGCTCTTGTCGAGGTTTTCGGCAAGGTCAGTTACGTATTTTTGGGCGCCGCCGACGTCGTCTTTGGTGACGAGATAGAGGATTTTTTTTTTCATAACGTGAGTGGACTTTAGGCCTATTTATACGATAATATAAGCACGATGTCAAAACAACGCATAGGCGTTTTTTCTCTTGCCTATTCCCCTTTTGTCGGCGGCGCCGAGGTTGCCACGAAAGAAATAACCGGACGCTTGTCCGGTCTTGATTTTACGGTATTTACCAATCGTTTCGATTCCCGCTGGCCGGTCCGGGAGACGGTGGGCGGCGCCGATGTTCTACGGCTCGGGCGGGGCAGCGCCGCGGTCGGCTACTACGGCCGATTTTTGGAAAAAGCTTTGTATATTTGGCGGGCCTGCCGCGCGGCCGAGCAAGAGCACCGCGAGCGCCCGTTCGTTGCCGTTTGGGGCGTGATGGCGGCTTACGCGGGCATCGCGGCGCTGGTTTTTAAGCTGCGCCATCCGGAAGTACCGCTTTTGTTGACGCTGCAGGAAGGCGACTCCGAGGAGCATATCTTGAAGCGGGTCGGGATTTTTTATCCGCTTTGGCGGCTGATTTTTAAAAAAGCGGATCGGATCCAAGCCATCAGCAATTATTTAGCTGATTTTGCCCGCCGGCACGGAGCCACTAGTCCGATCGACGTTGTGCCAAACGGCGTGGAGCCGAGTCAATTTACATCGCCGCCGCAGCGTTCTGCCCAAAACCCTACTATTATTACCACTTCCCGGCTGATATCCAAAAACGGAATTGATATCCTGATCCGGGCCGCGGCGGAGCTGAAAAAAAAGATACCCGGTCTGCGGCTGCGGATTTTGGGAACGGGACCGGAAGAGGAAAAGCTTAAAAAATTGGCAAAAGAGCTCGATGTTGAATGGGCAACCGAGTTTTTAGGCCATGTTCCGCCGGGCGAAGTGCCGGCGCATCTGGCCAGGGCAGATGTGTTCGCGCGCCCGTCGCGTTCCGAAGGTTTGGGAAGCTCCTTTTTGGAGGCGATGGCGGCCGGTCTTCCGGTAATCGGCACGCCCGTAGGCGGCATCCCCGATTTTTTGAAAGACGGCGAGACGGGGCTCTTTGCGAAAGTCGACGATCCATCCGACTTGGCCGCAAAGCTGGAAATGATATTAAGGCATGCCGAATCGAGGGACGCAATTTCCCGCAATGGTCAAAAGCTGGTCCGCGAAAATTACCGCTGGGAGAATATCGCGGAAAGAATGGCCGGCATTTTCAGCGGCCTGACCGTTCGCCGGCGGACACCTGCCGCCAGGATCCTGGTAGCCACCGGAATATATCCTCCGGATATCGGCGGCCCGGCGACCTACAGCGCCTTACTGAAAGAAGAACTGCCGAAGCGCGGCCTGGAGGTCGGTATTGTGACTTACGGGCCGGCTGGAGTTTCGCGAAAACTACCCAAAGGACTCCGCCACCTGGCATATTTTTGGCGTGTTCTTAGAGAAAGCAAGGGCGCGGACATAATTTTTGCCCAGGATACGGTGAGCGCCGGTCTGCCGGCGATGCTCGCCGCCAGGATCGCCGGCAAAAATTTCTTCATCCGGGTAGCCGGCGATCACGCCTGGGAACAAGCCGTTCAGCGCTTCGGTGTTAAAAGCGGCATAGACGAATTTCAGAAAAAAAAATACGGCTGGCGGGTTGAGCTGCTGCGCGCCGTTCAAAAATTCGTTGTTAATCAAGCCGATCTGGTTATCACGCCCAGCAAATATTTCCGGCGCTTGGTTTCCGGTTGGGTCAAACATCCGAACGCCGTTCGGGTTATTTACAACGGCATCAAATTGCGGGAGGCGATCCCGCCAAAAAATGGCGGCCGGGAAAAATTAATATTGTCCGCCGGCCGGCTGGTGCCCTGGAAAGGATTCGCCGCCCTGATTGAAGCAATGACCGAGCTGCCGGATTGGCGGTTGGCAATAGCGGGAGAAGGCCCGGAGAGGGAGAATCTCGAGAAAAAAATAGGAGAGCTCAACCTCTCCGAGAGAGTGAGGCTTGTCGGCGCTTTGCCAAGCGGGGAACTGCGCCGTTATCTCGGACGAGCCGCCGTTTTCGTCCTTAATACCTCTTTTGAGAGTTTTTCTTTTCAGGTCGTGGAGGCGATGAATGCCGGCGTGCCGGTTATCACTACCCGCATAGGCAACTTGGAGGAAATAATCACCGATGGCGAGGAGGGTGTCTTGGTTGAGCCGGATAATACCGGGCAAATTATCGCGGCAGTCCATAGGATCGAAGGCGATGCGGGTTTGAGGAAAAAAATTATAGAAAACGCGAAGCGAAAAGCGCAGCAATTCTCGATAGAAAACACTTTGAATAATTTGGAGAAACTGGTGCGCCCTTCCCAAAACGCGCTGATGATCTCCACCGACAGGGAGATCTTTCGGCCCGGTTCGCCAGTCCGGAAAAGGATCGAGGAATACGGCGCGCTTTTGGACGAATTGCACGTGGTCGTCTTTTCATTGGCTAAGGAAAAGCTCGCGGACATAAAACTCGCCGAAAATATTTTTGTTTACCCGGCGAATTCGCTCGGACCGTTCGGCTATACGCACGATTCTTACCGGATCGCGGTAAAAGTAGCTCACGGCCGCCCGCTCGCCGCGATTACCACCCAAGATCCGTTTGAAACCGGTCTCGTCGGCAGCTGGCTAAAAGAAGAATACGACATTCCTTTGCAGGTGCAGGTTCACACCGATTTTTTAAGCCCGTATTTTGCGGCCGAATCCCTGAAAAACCGCGTAAGGGTTCGGATGGCGAAGCGAATTTTGCCCAAAGCCGACGGAATCCGGGTGGTGAGCGAGCGGATCAAGGATTCGCTGCTGCGGTTCCGGCCGCGGCTCGCGGAGAAAATCACGGTGCTGCCGATTTTTGTTGACGTTGAGGCAATAAAGACCGCGGAACCCGCATTTGATTTGAGGAAAAAATATGGCGGCTACGATTTTATCGTTTTGATGGTTTCGCGGCTAACCCGTGAGAAAAATATCATTCTCGCTATCGAAGCAATGACCGAGGTGGTCAAAGAAAATCCGGGAGCGCTGCTTTTGGTGGTTGGCAGCGGTCCGGAATCCGGTTGGCTGCATTTTCTGGCCAAAAAAGCGGGACTCGGGAAAAGCGTGGCTTTTGAAGCGGCTACTCACGACCTCGTCTCTTATTACAAAGGCGCGGATCTTTTTCTCCTTACTTCCAATTACGAGGGCTATGGACGGACTATCATCGAGGCGACGGCGGCCGGACTGCCAATAGTGATGACCGATGTTGGTGTCGCTATAGGCAAGGTAGTGCCGGTGGGCGACAAGGGTGCGGTGGCGGAGGCGGTCTTGGAACTGATGAGCGATGAGAGTAAGAGGAAAAATTTGGCGGAAGAACAGACTTCGGTTTTGAAAGGGCTTCGAAGCAGAAAAGACTATCTTCGTCTTTATGCCGAATCCTTGAGAATGAAAGCCGGTCCGAGCTTGCTGTTTATTACTCAAAAAGTTGATGCCGATGACGATGTTTTGGGTGTTTATCACCGCTGGATCGAGGAGCTAGCCAAAAATTTCAAGAAAATTAACGTCATCTGCCTTTATCGCGGTCGGGCGGCGCTGCCGGCGAACGTCTGGGTTCATTCTCTGGGCAAAGAAACCGGCGCCAGCCGCTGGAAATACCTGGTCAATTTTTATAAATATGCTTGGCAGCTCCGCAATGATTATGATGTGGTCTTCGTCCACATGAACCCGGAGTACGTGGTTCTCGCCGGTTGGTTCTGGAAGTTGCTCGGCAAGAAAATCGTGCTTTGGTACGCGCACTACCTCGCCACCTGGCGCTTGCGCGCGGCCGCCTGTTTTGCCGACAAAATTGTTACCTCGACCCGCCTGGCTTACCCGTTGCCGAGCAAAAAATTGGAGGTATTGCAGCAAGGTATTGACACCGGGATGTTTAAGCCGGCGGGGGTGCACGACGCCGGTAAAGCCGTCAAGATGCTTTATCTGGGGCGGATAGCGCCGGTCAAAAATCTGGACGTTTTACTCCGGGCATTGCAGTTGGTCGCCAAGCGGCAACCCGTGATTTCCTTGACGATCGTCGGCGGACCGACGCCAGGCAAGCCGGTAGAAACGAATTATTATGAAAAAATCAAAAATCTGGTAAAAGAACTTGGGCTAGAGAGCCGGGTGGCTTTCCGGCCGCCGGTACCCAATCGCGAAACACCCGTGATTTACAACGAGCATGACCTCTTCGTAAATCTCACCGACACCGGCAGTTTTGATAAAAGTACGCTTGAGGCGATGGCCTGCGGCTTGACGGTCATCGTCAGCAACCGGGCTTTCTTGGAGATTTTTCCAGCGCCGCTCGCCGAGCGGCTGATGTTCGCGGAAAAAGATTATAATGATCTGGCCGAGAAAATTGGCCGCTTTTTAGAGACGCCTCCGGCGGAGCGGCAAAAAATCGGCGTGAAAATGCGGGAATTGGTAATCGAGCGGCACGATTTGAGGAAACTAGCCGAACGCCTGGCCGCCGTCATCAAAAACTAAATGATCATCGATTCTCAAGAGCAGAAAAAGCCTCTCTCCTACTATTTCGTCAAAGGCGAGGCTCTTAAAAGGACTACCGACGTTCTCGCCACGGCAGTGGGTCTGGCAAATTCTTTTTTGACCATAACGGTTCTTAGTGTCTTTCAATTCGGCTTGTATCAGCTGGTTTTAGCGTTCGTCGGCATCGTGGACGGTTTTAACATCAACAACCTAGATGGCCCGGTGGCTACCGAGATGCGCCATCATCTCAACGAGGGAGGTAAAGACCGGGCCAAGGCGCTTTTCCGCGGCATAGCCCGCTGGCGGATCGGTTTCGCGCTGGCGGTCGGTGCGGCGATTTTTTTCGGCGCCAATCTGATAGCCGACATCTACGGCGACGATATCGGCCTCCTTCTCAAAATAGTCAGTCCGCTGATCGTACTGATGGCGCTCGAATCGCTTCAGACGATTTTCCTCAAATCGATTATTTCTTTTGCCCACTGGACCTTTCCGGCTATCCGCGAGGTTTCCAAGCTATTGATTCTCGTCGGTCTGTTCCTTTTCAACCAGCTGACGCTCATTGGTGTGGTCGGAGCCCATGTCGCGGCCCAGGCGCTCGCGGTTTTGGTCTTGGCGGCGGTCTTTTTCCTCAAAGAATACCGACGGGTTTTCGCCGGCGTAGCGGCGCTGGGGGGGCAGTTGCTCTGGAGTTTCATCAAAACCCACGGCAAGTGGATCTTTCTGAAGTTCGGACTCTCTCGCGTTACCAAAAATACCATCCCCTGGTTCATTAAAATCTTCGTCAACACCGAGGCGGTAGCCTTTTACAGTTTGGCTCTTAATGCCGCGGCGATGGTCGAGGGCCTGATGCCGATTGCCGGCATCTCGCCGCTCTTTTTGATAAAAATCGGGGAGCGCGGCGAGCTTGCTCTTCTCTTCAAGCGGGCGGTTAAATATATTTTTTGGCTGGGCACGGCCCTGATGGTCGTCTCCTGGCTGTTGGTTCCCTGGCTGTTGGTTCTCATCTTCCCCCAATACGCCTCCATAACAAAGCTACTGATGCTCTTCCTTTCCGTATTGCCGATCTACGGGATATATAAGATCTTAAAATCGCTTTTGGCGTCGCTACGCGAGTACAAGATCTTGACTCTCCGCTTGTTAAACGAGGTTTTTATCGTTATCGTCGGTTCAGTGGTCTTTTTGCCGATTTTCGGCGTCATTGGAGCCGCTTTCGTTTACATCCTTACTTTTGTCGAGCGGGTACGGTTTTTTTACCGCTGCCTTGTCGGCAAATATCCGGAGTTCAAAATCAAAGTCCGGCAGCTCTTTTCTTTCGACGAGCTTGACCGCGAACTAATCGGTAAGATCTTTAAGCAGTTGCTGTCTTTTTTGAAACCGGCACGCCAATGAAAACCATCTTTGTTACCAGTTTTTTTGGCTTGATTGCCCGCAACATCCTGGCCACCGATTTTTTAAAAATCCTGCGGAGTCGTCCGGATTTGCGGGTGGTGATTCTGACGCCCGAGATCAAAGCGGAAAATTACCGGCGCCTCTTCGGCGGCTCGAATGTCATAGTTGAGGGCGTGCCGCTTCCCAAGCCGTTTTTCAAGGACCGATTTTTTACGGTTCTTTTTCACCACCTTTCCGATACCGCCGCCTGGCGCATCCATCGGCTGATCTATCGCAAGAGCGGCGGCAATCTTCTGTTGGCTGGCGTCTATTGGCTGCTCTCCAAGCTTGGCTATTCGAAGACGGTTCGCCGCCTGGCGCGCTGGGCGGAGTACCGTTGTCTACCCAAAAATCGACATCGGAAATTATTTGAAAAATATGAACCCGATCTGGTTTTTGCAACCGATGTTTTCCACGAGCAAGACCTCGATGTGATGCGCGAGGCGAAAAGCCGGGGCGTGAAAATCATCGGCATGATCCGGTCTTGGGACAACGTCACTACCAAGGGCCTCAACCGGCTTATTCCCGACGAACTGGTGGTGAACACCGAGAAAATCAAGGAGGAGGCAATTTGCTACAACGATATCGCGCCCGAAAAAATCCGCGTTGTCGGCATACCGCATTATGACAACTATATCAGGGAAAAGCGGTCATCCAAGGAAGAACTGTTCGGCAAGCTGGGGCTCGATCCGCGAAAAAAAACGGTGTTTTTCGCTCCGCCGAGCGATATTTATGCCGAGGGTGATCCGATAGCCGAGGTTGTGGTAAAAGCGCTCGGCCGATTGGACGCTCAGCTTCTGCTCCGCCTCTACTTAGTCGGCGGGGTTGATTTGGGGGACATCAAGCCGGTTTCCGGCAAGCTGGCTATCGATGAGCCTGGGAGCGGTTCCGATTTTCAGCAGGCCGACCTGACCAGCGGCGACGCGCATTTGGCTGACCTATTGTTCCACAGCGATGTCGTGGTGGCCTTTGCTTCCACGCTGGCCATCGACGCGGTGGTTTTCGGCAAACCGGTAGTGTTTGTCGGCTTTGACGGCACCGCCGGGCGCTCCTACTGGCAGAGTTTGCGGCGTTTCTACGACTATGACCACCAGCGCTCGATTCTAAAAACCGGCGGCGTGAAGCTTGCAGGGAATACCGAAGAGTTGGTAGGGTTTGTCAAAGATTATCTTGCGAACCCGCGGCTCAATGAAGAGGGACGGAGGAAAATCATGGAAGAGCGTTGTTGGAAACTTGACGGGAAATCGGGCGAAAGGTTGGCAAATTTCGTTTTAAGCCATGTTGGATAAAAAACTCGAAGAATTAATAAAAAAGGAGATCGGGAGGCAGCAGGAGACACTCGATCTGATAGCTTCGGAAAATTACGCCTCGCCGGAGATCCTGTCGGTCATCGGTTCGCCGCTTGTGAACAAATATTCCGAGGGCTACCCGGGCAAGCGCTATTATCCCGGCAACGAATATTACGACGAGATAGAACGTGTAGCCCGGGAGAGGGGACTTGCTGCCTTTGGGCTGAATCCCGAGGAGTGGTCGCTGAATGTCCAACCATATTCCGGCTCACCGGCGAATCTCGCCATTTACGGCGCCCTGATGAACCCGGGCGAAACTCTGATGGGCATGAAGCTTGCCGCCGGCGGACACCTGACGCATGGGCATAAAGTCAGCTTCACTGGAAAGTTTTTCAATTCGGTTCAGTATGGCGTCAATGAGCAAACCGGCCTGCTCGATTACGCCGAGATTGAAAAACTTGCCGGCGAACACAAACCGAAAGTGATTGTTTCCGGCACCACCGCCTATCCCCGCACCTTGGATTTTGAGAAATTCGGAAAGATCGCGAAATCCGTTGGTGCCTATCATGTCGCCGACATCTCGCATATCGCGGGTTTGGTTTTGGCAGGCCTGCACCCATCGCCCTTCCCCCACGCCAATGCGGTGATGACCACCACGCACAAGACGCTTCGCGGCCCGCGCGGCGCGGTTATTTTCGCCAGAAAAGCAATTGCCGAGGCGATCGACAAAGCGGTGTTTCCTGGTTTGCAGGGCGGACCGCACAATAATATTACGGCGGCGAAAGCGCTGATGTTTTTTGAAGCGGCCCAGTCGGAGTTCAAAAAATATCAGGAACAGATTTTGAAAAACGCCCAGGCGCTCGCGGCGGCGCTGATGAAACTCGGCTTCAAGCTGGTAACCGGCGGCACCGATAATCATTTAATGCTCATTGACTTGCGCGATACGGGACTCGACGGCAAGACGGCGGAACAACTACTTGAAGCAAACGCGATCACTGCCAACCGGAACAGCATTCCCGGAGACACCAAGCCGCTGAACCCGTCCGGCTTACGCCTCGGCACACCGGCGGTCACCACGCGCGGCATGAAAGAGGAAGAGGTGGAGAAAATCGCCGAGTTCATCCACCGAGTGCTGGTTAAAAAAGAAGATGTCAAAAATGAGATAGTCGAGCTTTGCAAAAAATTTCCTCTGCCGTACTAATGGTTATTGATGGAAAGGGCATTGCGCGGAAAATAATCGGGGCGTTAAAGGAACTTCCCAGGCCGGAGAAGAAGCTGATTGCGGTTTTTGTTGGGGAAGATCCTGCTTCAGAAAGCTTTCTGAAGCAAAAAAAGAAAATGGCCGATGAGCTTGGCATCGCGTTTGAGCTACTCCGCTTTCCGGAAAGCATTTCCGAAGAGGATTTGAAAAAAGAGATCAAAAAAGCCGGGGATGATGACTCGGTCGGCGGCATTATCGTCCAACTGCCGCTTCCGGAAAAATTCAATCGCGACGCCGTCATTGCCGCTATCAATCCGGCCAAAGATATAGACGCGCTTACTCCGAGCGCCAAAGTTGAGCCGCTCGCCGCAGAAGTAGTCAAAGATATTTTGAAGGAAGTTAATTACGACATCAGCGACAAAGTTGTCGGCGTTGTAGGGCGCGGTCTTCTTATCGGACGGCCGATTGCGGAGTGGCTCTCGGGCAAGTGCCGCGAGGTGATCGTCTTTCATACAAAAACGGACCTATCGCGCATCAAAGATTGCGATCTTATTATAACTGGGACTGGGAAAGCAGGCCTAATTAAGCCCAGCCAGCTCAAAGCTGGCGCCGGGGTGATTGATTTTGGCTTTGGAATGAAAGACGGCAAGATAAACGGCGACCTTGATACCGCCGCGGCTGGCTTGGATAAACTGTCTTTTTACACTCCTACCCCCGGCGGCACCGGCCCGATACTGGTTGCGGAAATATTTAAAAATTTTTATAAACTCACCAAACAGAATGAAATTTGATACAATCTGACCATGAGATACCTCGCGCCGGAAGAAATCAAGCAAAATAAGAATTTAGTAAAGAATAAGTTTGAAATTAGACCTGACAGAAAATTATTAGGTTTGAAAGGTAAAAATGTTGAGATATTTGGAAAAGCCGTAGCTGATAAGGACGCCAAGGTTTTGGATTTCGGAACTGGTTCGGGCGCCTTCCTGAAAGCTATCCACGGAAGAGATTTCAAAAATATCTATGGGTGCGACATTGATGATTACGTCGCTAAAGAAATCAAACCCATTTTGCGGGATTTCAAATCTTTCGATGCCAGCTTCGATAAATTTCCTTATGCCGACAAGGATTTTGAGGTTGTAACGGCCTGGGAAGTTTTTGAGCATCTGGAAAATCCGCATAACGCCATTCGGGAGATCAGCCGGATACTGAAACCAGAGGGATTATTGATTTTTTCCGTCCCCAATATTTTTCACATCGTTTCGCGCCTGATTTTTCTGAAGCGAGGATTGTTTCCCCGCTGGAACGAAACTAACAATCACATAAGCGTTTTCCCTCGCGGCATTTTTGAAAAGGCATTCTTAAAATACTTTGATTTAGTACAGGAGGGCTATGTGCATTCTAAAATCGCATTACCGATATTGAATAAAATTAGATTTTTCCCAGAAAACAAATGGTTTGGCAATTGGGTTTACTATGTGCTCAAGCGAAAAACTGACCAGGCGCAACTTGAATCTTCAAAAGAATACGGCAATACTGATGAGGACTAAATAGTCCTCTGATGAGAATTTGTTATCTAAACCACGACACACGTGATAACACCGGCGCCGGCCGGTTTTATAATGCGCTATCGCGGGCTGTCAGGACAGCGATGCCTGGAGTGGAAATTGAAGTGCTGACTTCGGAAAACCTGCTATATCCGAACAAACTGAAATTACTACTTGCCTTGCCGGCTATCCGGAAAGTAATTTCACAGTGCGATATTATTCACGCCCTCGATGGCTGGCCATACGGAGTAATCGCGGCGCTAACTGCGCTGGGACTAAAAAAGAAGCTAGTGATCACCGCCGTTGGCACTGGCGCGGTTCAACCGCTGCATGATCCCTTGCGGCGCAAACTGATGGCCTGGGCTTACAAAAAAGCGGACCGGGTGGTAGCGGTGAGCACTAATACTAGAAAGGAAATCCAAAAGGTGATTCCCGATTTGAAAATAGAATTGATTAATCACGGCGTTGATGTCTCGAAATTGCAAACGGTCAGCGCTGGTTATCAAGCCGAAGCGCAAAAATTGAAGCCCTATATTTTGAGTGTCGGTACCTTAAAGAAAAGAAAAGGGTTCATATATTCCATTGAAGCATTCGCGAAAATCGCGAATCGGTTCGCCGATCTGAAATATGTAATTGTCGGCGGCGGGCCGGAAAAGCCGATGCTTGATAAGAAAATACAGGAGCTTGGGATTGAGGGGCGAGTTGTTTATATGACCGGACTTCACCAGGATTTCGTTAACGCACTTTATCAAAACGCCGAGCTATTTATTTTGCTTTCGCAAAACTTCGGCAAAGACATCGAGGGTTTCGGTTTGGTTTTCTTGGAGGCGGCGGCGGCCGGTTTACCGGTTATTGGCACGCGCGAAACGGGAGCAGTAGACGCTGTTGCGGACGGCAAAAATGGCTTTCTGGCGCCGCAAGGAGACGCGGAGGAGGCGGCCAAGGCGATGGCGAAGTTGCTCGCGGACAAAAATCTCAAAGAATCTTTTGCCAAAGAATCGGTAAAGTTCGCTCAATCTATGAATTGGGAGAAAGCGGCCCAGTCGTATAAAACTATCTACGCCTCCCTCGTCTGATGCCAGGCGATGGTGCGCTTTAAACCTTCTTCGAAATTGACTTTCGGCGCGTAGCCAAGCCTTTCTTTGGCTTTGGAGATATCGGCCTGGCTGTGAAGTACGTCGCCAATTCTGGGCGGCCGCGTTTCCAAATCCAACTTCTTACCGGTGTGTTTTTCTATCATCTCCCGCACCTGGTTCAGATTGGTGCGCTCGCCGTGAGCAATATTTATTACATCACCTTTGAGCGGCTGCTCGGAAGCCATCGCCAGAATATTTGCCCCAACTACATTATCTATATAGCAGAAATCTCGGGATTGGGTGCCGTCGCCCTCCAAAAACGCCTTTTTTCCCGGAGAGTGGAGCGCTTCAAGCCAGGAGGCAATGATGGTGGCGTACGGAGAGTCGCCGTATTGACCGGGACCGAAGACGTTGAAATAGCGAAGCGAAACGGTGTCCAAGCCGTAGAGTTCGCTGAATAGCTTGCAGAGCCGCTCGCCGACATACTTTTGAAGCGCGTAGGGCGACTTAGGGTTGGGAGAATTTTCCGATTCTTTGGTCGGCAGCTTGGCGGCGCCGCCATAAACCGAGGAAGACGAGGAAAAAATAAACCTTTTGACCCCATGATTTTTTGAAACTTCTAGGAGGGCCGCGGTCCCGATAATATTGGCTTCATTAGTTTCGGTGGGGTGTTCCACGGAATAAGTTACGCGCGGTATTGCGGCAAAATGGAATACGTATTCCGGTTTGTGGATGGAAAATATTTGTTCCAATAGAGCTTTGTCCAGAAGCGTGCCCTGATAGAAAGTCATCGCTTGGGGAAGTGCTACTTTTTTGCTGGTCGCGAAATTATCCAAACCAACGATCATGGTTTGGGGAAATTGAGCGCTGAAGTTTTTTACGAAATTCCCGCCGATAAAACCCGCGCAGCCGGTTACGAGGATTGTTTTGGGAGAATTCATCGCCTTCAACATATAACAAAACATTGACTTTTGCCAACCATGTTGATTAGCTGTAATCAGCTCGTTAAGGAGTTTATATGACGTGAAAGGGGGCAGCTATGCCGGACGGAGTCCGCATCGGCGAATACTCGGTTGGCCACAATGACCCGGTCTTTGTCATTGCCGAAATCGGCATCAACCACAATGGCAACGTCGAAATCGCCAAGGAGCTCATCCGCGAGGCCAAGAAAGCCGGCTGCCAAGCGGTGAAGTTTCAGAAGCGCACCGTGGACATCGTCTACAGCGCGGAAGAACTGGCCAAGCCGCGGGAAGTATCGCGAGAAATCGTTGAAAGCGCCGTTTGGCGCCAAGTGCTCTCGTTCGAAGCCGTAATGAGGCTGGAAAAGTCCGACTGGAAAAACACGACCAACGGCGACCTCAAGTGGGCGCTTGAGCTCACCCGCGACGAATACGCGGAGATCGACCGCTACTGTAAAGAACTTGGCATTCTCTGGTTCGCCTCCCCATGGGACGAGAACAGCGTGGACTTCCTCGCCGAGTTCGATCCGCCCTGCTACAAGGTGGCATCGGCTTCGCTCACGGATGATGGACTTCTGCGCTACATCCACGCGAAGGGCAAGCCCATTATCATGTCCACCGGAATGAGCACCTGGGAGCAGGTTCAGCACGCGGTGGAAGTGGTTGGGACCGAGAATCTGGTCTTGATGCAGTGCGTTTCCACCTATCCGTCCAAACTTGCCGAGATCAATCTCGAGGTCATCAAGACCCTGCGGACCCACTATCCGTTCGTGCCCATCGGTTACAGCGGGCATGAGGAGGGAACGGCTCCGTCGCTCTGCGCGGTCGCCAAAGGCGCCTGCGCTGTCGAGCGTCACCTCACTCTGGATAAGAAGATGTGGGGCAGTGACCAAAAAGCGAGTATCGAGCCCGCGGAGATGGCGACGTTGGTCAAGATGATCCGCGACTACGAAATCGCCCAGGGCGACGGCGTTAAGCGTCTGCTCGATAGCGAGGTTCCCATCATGAAGAAACTGCGGCGCAAATAGCCGCTGAGAGGAAACAAACAAAGCCAAGGTTACGCTTGGCTTTTTTATTTCGCCATGCTAATTTAATTCCAGCTTTTTGAAGATTGAATGGAGGAAATAATGAGGCAGATGAACGGGCGCTACAGCGACGAGGAATGGCTGAAGCTCATCCGCGGCTTGAAACTCATCGCTTTTGACTTCGATGGCGTGTTCACCGACGGCAAGGTTTGGACCAGCACCGCCGGCGCGGAGCTGGTTGTTTCAAGCCGGAAAGACACCCACCGTTTGCCGGAGCTCAAAGCCCGCGGCATCAAGATGGTGGTCATCTCCCAGGAGAAAAATAAGGTCGTGGAGATGCGCTGCAAAAAGATGGGTATCCCCTGCTTTTACGGCGTCGAAAGAAAGAAGGACGTCCTCTCATCGTTCGTCAAAGATGCAGGCATCTCCTATGGTCAGGTTGCCTATGTCGGTGACGACATCAACGACTTCGAGTGTCTCGAGCTCGCCTGTGCCCGCTTTGTCATCGCTGACGGCAGCGAGAAGTGCAAGAAGATCGCCGATTACATCACGGAGAGGAAAGGCGGTGACCACGCCGTGCGTGAGATTTGCGACTACATCCTCAACATCTTCGAGATCGACAGGGCCTCGGACCGCTAGACAGCGGTCCTTTTTTATTTTATGGTTTGGGCAGTTCGTTGAATGAACAGCGAGCGAAAGGAGGAGGCATGAAAGGGCTGTTCTCTCTGGAAAAGAAAGTCGTGGTGATGACCGGCGGTTCCGGTTTTCTGGGTAGGCAATATGCCACAGCCTTGCGCGAAGCCGGTGCCATCGTCAACGTCTGGGATTTGAACGGCGGCCTGACCGTTGATATCACCAATCCCGAGCAGATGAGGGACGAGGTCAAAGCCGTGACCAAAAGCTACGGCCAGATCGATGTCCTCATTCACAACGCGGCTTTGAATCCGGCTCCCGGCGTGGACACCAAAGACTACTGGTTGCCCTATGAGAGTGCCCCGTTGGATGTCTGGCGCAAGGAGCTTGAGGTGAACTTCACCGGAGGGCAAATCGTCACTCAGGCGGTGGCGCCGGTGATGATGAAGCAGGGAAGCGGCTCGATCATCTTTGTCGCTTCCGACCTCGCGCTCATCGGACCCAACAATTCCATCTACCCGGAAGGCAGCTACAAAGACATCGCTTATATCGCTTCCAAGGCCGGCATTCTTGGCCTGATGCGCGCCTGGGCGTCTTATCTCGGGCCTTACAATGTCCGGGCAAACGCTCTCGTGCCGGGCGGTATGCGCAACACGCACGGTGATGAGTTCGCCGCCAAAAACGGCGCGCTCAACATGCTCGGCCGTATGGCCCGGCCTGGGGAGTTCAACGGCGCCGTTGTTTTTCTCGCTTCGGACGCATCGTCCTTCATGACTGGTTCGTGCCTGGTCGTTGATGGAGGGAGAACCGCATGGTAAATTTGCCTCCTATCGGCATTATCCAGGGGCGTTTGACGACTTCTCTGGATGGTCGTCTGCAGTTTTTCCCCAAGAACAACTGGAGAAACGAATTTCCGCTGGCTAGAAAAATCGGACTCCAAGCCATTGAGCCGATTCTGGAAAGCGCGGATTACGCCGCTAACCCCTTACTGGTTGGCCACCTGCTGGATGAGATGCGGATTTTGTCGAATCAAAATGACGTTGCTGTTGTTTCTGTTTGCGCGGACCTGATAATGGATTATCCTCCTCATCGCACTGATCGGTTGCTATGGAACGAGATTAGTGCGGTGTTTGATTCTCTGATTGATAGCTGCGGCTATCTGGGAGTAAAAACAATCCTGGTTCCGGTTTTGGAGAAATCGGCGATTAATAATAAGGAAGAGAAAGACAAATTCCGATCAGTCATGATGCCGATTTTGAAAAAAGCTCAAGACAAGAAAATCAGCATTGCTTTAGAATCCTCTTTGCCGGCCGTCGAGCTTATAGGTTTGCTGGAAAGTTTTGAAGAGGACAACATCCGGGTTTACTACGACATCGGAAATGCCGTTTCTTACGGATACGACGTCCCCAGAGAGATCATTTTTCTAGACGACCTTATCGTCGGTGTTCACGTAAAAGATCGTAAGGTCGGCAGTGAAGTTTCGGTTCCCCTAGGGACCGGCGATGCGGACTTCCCAAGAATTTTCAGCGCTTTGCGGGAAATTGGCTACGCAAATCCTTTGATTCTGCAGGCCGCCCGCGATCCGGAAGACGCGGTTTGCGATAACGCCAGGCGTAACCTTGAATTCGTCCGTGGCGCCTTCGAATCAGCTTGACCACCTTCCCCGTGCTTGACACGGGGATTTTTATTATTGAGATTTATATTGATGATTGAGTTAGAGAAACTCATACCGATGCTGCGAGGCTCGGAAAAGGATTATCGGAGCCAAGATGGGCGCGTTTTTTTTATTGAACCACCGGCAGATTTCGTTCCCTCCGATAGCGAGAAAGAGGGCTACTATGACCGAGGCCGTTGGACCAAGTGGCGGCAATCCAATTTTAATTATTTTCAGGAAGAATTGGATCAAGAAGATAAAAACAAAATTTTTCTGGATTTGGGATCGGGCGCTTCCACCTGTATGGAGATAACCAACCAGTTCAAGAACTATTTGGGCATAGATTTTTTTCCTTACGAATCAGCGAAGATCGTCGCGGATATCGGAAAGCCCCTGCCTCTTAAAGATGGGGTTTGCGAAATTGTTTTTCTTTCTAATGTTTTGGAACACGTTCCTGCTCCGGATCTCCTTATTAATGAATGCCATCGCGTTCTTAAGCCGGGAGGGTTTTTGATCGGCGCAGTGCCGTTTATGGCCAAGGTTCATCAAGAACCCTATGATTTTCTCCGATATACTAATCACATGCTGGAGCTGCTTTTTAAAAATGCCGGGTTTAAAAGGCGCGAAATTAAAAGTCTAGGCGCGCAGATCGATCTTTACGAGACGGCCCAGCGACGATTTTTCAGTCAACTTTACGCTTCCGACCTGACTTATTGGGAAAGAATTCAATTCAGGATTGCCGACCGCTTGACCGGCTGGCTAACCGCTTTGTTTCGTTCGGTTTACTCCAAGGCCAAGCCATCTCTGAAATTCACCGAGGGCTACGGGTTTAAAGCTTACAAGTAATTTCGTTGACGTCGGCGGTTTTTCGTAGTATCTTTTTATTGGCTTTTTGACAAGGAGGCAGGATGCTTGAACCGATGTGGGATGATCTTTGCCGTAATTCAGCGAAATCTAACGAGTTTATTCCTCGGCTGATTCATGGGGATATCTCTATTTTGCCTTTGTTTGACTGCGATCCGGTCCTGTTTGAGGAAGTGAAGCAGGAGGTCTTGAGCGTCGTGGCTTTTACCGAAGGGCAAGTTGTGGGCGGGGATCACCCGACCTATAAATTTGTTTCCAGGGTGGATCCCAGTTGGCGTCCTAAGCCGAACAGCATCCATCAGCACAGTTTGTATAACTCCAAGGACGACTTTCTTTATTTCGATGACGACCATCATTGGAGCGAAGTCCATCGTTCTTTCAACTCCCGCCTGAAGAGCATCCCTCAGTTTTTCCGGCGCTATTTCGGTGACTCCGAATTGCAGAACGTTCGCTTGCAGTCAATTGCCGGCGGCGGAGATTTGGGTCAGCATCGCGAAAAGATCATCGCCATCCCGGGGCGCGAACATCACTGGAAGCTTCGCTTCCATCTTCCGATCATCACTAATCCAGGCGTGGAATTTCTGATGGACAATCAGAAATACAAGATGGCTGCCGGGACGATCCACGTCTTTAACCAGTCCTGCCTCCACGGCGTCGCCAATCTTAGTTCCGAGTTGAGGATCCACATGTATTGGGATTACTATTTGAACGATCATATCGTGCAGAACATAATCGCACCCGCTTGGGAAGTGAGACGACCTAACTAGCAAAGCCCCGCCGATCTTTGACATCGGCGGTTTTTTTATCTATTCTTATGGCGCAGTTCTTTGAATGGAGGGGCCCATGAAGTTCCTGATCTGCGGCTTGGGGTCAATCGGACAGCGGCATTACCGGAACCTGAAAGCCTTAGGCCAAGATGAAATCTTGGTTTATCGAACCGGAAAAGGGACGAACGATTTCGTTCAGAAGTTCGTTGATGAGCATGCTCCGGTTATTTTTACTGATCTTGGCAAGGCTTTGGAATGCAGGCCGGATGCGGTGATCGTTTCCAACCCAACCGCGCGGCACGTTCCCGTAGCCCTGGAAGCGGCCCGGGCCGGCTGCCATCTTTTTATCGAGAAGCCGATTTCTAACAACTGGACGGGTCTGAATGAATTGCGCCACGAGGCGGATAAAAGAAGCTTAGTCACTTACATTGCCTATAACCTGCGTTTTCACCCGTTCCTTCGGACTCTTAGCGATTGGCTGGCCAATGAATTGGTTGGCAAGCCGGTTTCTTTTCACGCCGAGATGGCCGAACGGGTCAATACCTGGCACCCCTGGGAGGATTACCGCGTTGGTTACGCAGCGCGCCAGGACCTTGGCGGCGGAGTAGTTCTGACCCAGAGCCATGAGCTGGACTACCTGTACTGGCTTTTTGGCCCAGTCGAGAGAGTGGCGGCCATTGGCGGGAAGCTCGGCGACTTGGAGATGGACGTCGAGGATGTCGCCAAGATGCTATTGAGCTTCCAGTCGGGCCTCGTCGGTTCTTTAGACATAGACTATCTTAAAAACCCACCCAAGCGCAGTCTGGAAGTTGTCACCACCAGAGGCCGGATTTTCTGGGACTATTTCGGAAAGAAATTGGATTTTATTCCGGTTGACCAGAAGTACGAAGCAATGTCAGAACAGGAGCCGACCGGGTTCGAACGCAACCAGATGTTCATTGATGAGCTGAATCATTTCCGCGATTGTGTCGCCGGAAAAATTCAGTCGCTGAACCCCTTGGAGTCCGCTTTGAAAGTCTTTCGAATCCTGCTGGCGGTGAAAGAGTCTTTGGTTACAAAAACAATAGTCACGCCTTTACAATAAGGGCGTGATTTTTTATATTACATAAACAGAATATCAGCATGGACAAAAAAGTTGTGGCGATTATACCAGCTAAGGCGTTCTCCAGGCGAGTAACTAAGAAAAATATGCGACTTTTCAACGGGAAGCCGCTTCTTTTCTATACGATTGACGCGGCGCTCAAGAGCAGCGCCATCGATGAGGTTTATGTAAGCACCGATTCCGAGGAGATAAAGAGCTACGCTGAATCGCTGGGCGCGAAGGTCCCATTTTTAAGGCTAGCGGAACACAGCGGCGATAACACTCATTCCTCTGTGCCGGTTTTGGATTTACTGGAGAAGATCGGCGGTTCGGAGAAATACTCCTTCTGCCTTACTTTGTTACCCACCGCCCCATTGAGAAAGACCGAAAGTCTGAATAAAATAGTCGAGCTTTCCAAAAAGCATCAGCGCAACGTTTTGGCCGTAACCGATCTTGGGCATACAGTCCACCACCTGCGGACTACAAGCGATGGAGGCGAGCTGAAAAGATTTGGTTCGGAGGAAGTTTACAATTTTCAAACGCAGGACGCTCCTCACGTTTTCGCTCTGTCCTCGGTTGGCCAATGCGCTCCAGTCGGCGAATTGTTAAAGCATCGAACCTTCCAATATAGATCGCCGCTTGGCTACGTCGTGAGCAAGCTTGAGGCGGCTGATATCGACACAGAAGAAGATTTTATTTTGGCCGAAAGGCTTGCCATCACCTCCGCTGATAAAAAGATATAAAAACGACCAATGGAGAATCTAAAGATAGTGAATGTCTGGCACATAGCCGGTTGGAACCGAAATGTAGGCGACTGGGCCTTAACTTACCACCAGCACCGTTTGTTAAACGAGGCAGCAAAGTCAGCCGGCCTGTCTTTCAAATTTTATCCGATTGACGGTCAACGCACCTTTTTCCATCCCGGCTTGATCGATCAGATGAACGAAGAGGCTGATCTAGTGATGGTTGGCGGAGGCGGTTTGATTTTTCATCGACCCGAAGATAAAAGCGTTTCCGGCTGGGGCTTCAATATTTCCCAGGAAAATTTGAGGCGCGTGAAAAAGCCGATTATTGTTTATAGTTTGGGCAATAACAAGTTCAGTTATGGAGGCAACGAATTTCCAAGTTACACCGCCCCCCAACTTAAGGAGCTACAGAACCGCGCGACTCTTTTTTCCGTTCGCGCCGCCGGAGTTAAAAGGGACTTAGTTAATGATTTTGGTTTGGACGGGGAGAAGATCGAGGTTACGCCTGATACCGGCATGTTTCTGTATGACCGCGATATCAGCTTGCCTATCAAACGCGGCCGGGGCCCATTGATCGCCGTGAATTTCGCCGGGGATAGGCCTCATTATCGCTATCCCGATCCGGGAGCGGAAAACGAAAAGCGTTTTTATCAAGCTCTGAAAGCGGCTTTGCTGCGGCTGGTAAAAGAAGCGGGAGCTCAAATTCTGTATCTGCCGCATTTATCAATCGTGGACTTTGATGTGTACCAATCCTTTGCGGAAGGATTTCCCGCTGGCAGCGTGTTTGGGCTGCATCAAGAACTTCCTTTTCTGTACGCTCCGCCGGGCGAATTACTTCATCCGCACATACCTTTTTTCACCAATATTTATCGCAAGTTGGATCTAGTAATTGGCATGCGCCTGCACAGCTGTATTTTCGCTTATGGTGCCGGAATCAAATTCATTCCTTTGGGCGATCAGGATAAACTTCGCCACCTGGTGGAGGATATTAGCGTTACAGATTACCGGATCGGCTGGGCTGAATATCAGAACGGTGGCGAAGAAATGTTTTTCAAGAAAATAACCGAGTGTTTAGCGGACGACAATTATAAGAAGATGATGGCGCCATCTCTCGAGAAGCAGGCGAAGATTTTATCCGCCTTCAACAAGAAGGTGGTAGATTTAATTAAGTAGCCTTCTTTTAGGATCCACATTATGAAAACGGTTTTTCTATTTCTAAAGAATTCGCTATTTATCTCCGATCTTTTGCGCACCAAATATATTGAATATTTAAGCTCGCATTACCGAGTGGTGATTTTTAGCTCCATCAGACCCGAGAAGGAGCATTATTTTTCTTCGCCGAATATCGAATATGTGGATTGGAAAATCCAGAGTCCGAAACTATTCGCTTGGTTTAAGTTTTTACGCACTAACTGCATTCGCGAATTCGATCAAGTCTCCAGTCTTCAGTTTTATTACGGCAGCCCGGCTTTCAAAAATGACAAACGCGCCAGAATTTTAAGATTTTTGTCCCAGCCTTTCGCTAAGTGGCTAACCACTGAATTTTTTACCAAACTGGAAATGTTTTTTTTGGGACACTCGCCCTTATTCGAAAAATATTGCCGTGAATATCAGCCGGCCTTGATCATAACCGCCACGCCCGGAATACAAATTTTTGACGCCGAGCCGATACTTTTTGGTCGCAAGCTTGGCATTCCCACTCTCGCCACTAATTTTAGCTGGGATAATCTAACTTCTTTTAAATGCGTCCGCATGAGGAAACCAGATTACCTTTTTGTTTGGAATGAAATCATCAAGGAATCGGCCGTGAAGTTGCACAAGTTCGCTCCGGAAAGAATAACGGTAACCGGCGCGATGAGATTTGACCGGTATTTTGATCCGGCATTTAAAATACCGTCGCGCGAAGAATTTCTGCGGTCCAAAAATCTTGATCCGACCCAAAAAACAATTTTATTCGCCACCGCCGGCAGAAAGTCAAAGTTCCAGGCGGAGGTTATACGTACGATCTTGGGTTGGAGGCGGCGCGGTGTTCTGCCCCAGGTTAATCTTTTGATCCGAGTTCATCCCTTTGATGATATTAACCACTACCAGGAATTCATCGGGCTGGACAACGTTTGTCTGGAGGCGGCCGGCAAGGCCAGGAGTTATAGGGATGACCGGGCGGTGATAGAGATAGACGACCAAGACTTTCTGAATCTCAAGGCAACTTTGGCTCATGCCGACATCAACGTTAATTACAAATCGACCATTTCTCTAGAATCTGCTCTTTTCGACAAACCGGTTATAAATTTTGTAGATCCAACGCTTTCTTTCCAGAATAAACACTATTACGACCCGAACTCCTATTACTATCCGGTTGTTAAAAATGGGGGAGTACGGTTAACGAGTGATGCCGGCAGTTTCCGAAATGCAATTCTAGATTATTTAAAAAATCCTTCGCTAGATAGCGAAGGCCGAAGAAAAGTGGCTACAATGTTTTTTGCTTTTACGGATGGCTTATCATATCGCCGCAACGTGGAGTACATTGAAAAATTGTTGAAAAAATAGTATAGTATTGGTGCGTAAATTATGACTTTCAAAGAACTCCAACAGAGAGTTTTTGAGCTGGTTTTGGACGAAAATTCTTCGGTTGCCAGCTACCTTAATCTCCACAAAGAATATTCCTCAAAGGCACTTACGCCGCCCGAATATTTTAGAAAGGCAAGGGTTGCTTTTTTGAGCAATTTTACCATTCAGGGCCTCCCCGAGGTTTTTAAAACGCGGGCAATTTTCCATAACCTTTGGGTTGATACTTATCTCGGCTCTTACAATCAATACGCTCAAGAAATATTGAACCCGGATGGCGGACTCTATAAATTTAAACCCACGCTAATCTATTTTTTGACAGACGGAGTTGATGCGGCGATTTCTCAAGACCTTTTGGCGTTCTTGAAAAAAAACAGCGACGCGCAGCTGGCAATCTACTCCGGTAATTTTAATGTCAGCCAGCTGATGAAAGATTTGGGCGATTTCCGAGTTTCTCCAGCCGATTTTCCAAATTGGGCGGAAGATTTAATGAAAGACGCAGTGGCGGCGAGCGGTGCTACTAAAAAGTGTCTGGTTCTCGACCTGGATGATACTGTTTGGTCGGGCATAGTCGGTGAGGATGGCTCCGACAAAGTAGTCCCAAACGAGAAGGTGCAGAAAAAAGCCCTCGAACTTTATAAAAGCGGAATTATTCTGGCAATCAACAGCCGGAATAATCCGGAAGAAGCGTTAGCGGTAATTGATAAGCACCCGCAAATGGTTTTGCGCCAGAACCATTTTGCCGCTCAAAGGATTAACTGGCAAGACAAAGCGCAAAATATCAAAGAGCTGGCCGAGGAATTAATGCTGGGAACAGAAAGCTTTGTTTTCGTTGATGACGATTTATACAACCTTAATATGGTGAAAGCGCAGTTTCCGGAGGTAGCGGCGCTTACGCCACAAATGTTGGAGAAGTACGCCGGTTTCCATTCTTTATATTTGACCGAAGAGGACAAAAAACGGGGTCAGATGTACGCCGAAGAATTTACCCGCCGGCAATTAAAATCCAAACTCGGCAGCGTCGAAGATTTTCTAAAAGAATTGAACTTGGAAGTTATCATTAGCCCGGTCACAGAAAAATCTCTTACTCGCGTCGCCCAACTAACCCACAAGACAAATCAGTTTAACCTTACTACTCGGCGCTACACCGAGGAGCAGCTAAAAGAATTCTTGGCTAAGGGGTGGAAACTTCAAACAGTTAGCGCCATTGATCGCTTTGGCGATTACGGCGTGGTTGGCGCGCAGATGATCGAGCCAGGATCGGGCGCGTGGAGGATCGACAACTTCCTTTTGAGTTGCCGCATTTTGGGTCGGGGTATAGAGAAATCTTTTCTGGCCCACGCCCTTGAGCAGGCCAAAAACGCCGGAGTTAAAGAAGTCCTGGCTGAATTTATCCCGACAGCCAAAAACAAGATGGCGGAAAAGTTTTATCCGGAGAACGGCTTCGAGGTTCTCAAAGAAGATGGCGAGCGGCGTGATTATAAGTACAATTTAATTAGCGGCCTCCCGGCTTATCCCAAGTTTATAAAAGTAACCATCGCGTAAAATGAAATTCGTAGAAGAAATATTAGCTAAAGTTCTTGGCATTGATGCCGGCAAGATCAATGACCAAACCGGTCCGGCCAATACCGCCGAGTGGGATTCATTTAACGGGTTAATTTTGGTTACCGAGCTTGAGAAAAATTTTAATGTCAAATTTACGCTGGACGAAGTGGTAGCAGTAAAGAACGTCGCCGACATAAGGATAGCATTGAAAAAACATGGAATTGAAATTAAATAAACTTAATTACGAGGATATAAAAATTGGCGACGTCCACTCTTTCGAACGCACGATCGAGGCTGACGACGTGAAGCGGTTTGCCGAGTTGTCTGGTGACCAAAATCCGCTCCACGCTGAAGGGGGTGTTGTGCACGGCATGCTTTTGGGCGGACTATTTTCTGCGCTGATAGGAATGCTTTGCCCGGGCGAAAAAAGTTTGTATCTTTCCCAAAATCTTAATTTTCGCCGGTTGCTGAAAATCGGATCACCAGTAAAAGTTGAGGGTCGGGTAGTAAACAAGTCCGATGCCGCCAAAATCATCGAATTGGCCATGGCGATTAAGGATAGCAATGGCGCGGTTTTAGTCGATGGAGCGGCCCAAGTAAAATTTAGAATCGATGATTAAAGGAAAAGTATCATTAGTGCTGGGCGGTACCGGCAACATCGGTTCTGCGATTGCCGACGCGCTCGAAAAAGAAGGAGCCATCGTCTGCCGGCATGGTCTTGCTGGTGAGTACGCGGCAGATTTAGCCAATTCGGAAGAGACCGAGAACTTGATTAAAAAAGTTATTGGTCGCTTCGGGCAATTGGATATTTTGGTTAATTCGGTCAGTGCGCCAACAAAAATCGGCAGCTTTGATAAAAAAACCTGGCAGGATTTCTTGGCCCATCTAAACATTCAACTTAAAGCCACGGTTGAGACCTCGTCCCTAGTTTTGCCTTATATGAGAAAAAACGGCTTTGGCCGCATCATTAATGTTGCCAGTTCCTCTGTTGCTGGCCAGCCGCCAAGCAATCTTTCCGACTACGTTACCGCTAAATATGCTTTAGTGGGATTCACAAAGGCTCTGGCCCGAGAAGTGGAGCGGTTTGGTGTCACCGTCAATGCCGTTTCGCCAAGTTTGGTAAAAAATGATTTTAGTAAAGATTTTCCTGAAAAAATGAGCGAAATTTTAATTGCCCAGTCACCTACCGGTCGCCTAACTACTGCGGAGGATGTTGCAAGAGAAACCTTACTGCTCGTTACCGATGAGTCCGGCAAGACGAACGGCAAAAATATTATTATCGTCGGCGGCAAAGTAACGGAAATCCAGTAACCGCAATGTTTCAAGTAGAAATATTAAAAGAAGGAAATGAAAAAGTTTTAGCCGAGATAAACGCCTTGACAGCGAAATTGAGTTTGAGCGTCATCCCCCCCAAGCCTATGTCTAAAGGAGATTTGATGGCGATGCTTTCGCAAAAAGATTTTTATTGCCTTGTAGTTAAAAATCAAAAAGAAATTGTTGGTTTGGTTGTGATGTACTTTACTATCATTCCTACCGGACTAATTGCTGAAGCAGAGGATTTAATTGTTGACGAGGCATACCGCAAATGGGGGGTTGGGCCAATGTTAATCCAGAAAGCGGTGGAAATTGCGGAAGCGAGCGGCGCCAAACACATAAGCCTGCGAACTAATCCAAAACGCGCGGAGGCAAACAAAATGTACCAATCAATCGGTTTTAAACAAATTGAGACCAATTTTTACCGGATTAATCTGCCTCGCGGAAAATGAAAACCATCTTTATAACCTGCTTAAATCCTTTTATTGCAAGAAACATCCTAGCGGCGGATGTTTTCAAAATTTTAAAAAGCCGCAATGATCTCCGGCTGGTGATTTTTGTTCCCGAGTACAAGGTTGGTTGGTTCAAGGAAAATTTTCCGGCCGGCAACGTTGTTTTTGAGGGTATAACCGCACAGCAGATCGATCGCCGGGATGTCCTAATGACTTACCTGTCCAGCTCGGTGGTAGACAGCCATACGTTGGCGATCCACAAGAAAGAAAAGCTTTTAAAAGACGGCAATTATCTCAAGTTCTTTTTTTCCTGGCTTCTCCGAAAATTTTTGGGACGGCCCACCTTTGTCAAAAAGCTTATTCGGGCGATCGATCTGCGAATCATCGCCACTGGCCGATTGGCCGATTTTTTCGAAAAATATAAGCCGGCGCTGGTCTTTGCCGCCGATATTTATCACAACGATGACGTGCGGTTTATCGCGGCAGCCCGGAAGCGGGGCGTGCCGGCAGTCGGAATGGTCCGGTCGTGGGACAACGTCACTACCAAGGGAATGTTTCGCGCCGAACCGGACCGCTTGATCGTTCACAACGAAATAATCAAAGCGGAAGTTATAAAATATAATGCTTTTCCAGCGGACAAAATTTTTGTGAGCGGCATTCCGCAGTACGACGGCTATCTTCGGGGCAGCCGGATGCCGCGCGAAGAGTTTTTCAAAAAAATCGGCTTGGACCCCAAAAGAAAATTAATAATGTACTCGCCTTTTGGCGACCGGTTTTTCAAATACGACTGGCAAATTCTGGAGATTTTAAAAGAGTTGGACGAGCAGGTGTTGGTGCGGCTGACGCCGAACGACAAGGTAGACTTCAGCCGTTTCCAGCCAGCATCCGATTTTTATGTTGATCAGCCGGGGCACCAATTTCAGAAGGGATTTTTTCGCGATACCGAATTGAACGAAGCAGACATGGCGTGGCTCGGCGATTCGCTTTATCACAGCGATCTGGTGGTGGTGGGCGGCGCCAGCATTGCCATTGACGCTGCGTTCTTCGGGAAGCCGGCGGTTCTGATTTATTTCGATGGCCGGGAGAGCTTGCCGTACATCAAAAGCGCCAGGCGCTGGCTCGATTTTGATCATGGCCGGAAGCTCCGGGAGTCGGGCGGGGTAGCGGTGGCCGCCAGCAAGGAAGACTTGCTTCGGCGGGCCAAAGAATTGCTGGCCGATCCGAAGAGTGGCCAGGATAATCGGCAAAAAATGGCAAAAGAACAATGCTGGCGGCTGGACGGCCAATCCGGGAAGCGGATCGCCGATTTTCTGACCGGCCTCATCGATGCGGGGTATAATACGGCTTAGACAATGGCTCAAGTTTCCAAAGAACATTATGCGCAGAGAAAATATAACGACCTCGGCCGGTTTGTTTCCTATTTTTATCAGACCGACCTCGCCCTGGAGCTGTTGCCGCCCGGCGATAAAATTTTGGAAGTCGGCAAAGGAAGTGGGTTCTTCTCCGATTATCTGAAAAAACTCGGCTATCAGGTTACCACCTGCGATTTTGATAATGCGCTCAAGCCCGATGTGACGGCCGACGTAAGGCGATTGCCTTTTCAAAACGGCGAATTCGGCGCCGTTACTGCTTTTGAAGTGCTGGAACACCTTCCCTTCGAAGACGTGCCCCAAGCCCTGAGCGAGCTTGCACGGGTCACTTCCCGGTACGCGGTTATTTCTTTGCCCTATCGCTCGACGGGGGTTGAATGGATTTTGAAGTTTCCGGGGATCCGGACGCTTTTTAAAAAAAGTTTTCTGAACTGCTTCCTGAGGATTCCGTTAAAATTCGGAGGGATAGCGGTTTCGGGCCAGCATTATTGGGAAATTGACGGCGGGCAATTCCAGCTGGTAAAAGTAAGGCGGGCCATCGCGGAACATTTCACGATTCGGAAAGAGTTTTCTCCGCCGCTGGACAAATATCATTATTTCTTTGTTTTAGAAAAAAAATAATATGCGGACAATTTTATTGGCCATACCCAACGAGATAGCGGCGAGCGATCTTTTGCGGACCCGATATTTGGAATATTTGTCGCAAAATCACCGGGTAGTGGTGCTCTCCCAGACACTGGACGGCGCGGCGGCCGCCGCCGGCGCTTACCACCGGTCTGCCAACGTTATCTATCTCAAACGCGCGCTGGGACGTCCCGGTTTTTGGTCAGTTTTAAAAACTCTTCGATTGGCCTGGGTCAACGAGTTCGATTATCTGACCTCCATTAAATATTGGTACAAGCGTCCCAACTATAGCGGGAACTGGAAGAGGCGAGCGCTCCGGTTTTTCGGCCGGCCCCTCTCCCGCTTTCTTACGGCCGATTTTTTTTCCGCTTGGGAAAGGCGGCTCTTACCGAAATCCCCGGCCTTCGCGGAGCTGCTCAAAATGTACCGGCCGGCGTTGCTAGTGCTGCCCACGCCAGGATTTTCCGCTTACGAAGCCGAGCTCATTACTCTGGCCAGGATCCACGGCTTGCCGACGGTGGCGATGAATTTCAGCTGGGACAATTTGACGATGAACGCCAAGCATATCCGCAAAACCGATTTTTTGATCGCCTGGAACAATATCATGAAGAAAGAGGCAATGGACATTCATCGCTACCCGGAAGACAAAGTTTTTGTTTCCGGCACGCCGCGTTTCGACCCTTATTTCACACCGAAAAATAACGAACCGAGCCGCGACGAGTTCCTGCGGTCCAAGGGGCTGGATCCGGAATATAAGACGATTTTCCACACCACCGTCACCAAGGCCTACCCATTTCAGAAGAAGTACATTCAAGACCTGATCGCCCTACGGGAGCAAAAAAAGATACCTTATTGCAATATTTTTATCCGCATTCATCCGCTTGACCTTTTCGAAAACTACAGGGAATTTCTCGGCGTCAAGGATCTGACAATTGAAAAATCCGGCGAGAAAGTTGAAATGAATTACGCTGACCTTTTGAATTTGAAGTATTCTCTTCAATACACCGACTTGAACCTTAATTACGCTTCGACGATTTCCATCGAAGCCTGCATCTTTGACAAGCCGGTCATCAACATCGGCTACATCGGGCGGTTTGCTCTTGCCTACGAATTCAATCACTACCGGCCGATTTACGAAGCTGGAGCGGTCCGGCTGGCAAAGACCAACGAGGACTTGCCGAAGCTTATCAATATGTATCTGGAAAATCCGGCGCTTGACCGGGAAAACCGCCGCCGGGTGGTTGAGGATTTTGTGAAGTTTACCGACGGACGTTCCTATCAGCGAAGCGTCGATTTGTTGGATAAAATAAAATCCTAAGATGACTGAAGGCAATTACATCATCGTCAATTATCATTATGTGCAAAACCCCGATCCGGGATTGTCCGGAGTTTATCCGTGTCCGGTGGAAAAGTTTGAGCGCCAGATCTCCAACCTGGCTGTAAAATATAAAATCGTGCCGGTTGAGGAAGTTTATCAAGCCGCTAAAAATTCTTCCGGCGGCAAGTTCTGCGCGATAACCTTTGATGACGGCCTGCGCAACCAGTACGAAAATGCCCTGCCGATCCTGGAAAGATACGGCGTGCCGGCCGCTTTTTTCCCTATCACCGCCACCTTGGCCGGCCGGTTGCCGACCGCTCACAAAACGCACATTTTGCTCTCGCGGCTGGGCGCCGGCGCGCTGATAGACAACTTCAACGGTTTTCTTGCCGAGTTTTATCCCGACCTGAAGGATCGCTATTTTATTCCCAAAGAGAAGCGGCTGACCGGGCGCCGGCTGCACGAAGAAATAATGCCGGCTAATTTCAAAGAAACGATGATCGTGCTGCCGGAAGATATCAAAGGCCGGTTCCTGCGCCACATATTCAAGAAATCAAAATTGGATGAAAAGAAGATCAGCGGCGAACTTTTTATGGGCGAGCCGGAAATAAAGCAATTGCAAAAACGGGGCATGACCATCGGCAATCATTCTCACAATCACTACGCGTTCGATGCCGCAAACGAAGAGACCCTTCGCGGTGATGTAAAAATGGCGCAGGAAATTCTGGCCGCAATCCTGGGCAAGCCGCCGGCGATTTTTTCCTACCCCCACGGCCGGTTTAACGAAAAGAGCCCGGCGATCTTGCGGGACGCCGGCATCCAGTGGGCGGTCACCATTGCGCGTCGGCCGGTAACCGGCTCCGAAGACCCCTTGCTTATTCCTCGCTACGACACCGCCGATCTGATTTGATTTTTCGGGCAAAATCAAGAAGAATGATGAAAAAAGCGGAACATGATTTCAGTCATTTTTCCAACCTATAACGAAGAAGGAAATGTCCGGGAGCTTCATCGTCAAAACAAAGAAGTTCTCGACAAGATGGGCGAGCCCTATGAGATTCTCGCCGTGGACAACGGTTCTACCGATAGAACCCTCGAGATTTTAAAAGCGCTGTCACCGGTTAAGATAATCGCTTTTGGCCGCAATTTTGGACAGACGCTGGCTTTGGACGCCGGCATCAAAGCGGCCAAGGGCGACGTGGTCGTTATTATGGACGGCGACTTGCAGAATGATCCGAAGGACATTCCCAAGTTGGTGGGAAAATTGCGTGAAGGTTACGACGTGGTTGCCGGTTGGCGCAAAGACCGCCATGACAGTTTTGGCCGGCGGATCCATTCCCGCCTCGCCAATTGGCTTACCCGCAAGGTTACCGGTCTCAATCTTCACGATCACGCTTGCGCGCTCAAGGCCTACCGAAGAGAATTTTTAAAAGGTATAAATCTTTACGGCGTTCAGCACGTCTTTTTAGCGGCCTATCTTTATTTACGCGGCGCTAGAGTTGCCGAGGTAGAAGTAGTTCACCACGAGAGAAAATCCGGCCTATCAAAGCATCATCTGCTTGCCGGAGTTAAGGCGATTGCTGACCTACTGGTTACGCGGTTCTTGTCCCCCAACACCCGCCCGATGCTGTTCTTTAGTTCGTTCGGAGTTCTATTTGGGCTGCTGTCGGTAGCCGCGGGAATTTGGGCTTTCTTGGCGGCTCGCTCGCTGACGCTATTTGCTCTTTTCGCCATGATCGGTTTCCTGCTCTTTATGCTGGGGTTTTTGGCGGAAATTATCTGGCGCAGTCACTTTGAGCTGCGCAATGACACTCCTTACAGAATCAAAGAGATTATTGAGAAATGATAAAGCGGTATTGGCTCCCGGCGCTAATTGTATTTTGCGCCCTGTCCGTGGGATTGCTCTATGTTAGTCCGCAGCTTTTGATCAAAAATGCCGTTCAGGAATCCGGCCAAACCTTTGTCCTTTCTCAATTCAATAATCTTGACGACGGTGGCGACTCCTATCTGCAATTTGCTCGGGAGGTGTATGACGGGCATTTTCCTCCCTCCGACCTCTATTTTGAAAAAAAACTTCCCAACATATATCCGCCGATCCCCCCACTGCTCCTTTCTTTATTTATAGCAATTGCCGGCGGTGATATTTCTTCCGGTTATCTTACGGGTTTATTTGTTTTTCCGGCAATTTTGTTTCTTTTACTTTTCTGGCTGGGTTGGATAATTTTCGATCGCAATAAAATCTGGTCGTTGTTTTTGGCCCTCTGCGGGATTTTAACGCCGATGGCCTTGCATGCTTCCCGCGCTTTTTTCAGTCCGGAACTTTTTTCCAATATCGTATTGAAAAATTTCTACCCGGGGATCCAGACGCTGCTACCGCTGATTTTTTGGTCGCGTATCGATTACCCGCTGTTAACCAACCTCGTTTATCTGTCCGCGATCGCTGCCGTTTTGATTTTTTGGCTTCGTCCGACGCGCAAGAATGCCCTGATCGCCGGAGCAATCTCCGGATTGCTTTTTTATACCTATTTTCACCTCTGGTCTTATTGGGTGACAATCGGGGGCTTGCTGTTTTTGGCGGCGATTTTTCTGCTTAGAGCAGACAAAGAGCGCTTGAAAAATTTTTGGTGGCTTGCGGGGACGGTTTTGGTTTTCGGCGCGCCGTATCTCCTGAATCAGATAAAGCTTAACGCGCTTCCGGGCTACCCGGACTATATAGGTCGGTTAGGGCTGTCCCTTGGCCACAATTTAACATTAAGCGCCTGGCCCCACTATCTGGTTTACGCGCTTCTTGCCTTTTTGGTCTATCGGGTTTTTTGGAAAAAATTCGAAACCAAATCGTACGCCTTATTTTATTGGTCGGTCCTGGCAGCCGCTTTTATCGTTTGGAATGTGCAGCTGGTTATCGGCTTTGTCCCGCATCCCGATCATTGGCCAAGAGCTATCGACCCGATTATTTTTCTGATGGTTTTCCACCTCATCTATTGGTGGGTTAATAATCTGGGACAAAGATATTCGATCAACAAAAAAATCGTCCCGGCGACTCTAATCTTGCTTTCTGTTCTGCTGGTAACTAAAAAGGTCGTGAACGCCCTCAGCTTTATAAAGCCGCCCGAGAGAGTCGTCGCTAATCACACAATGCCTGCCGATTGGCTCTCGGCCTGGCGTTGGTTGGATCAAAATACCGGCGAGGCTAAAGTTCTGACCGACTCCTACACAACCTCCTCATATTTAATGGCTTTCAGTTCGGCCCGGCCATATCTTGCCCAGGGTGGGCTGGCGCCGCTTACCAATTTTGAAATTGAGGAGCGGTTTTTAACGGCCAATAAGCTTTTGGGAGTTCCGGAAAAAGTTTTAGAGGGGCGGCTTCGGGGAGAGGGGCCGAAATGTGATTTTGAATGCGATCGTAACTACAGCCAAAGCAATCTTTCTGACGCGCGACTCCACATTTACCAGCTTTTTTATCAGCATCGCCCGGGTGATTTGAGAAACCAAATTCCGGAAGAGAAAATAGGGGAGCTGCTTGAGCGCTTTCGTAAAATAAAACCGGATTGGCGCGCCGTTGAAGCAGATTACGTTTATCATGGGCCGCTGGAGAGGCAATTCTCGCCAATTGACCCTGCCGACAACGGAGGCCTGGAATTAGCTTACCAAAATTCTGCGGTAGCGATTTATCGGATCAAGAAATGAACATGGATAAAATCAAATTTAAACGGCAACCGGAGCGATTCATCGATGGCAAGCCGCTTTTTATTCCCAACAAGGACTTCGTCGCCATTGGGGGCGAATTAAAGTCCGGCCTTATCAATAAACTAAAAACATTTTTTAAAAAAATTCCCTGGCTCTATTCATTTATATTTTATTTCATAGCCCCAGCGTTTTTTGTCGGCAAGCCGCCCAAATCGATATTTCGGTATCTGCCCGAAGGCGGCGTTGTTGCGGATATCGGTTCCGGAGATCGCCGCTTGCGGAAGGATGTAATTAATGTGGATGTTTATCCGTGGCAGGAAGTTGATATATTGGCCGATGCCCACGATCTGCCTTTCGCCGATTCTTCCTCTGATGGCATCGTCTGCACGTGGGTGCTCGAGCACATGAGGGATCCTTCCAGAGTGGCCAAAGAATTCCACCGGGTTTTGAGGCCGGGCGGTCACCTTTATTTGTCTACCAATTTCGTTTTGCCGTATCATCCGTCTCCAAAGGATTACTACCGTTGGACGGCGGAAGGACTGCGTGAGCTTTTCTCCGACTTTGAAATGTTGGAATTAAAAACCGGCGTCGGGCCGACCTGCGCTTTTTTGTCCGTTCTCCAAGAATGGGTATCTTTAGCCCTATCGTTTAATATAAAAATTTTGAAAGATCTGATCTGGATATTGATGGTGATACTCACTGCCCCCTTCAAGATTCTGGATTTGGTGTTGGCCAGGTATGCCGCGGCCGATAATATTGCCGCCGGCCTGTACTTTATTGCCAAGAAAAAATAAATAATTTAGTATTGCCTTAGCTTTTTGAACCGAGAAAGGAGCATCCTTGATCATTGCTCAGACGCCTCTCCGAATATCGCTTGGCGGCGGCTCGACCGACCTTCCGTCTTACTACGAAAAATTTGGCGGTTTTGTCTTCGGCGTTTCCATCCAGTGCTACATGCATATGATGTTGAAGCGTCTGCCGATGGACGACCGCATTCAATTCAATTACCGCAAGCAAGAGCTGGTTTGTTCGGTGGATGAGCTGCGGCATGATATCGGCCGCGAGGCCTTGCGGATCGCGGGAATCGACCGGGCGATCAGCGTTACTTTTAATGCCGATTCGCCCGCCGGCACGGGTTTGGGTTCTTCGGGAAGCTGCGCCGTCGGTCTTCTCAACGGACTCTTCGCGCTCAAAGGCGAACGAAAGCCGCCGGATTTCTTGGCGGAAAAGGCCTTTGAGATCACGCAGCGGCTGGGTGGCGACTGGGCCCATGACGGCAAACAGGATCCCTATCTTGCCGCTTACGGCGGGTTTACGGTTCTCCACATCGACCGCGACGGCTCGGTGAGAGTGGAGAAACCGCTGATCAAGGATCGGGTCCGCGATAAGTTTCTGAGAAGCTCGTTGCTTTTCTACACTGGCGTGAAGCGCAAGGGCAGCAGTATGGAGATTCTGCGGGAGCAAAGTGCCGACAGAGTTTTGGAGCTAAAGCATCGCACCAAGGCCATCGGCATTGCGATTCTTGAAGCTTTCAAAACGGGCGATCTCGACGCTTTCGGTTTGCTGATGGACGAACATTGGCGGGTAAAGCAAAAAATGTCCGCCAAGATCAGCAATGACCGGTTCGATCGACTTTATGAAATCGCCAAAGAAAACGGCGCCCTTGGCGGAAAGCTCATCGGCGCCGGCGGGGGCGGCTACTTTCTTTTCTATTGCTCTGATGAGGCGATCGGCAGAGTGGAGCGGGCGATGGTCTCTCAGGGACTCCGGCGGGCCCCTTTGGCGATCGATTACGATGGCAGTCGAACCGCGGAACCCAACTTCTCCAACAATAAATAACTGGCAAAATTTGCCAGTTTTATTTTTTTCTTGTAGCATATGTCCGTACCTTGAGAAATCCAATGGAGGGATTCAATAATGCGCAACCCGAAAGTTCTGCTCATATATCCTCCCAACCAGCTCAATCCGACAGAGGCGGCCAGACCGGATGGTTCGCTGGGCCCGCTTTATCTGGCAAGCGCCCTGGAAGCGGCCGGATTTGAAGCGGATGTCGTGGACGCGTCGGTGGGCACCAACCGGGACACGCTGGATGAAACCTTTCACAAAGGAGTCATGCAGCCCAACGGACTGATCCGCATCGGCATGACGGCCGAGCGCATCCGCCAATTGATTGCCGAAGGCGGCTACGGCGCCGTGGCGGTTCATTCCAATTTCACGCCGCAGACGCGGACGGCTCTGGAAGTGGCCCGGCTGGCCAAAGAAGTAGACCCGAAAATTTTGGTGATGTCTGGCGGGGTCAACGCCCGGAACCTTCCCGAACGGTTCTTGAAAACCGGCTGGGTGGATGTCATCTGCCTGACGGAAGGTGAGCGGATCATCGTCAACATTCTGCGGGCTTGGTCCAAGGGCCAGTCCTGGGAGAACGTCAGCGGCATCGTCTTTATGCGCGATGGCAAGTTGATCCGAAATCCGATCGCGCCTGGCGATACCAGCATGGATCTGGACGAGCTGCCGATCCCGGCGTGGCACAAGCTACCGATGGAGAAATACGCGCGCATTGCCTCACCGCACGGCGATACCGTGCTCGACCGGGATTTGATGTACGCGGCGATCATGACCTCCCGCGGCTGCCCCTTCAAGTGCCTCTACTGCCACATCTCCAAAGAGCGGGAGTTCAAGGAGGATATCGGCAACTTGCGGCTGAAGTCGGTTGGCCGGGTGATGCAGGAGATCCAGACCTTGAAAGACCTCGGTGTGCAGAAGATCTATTTCGAGGACGACAGCCTGCTCGCCAAAAAGTCTCGGGTCAAGGAGATCTTTGGCCATCTGCTGAGCATGGGTTTGAAGATCGCGGACGTGAACGGCGTCAACCTGGTGCATTTCCTGGTGCGCAACAAGCGGACCGGCAAGCTGGAAACCGACCGCGACTATCTCGAGCTTCTTTATTCTTCCGGCTTCGACCAGATCGTTTTTCCGGTTGAATCCGGGTCGCAGCGCATCTTGGACAAATACGCCACTGGCAAACTGCACCTGCCGACGATGGATATCGTCGAGATGGTGCGGATCGCCTCTGGCATCGGCATCACTTGCCCGGTCAACATGATGATCGGCTTTCCCGACGAAACCGAAGCGGAGATAATGCAGAGCATCGAATACGCGAAGCGCGTTGTCGATGCCGGTGCCAAGTACTGTTCGTTCTTCATCCCGATCCCGTTCCCCGGTAGCCAGCTTTACGATTTGGCGCTCGCGGGTGGCTACCTTTCGCCCGATTTCGACCCAGATCTGATGAACTGGCATCGGCCGGTGATGCAAAATACCCTGGTTCCGCCCGAGCGCGTTTTGGAACTTCGCGAGTGGGCGTGGCGCACGGTCAACCCCAAGGATTACGTCGAAGCGCGACTGAAGCAGAATATCGGAAATCGCTGGAATCCAGCCGAACCTCAATCATGACCCCGACTTTTAGTCGGGGTTTTTTTATTTGCCAAATGGAGACGGCGATGGTATTTTGAGGTCGGTTCGTTGAGAGGAGGCGCCATGAAGATCGCGCGCGACCGCGAAATCCGGGTCCGGGAGGTCAAGCACAAGGACAAATGGGTCAAAGCCGACGTGGTGGATGTGAAGTTTGATAACGGCAAAGAAATCCGTAATTTTCTCCGGCTTACCGGCAACGGATTTGTTTCCGTTTGCGCCCGGCTTGCAGGAGGCCTTTTTCTTTTTACCAGGCAATGCAAACCGGTTTCCGGGTTGACGATCGAGTCGGCAGCCGGTGGCCGGGAAAAAGGCGAAACTTGGCTGCAGGCTGCCTGTCGGGAAATGATCGAGGAAATCGGTTATCGGCCGGGCTGGATCGCGTCGGTAGGAAAGTACTTCTATCCCCTGTCGGACCGCGTCGACAACCCATGCCATTTATTCTTGGCTTTTGATTGCCGGCCGGCGGACAAGCAGCTTCCCGGAGACGAAGTGCAAGGCGTAGAAGTCGTCGCCTGCGGACAATCGACTGCTTTGGAGATGATCCGCCGCGGCGAGATCAAGGATCTGGCGACAGTCGCCGGGGTCTTCGCTCACCTCTCCAGCGATTTGATACTCAAACGAAGACGGAGGTGTTGATGACAAAATTTGCCATCACCGGCGGAGGAGGGTTCATCGGCAATCACATCGGTCAGTATCTTTTGAGCATGACCGATGCCGATCTGCTGATCCTCGATAGCAACATTGGCGAATCCAATCCGCATTTGGAGGTATTCCGGAAAAACCCCAGGGTCAAAATCTCGCGTTGCGATATTAGCAATAAAAAGAACTTGGCAAAGACCCTCCAGGGCGTTGCGGGTGTATTCCACTGCGCCGCCTATTCCAAGATAGCCGACTGCATCGCCGATCCGGAGATGGCTCACCGCATTAATGTGATGGCTACGGGATTTGTCCTGGACGCTGCCATTGACGCGGGAGTGAAAAGAGTTGTCTATTCCTCGTCTTCTTCCGTTTATGGCAAACGCCAACCGCCGCAGAGGGAAAGCGACCTTCCGGATCTGCTCAATCCTTACGCGGAGACCAAGTATTTCGGAGAAGTTCTTTGTTCGATGTTTTCCGGAGCTGATTCCGGAAAGATGAACACCGTTTCACTTCGCTACTTCAACGTTTACGGTTCTTTGCTCGCTGTTGAAGGGCGGGTCCCGTGCCCAAGCGTTGTTGAAAAGTTCTTGCATCAAACTAAAACCAAGCAGCCCCTCACCGTTATCGGTGACGGGAAAAGTCGGCGCGATTTCGTTTATGTTGGCGATGTCGCCCGCGCCAATTATTTGGCAATGTTCGGCGACAAGGTTGGTCGCGGCGAAGTGATCAACGTTGGTTGCGGCAAGAATTGGAGCGCGGCCGAAATTGCCGATATGGTTGGCGGGCAGCGAATTTCTATTGAGGACCGCTATCCCGAACCAGCCGATACCTTGGCGGATGTCTCCCTTGCCGAAAAGTTGCTCGGCTGGCGTCCGAGCACCGCACTTCCTGTTTGGATCAATGCGGCGCTTCCTTTAGCCCACTGATTGATATTAGTGGGCTTTTTTAATAGAATGATTCTATCAAAATGACGTCCGTCAAAGCCACCGGCCTCGCTTTAGTCGGGGCCGGTGGCATAGCCGCCAGCTGGAGCAAAGCGATCGCCAAAACGAGCGGGGTTCGCCTGCGGATGGTCGCCGATATCGATATCCGCAAGGCCTGGCGAGTGTCGGCGCTTTTTCCGGGATGCGTTGGCGTTGCCGACTGGAAAAAAATTTTGCGGAGTCCCGACGTTGATGCCGTGCTGGTGGCCACGCCGCACAAATTTTTAGCGGGAATTTCCCGGCAAGCGTTGTTGGCGGGCAAGCACGTTCTGTCCGAAAAGCCCGGCGGTGTTTCTCCAGAGGAGACACTCGCCAACACAAAGCTGGCGCGCAAAAAGCATCTGCGCTACATGGTGGGCTTCAATCATCGGTTCCATCCGGCGTTTCAGGCGGCAAAAAAAATCATTGATTCCGGCAAGATCGGCGACCCGCTTTTTGTCCGGGCCCGCTATGGCTTTGGCGGCCGCCCCGGGATGGCCAAAGAGTGGCGCTTACAAAAAAACATTTCCGGCGGCGGCGAACTCATCGATCAGGGCGTGCACATGATCGACCTGGCCCGTTGGTTTTTGGGCGACTTCGTCAAAGTTTGCGGATTTGCCCCGGATCTTTTTTGGGGAGTCGGCGGCGATGACAACGCCTTTGTTCTGATGCAGACGCGGAAGGGACGGACCGCGTCCGTTCATGTCAGCTTAACCAATTGGAAGTGGATCCACTCATTTGAAATTTTCGGCACCAAAGGATATTTATTGGTTGACGGTTTGGACCGGCGCTATCAGGGACCGGAAAGGCTGACCATTGGAGCCCGCGATCCGAAATTCAAAAACCCTCCGAAAGAAAAAACGGTTTTTTTCAAAAACGAGCGGAAAGAGGATTCCTTTGCCCGCGAGCTGGCGGAATTTTTGATCGCCATCAGGAAGCGCCGCGCCCCCGTTCCCGACGGGAGCGCCGCCTACGAGGCGCTGAAAGTGGTAAAGAAAATCTATGCAAAAAAATAAATTGGTTTTGGTTACCGGCGGCGCCGGGTTTATCGGCTCTCACCTGGTTGACGGGCTGATCGACGGCGGCTACCGGGTCCGGGCGCTGGATAACCTGACGCCCCCGACCCACAACGGAAATTTGCCGGAGTGGTTCAACAAAAAAGCGGAATTTATCAAGGGCGACGTTCGCGAAAAGAGCGATTGGACGAAGGCCCTCGCGGGGGTTGATTACGTTTTCCACCTCGCGGCTTACATGGATTACCACCTGGACTTCAGTACCTATTTTGACGCCAATACTCGCAGCACCGCCCTCTTGTATGAGGTCATTGCCGAAGAGAAACTCCCGGTCCAAAAGATAATTCTGACCTCTTCGCAGTCGGTTTACGGCGAGGGGAAATACCGGTGCCCCGCTCACGGGATCGTCTACCCCGATCCGCGGCCGGTTGCTCAATTGGAGCGGCGCCAATGGGAAATGGTTTGCAGCGCCTGCGGCAAATTCCTCGAGCCCTTGCCGCAAAAGGAAGATGACGAATTGAAACCGCAAATACCCTACGGGGTTTCTAAATGGGCGCTCGAAAAGGCCGGCTTCAATTTGGGCAAATTGCTGGGCATTCCCACGGTCACGGCGCGCTATTCCATCGTCCACGGGCCGCGGCAGTCCTTCAGACATTTTTACTCGGGGGCGCTGCGTTCCTTTGCCGTGCAGGCATTGGCCGGCCAGCCGATCAATATTCACGAAGACGGCCTGCAGCTTAGGGATTTCGTGAACGTTAAAGACGTTACGGCGGCGCATATCAAGCTTTTGGAGGATAGCCGCGCCGATTCCGAGGCCTTCAACATCGGAAGCGGGGAACCGACCCGGGTCGTTGATCTGGCCAAGGCGGTTTGCGCGGCAGCCGGCGCGCCATTTCAGCCCCAAACCGGAGAGTTCCGGGTCGGGGCGCCGCGGCACTCCGTAATGGATGTTTCCAAATTGAAAGAACTCGGCTGGGCGCCAAAATTCACCATCCAAGATAATGCCAAAGAATACGTTGGATGGGTGAAGCAATACCCGGAGGCCAAAGAATATCTCGAGGCCACCCTCGCCGATCTTAAAAATAAAAAAATAATCCGGTGATCTTAAAAGGCAAAAGAGCTCTGGTTATCGGCGGCAGCGGCGGTATCGGCTCCGCCATCGCCAAAGCGTTATCGGAAAACGGCGCCGAAATTCTGATCGCCTCGCGGAGCGCGAAGGGCGCCGGCTCGGTTTCTCTGGACATAACCGATGAAAATTCGGTGGCCGCGCTCGCGAAAAAGATCGAAGCCGACTGGGGCGGTTTGGATGTTTTGGTGAACGCGGCGGCCATTACCGGCCCGATCGGCAAAGTGACGGAAATATCTCCCGACGATTGGCGGAAAACTCTGGATATCAACCTGACCGGCACTTTTTTGGCGGTCCGAGCGCTCGCTCCTCTGATGAAAAACCGCGGGCGGGCGAAGATCATCAACTTTGTCGGCGGCGGCGACGGGCCGCGGCCAAATTTTGACGCCTACGTGGCCTCCAAAGGAGGCGTGGCCAGATTCACGGAAACGGCAGCGGCAGAGCTTAAAGAATGGGACATCGATGTTAACGCCATCGCTCCCGGGGCGGTCAACACGCAACTCCTCGAGGATGTGCTTTCCGCCGGTTCGGGTTCCAGTCCGGAATATGAGCAGGCGAAAAAACAAAAAGAAGCCGGCGGCGTATCGCCGGAAAAAGCCGCCGATCTGGTCGTGTTTTTGGCTTCGCCGAAATCCAACGGTTTGACGGGCAAAATCTTTTCGGCTGTCTGGGACAAATACGAGGAATTTCCCGGGCACCGGGATGAGATCATGTCCTCGGATATTTATAATTACCGCCGCATCAAGCCCGAAGACCGCGGCAAGCGGTGGTAGATTTCGGCGGCGAGTGTTGACATTCGCCCCGATTTTTACGAAGGTAGAGGTGGTTTGATTTGAGAGGAATCAGGGAATGACTAGCGAAGAGTATATTCGGGAGCACCTTGAAACAGTGCAAAAAGTGGCCGCGGAATTGCTGGGAAAGCAGAGCGATAAGATAAAGCTGATCGTTAATGCCTTGTACGATGCCTGGGAAAGGGACATTAAGGTGTTCACGTTCGGCAATGGCGGCTCGCAAGCCAACGCGAGCCATTTGGCCGCGGATCTGGTAAAGACGGTCATCGATAACCCCGTCAAGAAACACGGCATCCGCGCGGTCTGCCTCGGCGACAATCCGTCGCTGATGAGCGCGCTTATCAACGATTCCGGCTGGGCGGATGTGTATAAGGCCCAGCTGAAAACTTTCGCCAAGCCAGGCGATATAGTGATCGCGATGAGCGTGCATGGCGGTTCCGGCAGTGATAAAGCCGGTGCTTGGTCTCAGAATATCCTGCGCGGCTTGCAGTACGCCAGATACGTCGGATGCTTCACGATCGGGCTCTCCGGTTTTGACGGGGGGCCGATGAAAGACCTTGTTAATGTCTCGGTAGTGGTGCCGGCCGAGTCCACGCCGCTAGTGGAATCCTTTCATTACCTGCTCAATCACCTGGTAGTGTTCCGGGTCAAGGAGATGATCGAGGAGGAGACCCGATGAAAATCTTTCTTGACACCGCCGAGCTTTCCGAGATCGAACGCTGGCTGGCGACGGGCATTTTGGACGGTATCACTACCAATCCGTCGCTCTTGAAGAAGGCCGGGTTTACGAACCCCCAAGAGGCCTGGAAGAAAATCATCGAGCTGATCCGGCTCCACGGCACGGAGATATCGCTCAGCGCTGAGGTTTTCTGCGACCAAGCCGAGGAGATGGCCGCGCAGGCGCGCGGCTTTCACAAAGATCTTGGCTATCACGGGCTCGCCATTAAGATCCCGATTTTGGCTACCGACGGCACCGATCGGCTTTCCGTGATCCGAACCCTCGCCAATGAAAAAGTGGCGGTCAATTGCACCGGTTGCATCACCTGGTTTCAGGCGTTCGCCGCGGCTAAAGCCGGGGCGAAGTTCGTCAGCTTGCTCTATCGCCGCATCATCGATGCCGGACTGGACGGCAAGCTGATGATCCGGAAAACGCGCGAGTTGATCGACAAGTTCGGCCTCAAATCGGAGATCATCGCCGGCAGCATTCGTACCGCTCAAGACGTTCACGACGCTTACGAAGCCGGCGCCCACATCCTGACGATCCCGCCGAAATTCTTCCCCGAACTGCTCTATCACAAGCGCAGCGTGGAGACGCAGGAGCAATTTCTGCGTGATGCCGGCGTGATCAAGTAATACAAAGCTCCGTTTTACAACGGAGCTTTTTTATTGTATGATGTGGGTAGTTTAAACACTCTATGCAAGCAGTTATCCTCTGCGCCGGCTTGGGAACGCGCCTGCGCCCGATCACCGAGACCGTTCCAAAAGTGATGGTCCCCATCGGCGGCAAGCCGCTCCTTTTGCATCAGATAGAGCATCTGAAAAAATACGGCGTCAAAGAATTTTTCATAAACCTCCATTATTTACCGGAGGCGATCACCGACTACTTCGGTGACGGCTCTAAATTTGGCGTTCGGATCAACTATTCGCTCGAGCCGGAGCTTTTAGGAACGGCCGGCGCTCTCAAAAAATTCGGACCGCAACTCGGCGAGGAATTTATTTTGGTTTACGGGGATGTTTTTAACCGGGTGGATTTTACGCAGTTGGTCGAGTATTACAATTCCAAAAAACCCTGCCTCGGAGTCCACGTTGTCGCGCACACCGAGCACTCCTTCGATTCCGACCTCGCGATTTTAGACCCGGATATGCGTTTTCAAAAGATCTACCAAAAACCCCACCAGGATCTGCCGGCGGCCGATTTTTACGATATGCAGGGCATCTATATTTTGAACAAAAAAATCCTGGCCTCGGTTCCGGAGGGCTACCATGAGCTCGACCACCAGCTTCTGCCGGCCGTCATTGCTAATGGCGGCGCTTATTACGGCTATCCGGTCCAGGTGAGCGACTATGTTCATGATATCGGCACTCACGATAGATATGAGAAAATTAAAGATCGGAAATAATGAAAACCATCTTCATAACAATCTTTCAAGGGGTGGAGGCGAAAAATATTTTGCGTACCGATATCTATAAAAAGCTGGCGGCCCAAAAGGATTTGCGCCTGGTGTTTTTTGTCGGCAGTCCGGAGCGGGCCGATTATTACCGCAAGGAATTTTCCGCTCCCAATGTGGTTTATGAGGCAGTGAATTACCAGCCCGGCAATTTTTGGGACCGATTTTTTGGGCGCCTGAAATTTATTTTGCTGCGCACCGAAACCTCTAATTTACGGAGGCGAATGGCTCTGCAAGAATCCGGCAACTGGCTGTCCTATTGTTTTAGTCGGGCGCTTAATTATCTATTGGCCTGGCCTCTGGTGCGCAGAATCGCGCGCGCCCTCGACTATCGGCTTTCCGGAAACCGCACCTTCGCGGGATTTTTTGATACATACAATCCGAATCTTATTTTTCTTGCCCACCTCTTTGATGATGCCGAAATCGCGTTCCTCGCCGAAGCAAAACGGCGCGGTGTAAATACGGTTGGTTTTGTTAATTCTTGGGATAAGCTGACCGCGCGAGCGATAATCAGGATTTTGCCGGATCGGCTGGTTGTTTTTAATAACGTGGTCAAGGACGAGGCATTGCGGTATGCAGATATGGAAAAGGAAAAGATTTTTGTTTCCGGCATACCGAACTACGACTGGCATGTTCAGCACCGGGCGGTTTCACGCGAGGGTTTTTGCGCTGCCAGAGGTCTCGACCCCCAAAAGCGTTTGATCGTTTACGCGCCAATGGGCAAAGCGTACAGCAATTCCGATTGGGACATCATTGATCTACTTAATGAAGCTCTTAAAAATGGAGAAATTAAGAATGCCCAGCTTTTTGTGCGCTTCCAGCCGAACGATTTTACCGACGCGGAAGAATTAAAAAAACGGCCTTGGATAAAATACGATATGCCGGGCATCCGCTTTTCTTCAAAGCGGGGAGTCGATTGGGATATGAACTTCAACGACATCAAAGGGCTTACGGACACTTTGGCCAACGCCGACGTGTTTGTTTGCTACGCTTCCAGCATGAGCATTGACGCGGCGGTTTTTGATAAGCCGGCGATCAACATCGATTTCGAGGTTCGGGAAAAAGAACTTCTTTCCAAAACACCCACCCACTTCTATAAGATGACTCACTATATGAACGCGGTTAAATCCGGCGGGATCAGCTATCCAAAGAACCGAGAAGAATTTATAAAAGAGATCAATGCTTATCTCGAAAATTCCGCCTTGGACCGCGAAGGCCGGAAAAGATTGGTTGCCGAGCAGTGCGGCGCTATGGACGGCAAAGCAGGCGAGCGAATCGCAGAATTTCTGCTGAAACAAATAAATGATTAAAGGAATCGGTATAGATATAGAAGAGATCGGCCGTTTTCGGAAATTGCCTTATAACCGCAATCGGTCTTTTTACGATAAAATTTTCACCTCAAAAGAAATGACTTATTGCCTTGGCAAAAAAGATCCCTACCCGCATTTCGCGGCGCGTTTTGCCGCCAAAGAAGCGGTAGCCAAAGCCATCGGCGTCAGCGTTTACAGGGCAAAAAGCATAGAGATCGGCAATAACCGGGACGGAGTGCCGTCGGCACAGGTTCGCGGTTTGCGCGGTAGGATCGCGATCTCGATATCTCACACCAAAGGCATCGCAGCGGCAATAGCAATATGGTCAAACTAGTCCAGGAATATTTTATAGAATCGGCAAAGCGCTGGCCGGATCGAGTGGCCGTTAACGACGGCGCCGAATTTACTTATAAAGCTCTGGACGTCCGGACAAACAAGCTTGCCAATGCCTTCCGGCAGAAAGGAGTCCGGCGCGGCGATCGGGTTGCCTTCTGCTTAAGCAAATCGGCAAGCTCCGTAGCTTCCTTTTTGGCGATTCTAAAATCCGGCGCGGCTTATGTTCCGATGAATACCGCGGCTCCGGCGGCCCGCATCAAACAAATGATCGCCGATGCCGCCCCGCGTCTTATTATTTGTTCGGACGCGACCGCGGATTTGGTAAGCGGCTTAGGAAATATTTTCAATCTCGATAAAGAGAAAAGTTTT
>Ga0247727_10001840_pt1 | contig 49262 bp, 34 predicted proteins | sample WisWelCaveWW1625_FD_202498 | JGI IMG/M metagenome (GOLD analysis project Ga0247727, IMG submission 202498) | Biofilm microbial communities from Wishing Well Cave, Virginia, United States - WW16-25 | ecosystem: Environmental > Aquatic > Deep subsurface > Groundwater > Cave microbial mat | place...
CCGCTATCGCCTGACCCCTGACTTAATTTTTTCGCGCCTCCTACTAAAACTTTTCACACCCGGAGACTCATTTGCTAGCGGATCAGTTTGCCGAATTCTGATCGATCAGTTGACGCGAGGGTTGACACTTTCAGTAACGTCGCTTTCCTCGATTGGAGTGATAGAAGCTGTTGGTCTTGGCGCTGGACGAATGTGCATACCACCAAATAGCGGCGGCCTATTTGAACCAGTTTCCTCGTCAGCTTCGCCAGATGAAACGCGAGAACGCTCTTTACTCCTTTCGGCCTGTTCGGCCTGCTCACTTCCAAGTTTGTTTTCATCCCGAAGCCGCGCCAACACCTCGTCATTGAGACGTTTTGAAATATCTGTTCCCCTGCACCAATCGTCGAAAGTTGATTGCAGTTTTTCCCAGATTCCTTTTTCGTCTGGATCGGCCCGGTGTAACAGGAAACTTACAGACGCCTCATAATTGGTGAACAGCCCGCCCTTGGTGAGGTTGTTTGAACCAATCAACACTTCGGCAAACTCGTCGCTCTCAAAAAGGTAAACTTTAGGATGAAAGGTAGGAGTCTCTCTTCGATCAGTATTGTGGACAACCCAAATTTCGTTGCTTGCTCCAATCAAATTCATTAGAGCCAGAAGGCCTTCTATTGATGTACCTCGATGGTCTACGCCGACAGCAAATTTCACCTTTCCGCCATTGTCAATAAATTCTTTCAAAGCCCTTTCAATTCGAGATACTCCCGACGTTTTCACAAAGGCTACCGCAACGCTAAGACGGTTGAACTTTTCGCTTTTCAAGCGGTTTGTTACCCAATCACCTGCGCGAATCTCGTCATCTGGCTGTCTTATAATTTCCATTTGGATAACCTTGAATGAAAAGAAGCAACCTAATCTATTAAATCATCTGCACTCTGCGGCAGAACTCCCAAACCGGGGAGATTACCCACACCTCTAAACCTTCGCGCATCATATTCCATTTCTGAATCTTCCGCAACGATGTTACACTTAAGGGCAAGCTTTCCACATCCCAAACAACACCTGTGAGTAAACCCCTGCCATGACTCTGGAGACTACCCCCCAACCCACCGACTTCATCCGCGCCGCCGTGGCCGAAGACTTGAAGGCGGGCCGCTTCAGCCGCGTCCACACCCGCTTCCCGCCGGAGCCGAACGGCTACCTGCATATCGGCCACGCCAAAGCCATCAGCGTAGACTTCGGCATCGCTGCCGACTTTGGCGGCCAGTGCAACCTGCGCTTCGACGACACCAACCCGGTCAAAGAAGATGTCGAGTATGTCGAGAACATCATGGCCGACATCCGCTGGCTGGGCTACGACTGGGAAGACCGCCTCTTCTATGCCTCCGACTACTTCGAGCAACTCTATGCCTACGCCGTCGAGTTGATCAAGAAAGGCAAAGCCTACGTCTGCGACCTCACCGCCGACGAAGTGCGCGAGTATCGCGGCACGCTCACCGAGCCGGGCAAGGACAGCCCGTATCGCAACCGCCCGGTGGAAGAGAATCTGGACCTGTTTGCCCGGATGCGGGCCGGCGAGTTCCCCGATGGCGCCCGCACCCTGCGAGCCAAAATTGACATGGCCTCCGGCAACATCAACATGCGCGACCCGGTGCTGTACCGCATCCTCCACGCCAGCCACCACCGCACCGGCGACGCCTGGTGCATCTACCCGATGTACGACTTTGCTCACGGCCAGAGCGACTCCATCGAAGGCATCACCCACTCGCTGTGCTCGCTGGAATACGAAGATCACCGGCCCTTGTATGATTGGTTGATTAGAGAATTGGAGATTTACGCCCCGCGCCAGATCGAGTTCGCCCGTCTCAATCTCTCTTACACGGTGGTGAGCAAGCGCAAGCTCCTACAGTTGGTGAAAGAGGGCCTGGTGCGCGGCTGGGACGACCCGCGCATGCCCACCCTCTCCGGCTTGCGGCGGCGCGGCTACACGCCCGAAGCCATCCGCGATTTCTGCGCCCGAATCGGCGTCACCAAGATCAACGGCACGATTGACCTTGCCCTGCTGGAGCATTGCGTCCGCGATGATCTCAACAAGCGCGCACCCCGGGTCATGGGCGTGCTCAAGCCCCTGCGCGTCGTCATCGAGAACTATCCCGAAGATCAAGTAGATGAAATGGAGGCCGTCAACAACCCCGAAGATCCAACCGCCGGGACGCGCAAAGTGCCCTTCAGCCGCGTGCTCTACATCGAGCAGGACGACTTCCGCGAGAACCCGCCGCCCAAATATTTCCGCCTCGCGCCGGGCCGCGAAGTGCGCCTGCGCTACGCCTACTTCATCAAGTGTGTGGAGGTGGTGAAGAATGCGGACGGGCGGGTGGTGGAATTGCGTTGCACCTGCGACCCGGCCACCCGGGGCGGCGACGCGCCGGATGGCCGCAAGGTCAAGGCCACCATTCACTGGGTGTCTGCCGCCCACGCGGTGGAGGCTGAAGTGCGTCTCTACGATCGCTTGTTCCGGAATCCGGACCCTGAATCCGGTGGCGACTTCCTTTCAGACCTCAATCCGGACTCGCTGGAAATTCTGCCCAAGTGTTACGTGGAGCCGTCACTGAAAGGGGCGGCCATCGGCGACCGCTGCCAGTTCGAGCGCAACGGCTACTTCTGCGTTGACCCGGACTCGACAAACGACAGACTCGTTTTCAACCGCACCGTGTCGCTGAAGGACACCTGGGCCAAGATTGAGAAGGCGGGGCAATAAAAAAGCCGCCCGAAGGGTTGTAATCCTTCGGGCGTTTTCTTTCATAACTTTGCCAGCTTCTCTGCCGTGTGTTTCACCGTTTTCATCAGGTGATCCACCGTATGCCAGTCGCTCGGCCTGGCCTCCTTCGAGGGGTCGGGCGAGCAATACTCCAAATCCCACAACACATCCCAGATCAACCGCGCCTGCTCTTTGGAGGCGTAGCGCACCCGCCCGGCGCGTTCCAGGGCCTCGTGCGTTTCGCGGAGCAGCCTGATAAAAGACTCGGGCGTGATCGCGCCCGAAGCGGCATCCTGAATCAGCCGCACTAGTTCGCCAGCGTTGGAGTGGGTGGAGGGAGTGTCTGCCATGTCCGTAGATTACTTCCGATCCGCAATCCGCACAAGTGCTTGCTCGGTAGGCCCGATGTACTGGGCGGCAGGGCGGATCAGGGCGGCGTCGTTATACTGCTCAATCACATGCGCTACCCAGCCCACGATACGCGAAATGGCGAACACGCAGGTGTCCAAATCGGTGGGGATGCCGAGGTAATAAAGCATGGGCGCGGAAAAGAAGTCCACGTTGGGGTAAAGCTCCCGGTGGCGCAGGACGGCCCGCTCGACGGCCAGGGCCATGTCCACGTAGCTGTGACCCAGGCCCTCGGCGGCTTCCATCTTGCGCGCCCACTCCAGCAGGTGCTTGGCGCGCGGGTCGCCGTGCTTGTAAATCCGGTGGCCGATGCCCATAATTTTGCGCTTGGTGGCGAAGGCGTCCTCCACGAAGGAATCGACTTTGTCGAGCGAGCCGATTTCCAACAGTGTATTCATGGTGGCTTCCGCCGCGCCGCCGTGCAGGTTGCCTTTGAGCGCGCCCAGGGCGGCGGCGGCGGCGGCGTGCAAGTCGGCGTTGGTGGACGATACGACGCGGGCGGTGAAGGTGGAGGCGTTGAGCGAGTGATCGGCCAGCAAAACAAAATACAAGTTCATCGTCTCGTTCTCAAGCTGGCCCTGCTGTTCGCCGTGAAGCGTGTAGAGAAAGTTCTCGGCGTGGTTCAAACCCGGCTTGGGGTTGACGAACTCTTTGCCTTTGCGGGCGCGCTGAATGGCGGCCACGACGGTCGCCATTTGCGCCGTGAGGCGGAGGCCTTTGCGGCGCGTGGCCTCCATCGAAATATCATCTACATCCTTTTCGTAAAGCGCCAGGGCCGAGACGGCGGTGCGCAGGGTATCCATCGGCACCGCTTTTTTGGGCGCAGACTGAATCAGGTCGAGAACGGCTTTGGGGAGCTTACGGTTGGCGGCCAGTTCTTTTTTGAGGCCGGTCAACTGCGCCTGGGTGGGGAGCGTTCCGTAGAGCAGTAAATGCACAACTTCTTCGTATTCAACATTTCCGGCCAGGTCGTGGATGTTCAGGCCACGATAGGTGAGCACGCCGTTGACGCCGTCTACGGATGAGAGGGCGGTCTGGGCGGCCACCACGCCGGCCAACCCTTTGACGAAGGCGGGGGAGGGGGCAGTCATAAGAGAGGATAGCTCCTTGAGTTAATCAAAATGCGCCGGACAGCCGGCGCTTGGTTTAGAAGGCGATGCACAACAAGCGGCAATTCATGTTGTCTGGAGAGAGTATATCATCGTGAAAAGTGAGCGTCAATGACTGGCGGTCATTTCTTACTCCGCCGCCCCCGCCTCTTGGGGGGGCCGCCTTCTGCCTTCTTCGCCGCCCACTCGCGAATGGACTTGGCGTTGTCCTGCGCCGCGCGGGCCATGTACCGCTGGCCGAGGAGGTCGGCTCCTAACTGATAGAAAGTCTTGCGTGTGGTAACCGCGCCAATTTTCAGGCCGCGCTCGATCAACGCCTTCACCGACCCTTCCGGCATCTGATCGTGGTAGGCGCGGATCACATCTGCCACACCCCCATTGACCGTGTCGGCATAGTATTGATGGGCCGAGCCGAGATATTGCTGGCACACCTTCAGCGGCTCGTCGCCAAGCGTTGGCAGGGCAAAAATGGCCGCCCGCTTCAACGTCGGCGGCGTCAAGGTCACCATGCCTGAAGGGCCAACCAAAATTTTGCGCAACAGGTGCAGTGACATGGGCGGCCCGGCTGTGGCATCGTCACTTTCGTCCATCAGCGCATCGAGCGCAGAGTCGTAATCGGCCTCAATCACAGCGCGGGAGGGCAGGGAGTCCGGAACGGGCAAGCCGGCCTCGGCGGCGTAGGCGGCAAACGCCTCTACGTCGCCGCTTAGCAAGGCATGCATCGCCTCCCATTGAGCCGGGGGCTTGCCAGCGGGCGAGTCCGTCAGCCAGGCCTCACACAAGGCGCGTTTGCTCGCGCTGGAAAGCGCCGCCTCGGTCAGCAGGCCTTCGGCCAGCGACCGGGACATCTGCGCCGATTCGCAGTTAACGCAAATGTGCCACAGCCACCACCACCGCTCGTCATCGGCGACCTCAGCCTTTGCAATCAACCACCCGAACAACTGGCGCACTTCTGCCAGCTCCCAGTCGTCAAACAATGGCCCGCCAAAATCGGCCGCAATCATCAACGACCGAAAACTGGCTAGGTCTAAAACGCCGGCCCCTGCCAGAAAGCTCATCATCACCGGCAAGCCGTGCGGCGTGCCGTATTCTGCCGTGGCGTCAATTTGCTTGAAGGCATGCTTGACGATCTTGAAACGGGTTTCCGGCGACAGCCCGTCGTGCCGCACCACCTCCACCACGCCAAAGCCAAAGATGTAAGGCTCGACCATTCGCTCGCCGATTAGAAAGGCCGGGCGCTTGCCATATTTGTCGTAACCGTAAATGTGTTGATAGTAATGTTCGAGGCCGCGGGCCAAACAATCGGTCACGGCCTCTTGTTCGTGTTTCGCAATATTAAGCTGTTTGTAAAACTTGCTGAGATTAAACGTCTCCGGGCGCGCTGTTTTTTTCCTGGTCATGTTAGCCTCGCTGGTATTACCAGTGCCGTTGCCGCAGTTCTTGTGCCGGTACCGTTCGACGGCAATAGCCAACCGGCATTATATCCCATCCCTCCCGCGCCAAAATCTGCCAGAGATTCGCGGAGCGGCTTCGGATTTGCCGGGAAACGCTCGCGGCGGATTGATAATCCGCCGCCCCTCAGACCGGACATTCCCAGGCCTCGCTCTGCAAGCCATGACAAATAACCTTTCTGACATGACAGAAATCACTACTAGGCAGATCGGATAAGTAGTTTAATCCATATATCCGTCATATAAGAGAAATATATTCGACGCAAATCAGCCGGGGCGCCTATGAAAGGTTGAACAGCTGTGGAAACTATTCTGTCTGGTAGAAGCCTCTCGACGGTGATTAGCCCTGATACACCGACCGTCATCATCGGCGAACGGATCAACCCGACTGGAAAGAAAAAACTGGCCGAGGCATTGCGCGCGGGCGACATGGAACTGGTTCGCCAACTCGCCATCACCCAAAAGGAACAGGGGGCGCAGGTGATTGACGTCAACGTGGGGGCCGCCAGTGTGGACGAAGAGCAGATGTTGCCCCTGGCCGTGGAAACCGCGGCCTCGGCGGCCGGCCTGCCCATCTGCATTGACTCGACGCACGAAAAGGCCCTGCCCGCCGCCCTGAAGATTTGCGGCGGCACCCCTCTTATCAATTCGGTGACCGGCGAAGAAGCCTCGCTGGCCCGCGTTCTCCCCCTGATCAAAGAATTCAATACTGCCGTCATCGGCCTGACGATGAGCGACGACGGCATCCCGGAAACTTCCGAGAATCGTCTGCGCGTCGCCGAAAAAATCGTCGAGCGCGCCGCCCAACTGGGCATCGGCCCGGAGCGCATCCTGATTGACTGCCTGACGATGACGGTCGGGGCCGATCATCGGGCCGGGGCCGTCACCCTAAAGGCTATCCAACTCGTGCGCGAGAAGTTGGGCCTCAACCTCACCCTCGGCGCGTCGAACGTTTCCTACGGCTTGCCCGATCGCGACTTGCTGAACAACTACTTTGTGGCGTTAGCCATCGCCGCCGGTGTGAACTGCCCGATAGTGGACCCGAGCAAAGTGCGCGGGGCCGTCATCGTTGCCGACCTGCTTGCCGGGCGCGATGAGTATGCGCAAAACTACATTGCCTACTATCGAGTCACTCATCCCGAAGCCTGAGGCCCGTAGCGCAAGCTTCCAGCTTGCGGAAACGCGGCAAGCTGGAAGCTTGCCCCACCTTGTCTGAGCTGCTGGAGAGAAAGACCTGTGGATATAACTCCGAGTCCGGCCAACCCGGCTATCTCCGATGAAGATAGCGGGGGAATCTCGTTGGGCCGTCAGGCCTATCAACGCCTGCGCGATCAAATCGTCACGCTCAAACTAGCGCCGGGAACTCCCCTTCAGGAGTCGGCGCTGGTCGAGGAGCTTGAGTTGGGGCGCACCCCCATCCGTGAAGCGCTGCAGTGGCTGGCCGGCGAGGGGCTGGTCGTCCTCCGCCCCCGGCGCGGCGCCTTCGTGGCCGACATCAGCGTAACCGACTTACAGCAGATATTTGAACTGCGCCAGGTGCTCGAAGGGTACGCCGCCGCCCTGGCCGCCCAACGGGCCACCGAAGCCGACGTCGCCGCCCTGGAACAGGCTCTGGCAGATTTGGATGCGGCGGACTCCCGAGAGGACACGCAAGCGCACATCGAAATTGACCGCGCCTTCCACCGTGCCCTGTCCCGAAGCGCCCACAACAAATTCCTGTGCTCGACGTTGAGCCGCCTCTACAACCTGAACCTGCGGCTGTGGTACCTTGCCCTGGAGCGAATTGGGCCAATGCACAACGCCGTCGAACAACATCGGGCAGTCCTGGAGGCGATCAAAGAACACGATAGCCAAAAAGCTGAAGCGGCCATTCGTGAACATATTGCCGATTTTCAAGAGCGAATCCGGGCCACGATCTGACCGGCGATTGACTTTGTCGCGCGCTCTTTCCAGCGCGCAAGGAGGAATATCAATGCGTGTAAATTACCAAACCAATGCCAGCGTCCAATTTGAAATTCTCACCGACGATCAAAAGGAGGAAGTGTTTCGCGCCGCACTTCAAGTGCTGGAGCAAACCGGCGTCGAAGTCTACAACGACGAGGCACGGGCCGTTTTGAAGGCGCAAGGCGCCTGGGTTGAGGGGGTGCGCGTGCGCATCCCGAGCTATCTGGTGCGCAAGGCACTGGCCACCGCGCCATCGTCGTTCACCGTGTACAGCCGGGAAGGCAATCTTGAGAAGAACATCGAGATTGGCCCTAACCGTGTGCATTACGGCCCCGGCCCAACGTGCCCGAACTTCCGCGACCCGCGCACCGGCGAACGGCGCAAATATTTGCGCCAGGATGCGCGTGACGTGGCCCGCGCCTGCGACGCCTTGCCAAACATTGACTTCGTCGAATCGCTCGGCACGGTCAGCGACGTGACTCCCGATCTGGCCGACGTGTACGAGTTTGCCGAAATGATGGCCAGCACCGGCAAGCCGATTGTGTCGTGGTCGTACACCCTCGGCACTTGCCAGGACATTCACCAGATCGCCGCCGCCGTCGCCGGAGGCGAAGAGGCGCTCAGGCAGAAGCCGAACTACATCTTCTACGCCGAGCCGCTCTCGCCGCTTCAATCGAACGCGGAAGCCGCCGACAAGCTCGTCTACTGCGCCAAGAACCGCATCCCCCTCATCTACACGCCCTGCCCGATGTGCGGCGGCACAGCGCCCACCACCTCGGCCGGCATTCTGGTGACGGCCCTTTGTGAGTCGCTGCATGGATTGGTGATCGCGCAAGCGATCCAACCCGGCACGCCGTTCGTGATGGGCGGGGTGGTCTCGATCATGGACATGCTGAGTTCGGTGCTGGCTTATGGCGCTCCGGAATTGTCCCTGCAATCGGCGGCCCTCACCGAGATGGCGCACACTCTCGGACTGCCGGTGTGGTCAACGGCGGGGTGCACCGACTCCAAACTTGTGGACGAGCAAGCCGGAATCGAAGGCGCAATCTCACTCCTCTTTGCCGGATTGTCGGGAGCAGACCTCGTTCACGACGTCGGCTACATTGAGTCCGCGCTGACGGGCGCCCTGCAAATGACGACGATGAGCAACGAGATCATCGGCTTTGTGAAGCGCATCTTACGTGGCATCGAAGTCACGCCCGAAACGTTGGCGACCGAGGTGATCCGCGAAGTCGGGCCGGGCGGCCATTATCTGGCAACCGACCACACCCTAAACCACTTCAAGAGCGAGTTCTGGTTCCCGACCTTGATGGATCGAACCCGCTGGGAGGAGTGGCTGGCAAGCGGCAGTCTCACAATGGGTGACCGCGTGCAACAGCATCTCGCCGACATTCTGGAGGCGCACGAGCCGGCCCCGCTTGCGCCTGCGGTGCAAAAACAGATTGACGACATTCTGGCGAAAGCCGAAACGAGATATCAAGAGTAGGCCATAACCCCGCTCCCGCCGGACGCCTCGCGCAAATCCGGCGGCCACAGCGGTGGATTTGGCAATCCACCGCGAGCGATATTGAAACTCAAAAGGAGCAAACCATGAGCGAAGTACTTGTTCAAATTTCCACCACCGTCATCGAAGGCCGGCTGAAGGACATTGCCGCGCTGACGAACAGCGCCCTGTCCTCGGGCTTGACGGCAAAGGACGTGCTCGACAAGGGCCTGATGCCGGGCATGGACGTGGTCGGCGCGGAATTCAAGAAGGGCAAGAAGTTCGTGCCCGAAGTTCTGCTCTCGGCGCGCACCATGCAGACCTCCCTTGACATTCTTAAACCGATGCTGGCCGAGGCCGGGGAAAAGATGACAGGCAAGGCCATCATCGGCACGGTCAAAGGCGACCTGCACGACATTGGCAAGAACCTGGTTGGCATGATGCTCGAAGGGTCGGGCTTTGAGGTGGTTGATCTCGGCAAGGACGTTTCGCCGGAGAAATTCGTCGAGGCTGTCAAGAAGGAAAAGCCGGACATCGTGGCCATGTCAGCCTTGCTGACGACGACGATGCGCTCGATGGGTCACACCGTCACGGCCTTGAAAGAGGCCGGTTTGCGCGACGGCGTCAAAATCATGATCGGCGGCGCGCCCGTCACCTCCGATTTCGCCAAGCAGATCGGCGCCGACGCCTATGCCGCCAACGCCCCGGCGGCGGCAGAGATCGCCAAGAAGTTCGTTAGCGCGAACTGAGATGCCGCTTTACATTCTCGCCTGCCGGGTGCTCCAAAGCATCATGGAGCCTTACTTGCGCGACGCGAACATTCCGGCGACGTTCATGGAGTACGGCTTCCACCGCACGCCGCAGTTGATGACGCCGGCCCTGCAGGAAGAGTTGGATCGGGTGGTCGAGCCGTCGGTGTTTATCATCGGCTACGGGTTGTGCGGCAACGGCCTCGCCGGTTTGAAAGCGGGCCAGCACACCCTGATCGCGCCGCGCGCGGACGACTGCATCACCCTCTTGCTCGGTTCGTACGAGAGCTACATTCGAGAGTTCACGGCAGAGCCTGGCACCTACTACCTGACCAAAGGCTGGCTGGAGAGCGGCAGCCATCCGTTGAAAGAGTACCGTGAACTGCTGGAGAAGTACGATCAGGAGACCGCCGACTGGATCATGGACGAGCAGTACCGGAATTACAAGCGCCTCGTGCTCGTCGCGCCCGATCAGGCCGAACTGGATGCCTGTCGCGCGAAGGCGCGCGAGGTCGCCGATTTCTGCGCGGAGCGGTGGGGCTTTCAATACGAAGAGAAGCTAGGCTCGGATGCATTCGTGAAGACGCTGATTACGGAAGCCTGCAAACTCACCGAATCCACCGACGATTTTCTCATCATCCCGCCCGGCGGCGAGATTAAACAAGAGATGTATTGGAGATAGCGTTAGTGAACAGTGAATAGTAATCAGTGAACAGTAAGCCAGCAAACGGCGAATTTTGAGCAACTCAAGGCTGTTCACTGTTTACTGGCCTACTGATTACTCTGTCAAGGAGGCTCGCCATGCGAGTTAACTATCGAACGAACGCAACACCGCAGTTACGGGTGTTGTCGAACGATCAAATCGAGCAGATCGTCTATGCGGCAATGGACGTTCTGCAAATCACCGGCACGCGCGTGTACCAGGACGAGGCGCTGGAACTTTTGCGCGGCGCGGGGTGCGTCGTCCAGGATGATACTCTGGTGTTCATCCCGGCCTGGCTGGTCGAGAACAGCCTGAAGACTGCGCCGTCCCGGATCGTGCTGGCGGGCCGGGACCGCGAAAAGCGCATCACCCTGGAAAAGAATCAAATCTACTACGGCACCGGCTCCGACTGTCCGTTCATCCTCGACCCGACCACCGGCGAGCGGCGGCGCTACACCTTCGAAGATGTGTATCGTGCGGCCAAGATCGCGGATGCCCTGCCGCACATTGATTTCCACATGTCGCTCGGCCTGACCTCCGACGTGCCGATTGGCACCTACGACCGCCATCAATTCCTGGCGATGCTGAAAGGCACGACCAAGCCGTTCGTGATCACCGCCAACGACCGCGAAGGGCTGGCCGATCAATTCGAAATGGCCTGCGCCACTATCGGCGGCAGGGACGAGTGGCGCAAATTACCGATGTTCGTGATCTACATCGAGCCGAGTTCGCCGCTCAACAATTCGCATGAAGCAGTGGAGAAGCTGTTGTACGCCGCCGAGAACGACATCCCCGCCATCTACACCCCGTGCCCGATCTGTGGGGCCACCGCCCCGGCGACGATGGCCGGGACTCTGGTGCAGGCTCTGGCCGAATTCTTCACCGGCCTCGTCATCTCGCAGTTGAAGCGCAAGGGGGCCGCCGTCATCATGGGCGGCGTAATGTCCCTCTTGGATATGTCCACCACGATCCTGTCCTATGGCGCGCCGGAGCTTTCGCTCCTCAGCGCGGCGATGACCCAAGTGGCCCAATACTTGAACGTGCCGATGTTCTCGACCGCCGGTTGCTCCGACTCGAAGACTCTCGATCAGCAGGCGGCCATCGAAGCGGCGATCTCGATTGCCATCTCCGGCCTGTCGGGCGCGAACCTGATCCACGACGTGGGCTATCTCGAATCCGGGTTGAGCGGCTCGTACGATATGCTGGTGATGTCGAATGAGATCATCGGCATGGTCAAGCGGATTCTGCGCGGCGTGCCGGTGGATGCCGAGCATCTGGCCGTGGACGTGATTGACCGCGTCGGGCCGGGCGGCCACTATCTGGTGGAGGAGCACACTCTCAAACACTTCCGCACCGAGTTCTGGATGCCCGAACTGCTCGACCGCACCAACTGGGACACCTGGAAAGAGAATGGCTCGAAGGCACTGCGACAGCGAGTGCACGAGAAGGTATTGGATCTGATCGAGCATTACGAACCGGAGCCGATCCCGGCTGACGTCGAATCACAGTTGCGGGTCATTGTCGCCAGAGCAGACGAACTGCACGAAGGCGAGGAGCAGGTGACGTTGATGTAACGAGGGTGTTCAAACTTATCAGGCCCGGGCCAGGAGTGAAAGGAGGTGAAGCCTAGTTATTACTCTAAACACACTTGCATTAATGTAATGGCACATCGTTCAAATGTTCTTTCTTGATATTAAGGAGGTAGGAGATGCATTACAACAATCGCAGGCGGGTGTCTATCATTAGCCTGCTTACTATCGTCGCCATCCTGGTGGCGGCTTGCGGCACGGGCAGCACGGCGGCCCCCACCTCGGCGCCGGAAGAGAAGGTGCTCAAGATCGGCGTCGAAGGCCCATTCACCGGCCCCTCGGCTCGCACCGGCGAAGAATTCAAAGGCTCGGTGCAGATGGCCTTCGAAGCCATCAACTACAAAGTCGGCGACTACAAGATCGAGTTGGTGTGGATTGACGACCAGTCCGACCCGGAAAAAGGGACTCGGGCCTACGAAGAGGCTGTGGTCGGGCAAGGCATTCAGGCCGGGTTCCTGGGCTGGCACAGCTCGGTGGCGGTGGCCCAAATGGAAGTGACGGCCAAACACAAGATTCCGCACTTCTTTGCGATGGGCGCGACGGGCCTGGTCAACGAGAAATTCAACTCGGATGTTGACAAGTACGGCTACTGGATGACCAAAGGCTGGCCCGATCCATCCAAGTTGAGCATTGCTTACGTGAATGCGCTGGAGGATGCGATCAAAGCCGGCACCTGGACGCCAAGTGAAAAGAAGGTCGCCATCTACGGCGAGGACACCGACTGGGGCCGGAGCTTTGGCGGAGCGATCAAGAAGCAGTTTGAAGACGCCGGTTGGACGGTCGTCAGCGAAGACTACTTCACTAAAGAGCAGACCGAGTTCACGCCGCTGTTGACCCGTTACAAAGACGAAGGCGTTCCGGTTTTGGCCGGTACCAGTACCATCCCGCCGTCCATCTCGGCCTTCATCAAGCAATCGGACGACGTCGGGCTTAAGTCGCTCATCATCGCCGACGGCCTGGGCTGGGTGGGCGAGTGGTACAACCTCACCGGCTCATCCTCGGACTACGTCGTCGATCAGATCCCTGGCTGGACGACAGACGAGGCCAAGAAGTTTGCGACCGACTTTGAGGCGAAGTGGGGCATCACGCCCAGCCCGTCAGCCGCCGGTTTGTCTTACGACTTCGCCAACTTCTTCATCAAGGTTCTGCAAACTGCCCTGCAGGATTACGGCGAGTTGACCAGCGAGACAATCTACAAGGTGGGCAAGGAGAAGGTGTGGACCGGCCAGCTCACCTTTACCGACGGCATCGTGATGTCGGAATACAAGTACACGGCAGAAACGATTCCCGATCCGGTGGTGGGCAAGGGCGCTTACATCTTCCCGGTGCTCCAGTATCATGGCGGCGACTCCATGGTGATCTGGCCGGATGAGTGGAAGTCCGGCGATATCGAGGCGAAACCGTAGTTGAGGTTTGGTGTCAACGGATGCTTCGCAAAACGGATAAACGGATTTTGCGGGCGACATCCGTTTATCCGTTGCGCCGAAGGCGTCCGTTGACACCGGACTCTGCAATAGCCTTCACTGGATAAGCTCATGCCCCTGCTCGAAACAAAAGGCCTGGTCAAACGTTTTGGCGGATTGGTGGCCGTTAACGACGTGTCGTTGACGGTGAATGAGGGCGAGATTTATGGACTGATCGGGCCTAACGGCGCCGGCAAGACCACGTTCCTGAATTGTATTGCCGGCGCATACAAGCCAAACGGCGGCTCTGTTCACTTTCTGAACGAGGACACGACCGGCCTGCGAGCCGATCACATGTGCCAGCGAGGCCTGGGCCGCACTTTCCAGATACCGCGCCCCTTTCCGAAAATGACGGCGTCAGAGAATGTGATGGTGGCCGCCGTCTTTGGAAGCCGGCCCGGTTCTGTGCGTGACGCCGAAAAGTGGACGGCGAGCGTGCTGGACTACGTCGAGTTTCCCCGCCCCAAAGACACCCCCGCCGATCATCTGAACACCGTGCAACTCAAAAGGCTCGACCTGGCCCGGGCGCTGGCCAGCAAACCGAAACTGCTCCTGCTCGACGAGTTCGCCGCCGGGCTGACCTCGGGGGAACTGGGCGAGCTGGCAAAAATCATCCGCCGGATCAGAGACGACGGCATCACCATCATCATGGTCGAGCACATCATGCGGGTGATCATGGACTTGTGTGAGCGGCTGGCCGTGATTCACTACGGCGAAAAGATCGCCGAAGGCACTACTGCCGACGTCGCCCGCGACCCGAAAGTGCTGGAAGCTTATCTGGGCGAGAAGTACATCTTGTAGCGGATGGCAACTAGCCGATGGCCGATAGCTGATAGCGAATAGCAAATGAGAGCGAGAGGTTCAGCTATTCGCCATCTGCCATCCGCTACGCGAAGCGGCCATTTGCTCTGTGGAGAAGTCTTGTGCTTGAGATCAAAGGCCTGGATGCCGGTTACGACTTTCTGCAAATTCTTTGGGAAGTGACTCTCAACGTCGCCGAGGGCGAGTTCGTGGCGTTGGTGGGGCCGAACGGCGCCGGCAAGACGACGACGCTCAGGGCGATCGCCGGTTTGCTTCCGCCCGCTCGCGGTGAAGTGCTGTTCCGCAACCAGCGCCTCAACGGCCTGTCCGCTCACCAGATTAGCCGGATGGGAATCAGCTTCGTCTCCGAAACGCTGAACTTGTTCCCGGCCATGTCGGTCTACGAAAACCTGCTGCTGGGCGCGTACACTGTTCACGACAAGGCCCGCAAACAGGCGTCGCTCGACTTTGTGTTTGATCTCTTCCCTCGCCTGCGCGAGCGGCGGGATCAGTTGGCGGGCACGCTCAGCGGCGGCGAGCGGAAAATGCTGGCTATCGGGCGCGGCATCATGTCGTCGCCCGCTCTGATGCTGGTGGACGAGCCTTCGCTGGGCCTCGCGCCGAAGCTGACGCTGTCCGTCTTCGAGGCCCTGACGACTCTGCGCCAGCGCGGCGTCACAATCTTGCTCGTCGAGCAGAACGTGAACACCACCCTTCACCTGGTTGACCGGGCGTACGTGTTGGAGCAAGGCCGGGTTGTGTTGGAGGGACATGGCGCACAGTTGTTGGATAATGAGCATGTGCAGAAGGCGTATCTGGGAATTTGAAAGATGAACATATCCCCTCAATCCATCCCCCTCCTCCGCCGCATGTTATCCGCCACCTGGATCACAATCGGCCTGGCGGTGGCCATCGCCCTCATTGTGAGTGTGACCACCGGCCCCTTCGCCCTGATCAACAGCCTGGTGACGGGCGGCATGTGGGCGCTGATGGCCGCCGGGCTGGCGCTGGTGTTCGGGGTGATGAATATCCCCAACTTCGCCCACGGCGAGTTTTTCATGGTCGGGACGCTGGTGGCCTATTTTGTCTTCACGCCGATCAGCAAGTTTCTGCAAAAGAATCCGTCGCCGGTTCTCAGCGCCGTTGCGCCGTTTGCAGGCATCATCCTGGCCACCCTCGTCGGCGGGGTGCTGGGCATCGTGATTGAAAAAGTGCTCTTTCAGCAGTTGCGCCGACGGAGCAAAGAGCAGTGGGTGATGAACACCTTTTTGCTCACCGCAGGCGTGTCGGTCTTTATCATCAACGGCACCCTGTTGATTTGGGGAACAGAATTCAAAGGCATCACCCGCTACTGGGATGTGAAGCCATTGGACTTGTTCGGCGTCAACCTGACGGTTGACCGCATCGTGGCCTTCGCCATCGCCCTGGTCACCATCGTCGCCTTCTGGCTCTTCATGCAACGCACGAACGTTGGCCGGGCCATGCGCGCCGTCTCCCAAGACGAGGTGGGGGCGCAAATGGTGGGCATTGATCTCCAGCTTGTTCACACCCTGACCCTGGCCTTGAGCAGTGCCCTGGCGGCGCTGGCTGGAGCCAGCCTGCTCTTCATGTTCCCCTCGTATCCCACCGTCGGCCTCAAACCGCTGTACGTGGCCTGGTATGTAGTGATCCTGGCCGGGCTTGGCAACGTGAGCGGGGCCGTCGCCGGCGGCTTCATCGTCGCTCTCCTGCAAACGCTCACCAGCTACTTCATCGGCGTCGGCTGGGAGGACGTGGTGCCGACGGCGCTCATCATTCTGATTCTTCTCTTCAAGCCATCGGGGCTTTTTGGCAGTGAGGTCAAAGGGGTTTGGGAGCAGTAGCTGCCTGTTCGGGCGACAGTTCGCGAAGCGTGTCGCCCGAACAGAGCATTGAGAACAGCGACATGAATACTACCGAGACGGCCCGACCGGCAACACAAACTTTCGACCGGCTCAGCGGTTGGCCGCTGAGGCTGATCCTGCTGGGGCTTCTGATCGCCCTGCCATTCATCCCGCCGTTCAACCGACAGGACTTGTTACGCTGGCTGATCGGGGCGGCGCTGATCGCGGCCCAGGCGATTGCTTTCGATTTCACCGCCGGCTACATCAACGTCGTCAACTTCGGGTTCGCCGCCTTTGTGGGGTTGGGCGGATACACCTCCACCCTTCTGGCCCTTCGATTCGGACTCTCGCCCTGGATCGGAATGTTTGTCGGGGCCGCCGCCGCCGCGTTGGTGGGCTTTTTCACCGGAGCCCTTACCCTTCGCCTGCGCGGCATCTTTGCCGCAGTGATGGCCTGGTTCGTCGGCCTGGCCTTGCTCGGCCTGACCCGAAATCTCACCGATCTGACGCGAGGGGCGTTGGGCTTGAACGCGCCGACCCTGTTAGAGACCGCCGACAATCTTCCTTACTACTACATCATCGTGGCGATGATGATCCTCACCTTCGTCGCCTTGCGCTACATCACCCAGTCCCACGTCGGTCTGGCCTTCCGGGCCATCGGCCAAAACGTGGACGCGGCGCGGGCCTCCGGCGTTAACCCGACGTATTATCGCGTGCTCAACTTCACCGTCTCGTGCGCCTTCGCCGGCTGGCTCGGCGGCTTCTACGCCCACTACTACGGCATCCTCACGCCCGACGTGATGCAGACCTCGCACACGGTCGAAGTGCTGGCCGTCGCCTACATCGGCGGGCGAGGAAGCTTGTGGGGCGGCGCGCTGGCGGCCTTTCCGTTGATCTTTCTCACCGAGTGGCTTCGCTCGACTCTGGTGGATTTGCCCGGCCTTCATCTGGTGCTGTATGGCCTGTTGTTGATTCTGGTGATGATCTACTATCCAGGGGGAATCGCCGAATTGATTCGCTGGATTCAGGGGCGGCTGAGGAAGGCAACTTGAGCGCGCTCACTGCTTTCACGGATGTCAAAGCGCGGCGGGGCTACTTGCTTGTCCTCGCCGCGACTGTTTGTTGGGCCACCTCCGGCACGTTCATCAAAATCATTCTGCAAACTTACGGCCTGTCGGCCTGGACGCTGGCCTTCTGGCGCGACCTGTTCACGTTTAGCATCTTTCTCGCTATCACGGCCTCGATGGGCGCGGCGAAGTTACGGGTCGAGCGGCGCGATCTGCTTCGGTTTGCGGCCCTGGGGGCGATCAGCATCGGCATCTTTCACGTGTTGTGGGCGCTGGCAGTGACGATGATCCCGGTGGCTGTCGCCACCGTGTTGAACTACACCGCGCCCGTCTTCGTGGTGCTGTTCGCCTGGGCGCTGTGGCACGAGCGGCCCAACCGGCGGCAGACGATGGCCTTGCTTCTGGCGTTTGCCGGATGTGTGCTGGTTACGGGCGCATACAAACTCGCCGATGCCAGCGTGAATTGGCTAGGCCTGCTGGTCGGCCTCTCTACCGGCCTGACCTACGGCCTGTTCACCATCGTCGGCAAGCCCACGCTCAAACGCTACGACTCGTGGACGGTGTTGACCTACGCTTTCGGCTTCGCCACGCTCACCCTGTTGATTTTGCAGCCGGGCGCGGCGCTGGCGATGTTTGCCAGGCCTCTCAGCGCCTGGCTGTGGATATTGACTCTCGTCATCGTTTCGACCGTGACCGGCTTTGGCTTTTACATGAAAGGCCTCACGTTTCTTTCGGCCAGTTCTGCCAGCATCACCGCCACCCTGGAGCCGGTGATCGCCACCGGCTTTGCCTACACCCTGCTGGGGGAAGTGATTGGGCCGGTTCAAATGATTGGCGGCGCCCTGGTGATCCTGGCGGTGATTTTGTTGGCCGGGAAAAGTTGATGGAAAATCGTTCGATGAGACCTGGCTCGTATCCGTGGGCGGCAAAGATGTTTCTACCACACTCACATTTATGAGGAGGCAACCAATGACACCAGACGAGATTCGGAAAGAACTGGCCACGATGAGATCGTGGCATCACAATGTGGAGTTGGCGCCAGGTGTGTGGACCAACCCTAAGATGGGCAACCATCCTGCCGCCCGCTGGGCTCTGATTGAACCGTATGTGCCCAACGATCTGAGCGGCAAGACAGTCCTCGACCTTGGATGCAGTTCAGGATTTTTCTCTGCGATGCTCAAGAAGCGAGGCGCAGAACGCGTGGTCGCGGTGGACATCGTCGATTCTGCTATCCGCGAAGCAAAGTTGCTCACCAAAGTTTTGGGGACACCCATCGAAATCGTGAAGCAAGACATATACGACTTCTTAAAAGAGAACCATGAAAGCTTCGATTATGCCCTCTTTCTTGGGATTTTCTATCACCTCCGCTCACCGCTCTTCGTTCTCGACCAACTTGTGTCTCGGACGCGGGAACGCTTGTTTTTTCAGACTTGGGTCCGAAACGAGGGAGCTATCCTTGGAGGCGCAAGGCGATTGTTGTTCGCCTCCTATGAGATGAGTGTGCTAGTCAAGCGAGGAAAACCGGGCCGAGCAGTGAGGTCGGCGTGGCGCACGCTGACCCGGCCTTTTGAACTCCCAGATAACATAGAAGTTGAAGACAGCTATCTTCTGAGTCACCCCGGTTTCCCGAAGATGAATTTTATTCAGAAAAGCATGAACAACGACTCAACAAACTGGTGGGTAGCTGACACCCGAACAATACGGACGATTTTGGACAGCGCCGGGTTTCGCCGAATCCAACAACTGGGTGATGATACTTTCATTTGTGACAACGCCTAACTCATCGAAGAGCAACTTTATCACAATGCCCACCCTCTCCATCACCTATTCCGCCGAAACCCGCGCCCTCGAATGCGCCACCGGCCAGGTCATCGGCGAAGTCATCCCCGCCAGCGGCTTTCCGCTGGAGCAGCCGTGCGCCGGGCGCGGAACGTGCGGCAAGTGCAAAGTGCTGGCTGAGGGCGGCCTGGCCGAACGCGACGAGATCGAAAACAAGTTCCTGCTTGCCGCCGAGCGCGAAGCCAAAGTGCGGCTGGCCTGCCGCGCCCGCATCGTCGGCGACGCCCAGGTGACGCTCACGCCCGTCGTCGTCTACTCGAACAAAGCCTTCACAAGCTCCACCGACTACAAACGAAGCGACGATCCGCTTGGCTTGGCGGTTGACCTCGGTTCGACCACCGTCGCCGCCTTCCTCGTCTCGCTCAAGACCGGCTTTGTTTACGCCGGGGCGGCGGCCCTCAACCAGCAAACTATCTTCGGCGCGGATGTGATTGCCCGGCTCGCGGCGGCGGAGACGGAGTCGCTCAAACTGTCGGCGCTGGCCCAGGCTTCGATCTATCAGGCCATTGCCGCGTTGAAACTCTCCAAGCGCGCCCTGGCCCGGGTCGAGCGCGTTCAGATCGTCGGCAATACGGCCATGCATCATCTGCTGATGCGTTACCCCGTGCACACGCTGGCGGTGATGCCGTTTCAACCCTACGACCGCGCCGCCATTTGCGACGCGGGTGATTTCTTCAGCACCCTCTTTCCGCCTCAGGCCAAAGCCTCACTTGCTCCCCTCATCGGCGGCTTCGTCGGCTCGGACACGACGGCCTGCCTCGCTTACTTCGGCTTCGACCGCGCCACAGAACCGGTGCTGGCAATTGACCTCGGCACGAACGGCGAAGTGATGGCGACGAATGGCCGTGACATCCTGGTGGCCTCCACTGCCGCCGGGCCGGCCTTCGAGGGCGTCAACATCTCGTGCGGCACGCGGGCAGTGGACGGCGCGATTGTGGATGCGAAAGTGGACGAGGGGCGTTTGCGCCTGACGACGATTGGAAATCGTCACCCGATTGGTATCACCGGCTCGGGCCTGCTCAGCGTGGTCTATGCGTTGAAGTGCGCGGGCGCGGTGAACGTGAGCGGGCGGCTGGTGGACGACCATCACCCGATCCCGATTGAGGAAGGGGGCGACGAGGTCATGCAGGTTCGACTTGGAGATCGGGTGGCGCTGACTCAGATAGACATCCGCGAATTGCAAAAGGCCAAAGCCGCCATTCGCGTGGCGGCAGACATCGCCCTCGAACGGCTCCGGGTAACGCCGGATGACTTGCGCCGCGTGATTCTGACCGGCGCGTTCGGTAGTCAGTTGAATATTGAAGCGGTGCTAGGCGTGGGGCTGATCCCGCCCGACGTGGATCGCTCGCGGATCGAGTTGATCCCCAACGGCGCGGGCCTGGGCGCGGCGATGTTCCTGCGCGACGAGGGCTTCAGAGTTGGCGAAAGGTTGGCGGCCCGCGCGGCGCACATCGAACTCGATTTAGAGCCGGAGTTCAACATGCGGTTCGTGGAGTCGATGGGTTTGGAATGACAAACGTGACGTAGTACCCTGAGCGGACGCTTCGCGCGCGTGTTCTTCGCGGAACGCAGTCGAAGGGTGCGGGTCTCACGCGAAGGCCCGCACCCTTCGACTGCGCGCCGCGCTTCGCGTGCACCGGCGCTCCGCTCAGGGTGCTACTGTTAGAGTTGGAGACGGCGGTATGGATTTAGTCTTGGGCATAGACACCGGCGGCACGTTCACCGACGGTGTATTGTTGGATTATACGACGCGAGACGTGGTCGCCACGACGAAGGCGCTGACCACGCGCTACGATCTCTCGGTCGGCATCCTCAATGCAATTGACTCTCTGCCCCTCGCCGACCCCAGCGCGATCAAGCTCGTCTCGATCTCGACCACGCTGGCGACGAACGCCATTGCCGAAGGCAAAGGCAAGCGGGTGGCCCTGTTTCTGATCGGCTATGACGCCGACCTGGTGCGCGAGTTCAACTTCGGCGACCGGTTCGCCACCTCGCGCTATTCTTTCTTTCGCGGCGGCCACGATTTCAGCGGGCGGGAGAAGGAGCCGCTCGACCTTGACGGCCTGGCCGCCCAAGCCCGCGAGATCGCAAGTAGCAACAGCGCCGACGCGCTCGCCGTCTCGGCCTATTTTTCGCCGCTCAACCCCGAACACGAGCGACGGGCGTTTGAGGCCATCGCCGCCGTCGCCGATTTGCCCATCGTCCTGGCCCACACGCTCTCGACAAAGCTGAATTCCATCGAGCGGGCGACGACGGCCACCCTGAACGCCTCACTCGTCTCGGTTCTGCGTGACTTCATCGCCGCGGTGCAGTTGGCGATGGGGGTGCGCGGCATCGTCGCGCCGCTGATGGTCGTGCGCGGCGACGGCACGCTGATGAGCGCAGAAGTTGCGGATCGTCATGCCGTTGAAACGATCCATTCCGGCCCGGCGGCGAGCGCCATCGGCGGGCGGTTTCTGTCGGGGCGCGACCCGGCGCTGGTGGTGGACATCGGCGGCACGACGACGGACATCGCGGTGGTGGACGGGGGCCAAGTGACCATCAACGAAGATGGCGCAACCGTGGGCGGCTATCGCACGGCGGTCAAGGCGGCCAATATCCGCTCGTTCGCCCTGGGCGGCGACAGTCAGCTGTCATACGACAAAGAGGAGCAATTGCGAATCGGCCCGGCGCGGGTCCTGCCGCTGGCGCACCTGGCTGCACAGTATCCGCGCGTTCACGACGAACTGGTCAGTCTGGCCCACAAACGCCCGACCGAGTCGCTGTTGGACTCGCTGGAATACTGGTTCCTTCAGCGTCAGAACGGCGGGGACGATCCGCAGGTGTTGGAACTTTTCGATCTGCTCCGCGAGGGGCCGCGCCCGCTGGGCGAAGTGTTGAAGGCGCTGAATCTCACCCACCCGATGCAGTTCTCCGGCCATAAACTATTTGCGCGCGAGATCATTGGCCGCGCCGGGTTGACGCCGACAGACCTTCTGCACGTTCGCGGCGACTTTGCGCCGTGGGATGTTGAGGCGGCGAGGGTGGCAGTGGAATCGTTTGCCCGGATGCGGCGCTGGACAGTTGAGAGGTTGATGGCTCAAACCTTTGAGACGATGACGGACGCCATCTTGGTCGAGATGATTCAATTTTTGACAGGCCGCCCGCTGGCCGGGCGCGATCTATATTCGCTCCGTCTCGATCTAGGCCGCTGGTTTTTCGACAACAGCTTTTACCCTAACGACAAATATCTGGCGACGGCCATCAAACTCAAGATGCCCCTCATCGGCATCGGCGCTCCGGCGGGAATCTTTTTGCCGCGCGTTGCCGAACTTTTGCAGACCGAGTTGGTTCTGCCTCAGCATTTTGCGGTGGCGAACGCGGTGGGCGCGGTGGCCGGAAGCGTGGTGGCGACGTGCGAGGCTCTCATCTACCCACGACTGCACGAGTTACTGCCGGTCGGCTACATCGCCCAAGTGGGCGAGCGGCGCGAGAACTTTCGACGGCTCCCCGAGGCGATGAAGTTTGCTCTGGCGGAGGCCGCCCGCCAGGCGGAAGCCGAAGCGCTCCGCTCCGGTGCAGTCTCGCCGCACACCCAGATCGAGGAAATTCCCAACGGCGCTGATTCGTTTCGCATCCGCGCCCGGGCGGTGGGCAACCCGCGATTGGTGTTCAAATAGGTGCGCGGCATAAACTTTCAGCGGATGCTGGCGCGCTTCATCCATTTCTCCGTTTACTTATTCGCAATATGACACCATCCGCAACAGACGACCCCGACAACTCGGGGTCGCCCTTTGTTCTGGATGTGGCAGAGGAACGACAGACACCTTGTCTGCCCACTCACTCTTTCGCACACGGCGAAAGAATTGTTACTTGTGAATGACGATGGACCCGCCGCCGATCACCGTCGTCGGATCAGCCGTATCCGCCGCGCCCACCAAGTTGTCATACACAATGTCCCCCGTCGCCACCTCCCAAATCTTGATGCGAAGCTTGTCAGCGCCCCCGCCGCCGTTCATCTGGCCGTCAATAGCGGTCAGCATGAAGCCGTAGTCACCCAGGCCGTTGATCGTGCCGGAGCCTTTGAACTGCGCTTTGGCCCCTGCCACCACCAGCCATTGATAGGTGGTACTCTTGAAATTCAGGTTACCCGCCTTGAACTGGAACTCGGTGTTGCCAGTCGGCACGTTCGCGCCCTTCTGATACTTGGCGACGAAGCCAAACGTGGCCTTGCCGGTTAAGGTCGGGTCGGCCGCGTACGCGCCCAGCGGTGAGTTGATCCACCCGCCGCCGGTCACAAAGCCGCCGTCCGGATCGTAGACCACCACGTAAAAGTAGGCCGCAGTATCCGAGCCGCCGTCGTCATCGCTCACCATCACTTGCACCGTGTAAACGCCCGGCGTGGTGTACGTGTGACTGCCGCTGATCGCGCCCGAGCCATCGGTTTCATTCACTACTCCAGCCGAAACCGAACTATCGCCCCAGTCAATCTCAGCCGTGTGCGTATCGAGTACGCCCGGATCGCTGAACGCTGCACTGATGGCCGCGGCAGTATTCACTGCCAACGGGCCGGTCGGAGCAGTGATGACGCCGAGCGTCGGCGCGACGTTGTTCACTGTGACCACGGCCTCATCGCTCGCAGTTGCGCCCACGCCGTTCCTCACAGTGAGACGGAAGGTGTACACACCATCATCGAAGGCGGTGAAGTTTGGAGTCGCGGTATCCGGCTCAGAGAGCACGATCGCCGGCCCAACCGCCTCTACCACTTCCCAGTGATAGGCAGCTGCATTGCTCGACCCCTCGCCGCTCAGGGTGACGACCGTGCCTTCGCCCACCGTTTGATCCGGTCCGCCATCGGCAACCGGCGGCGGGCTTTCGATCCGCTGGAACAGCGGCAGGGTAGCGAGATCGGTCATCACCAGCGCCTGATGTTGTTGCAGGTACGTCAACTTCTCGGCGCGCGTTCCAACCGCTCGCGCCTCGGCCAGCAGTCCGTCGGCGGTTGGGTTGTTGTACAGGCCGACGTTGTTCTCGGATTGGGATTCGAAAATCTCGCCGTGGAAGAGGGTGTCGTCGTTGACATCTACACCCCAGGCGAATTGGGCAATGCCAAACTCATGTGTGCCAAAGAGCGGCCCGTCACTGGCGAACAAGATACTTGGGCTGAGGGCAAACACTTCAACCTCAATTCCAATGTCGGCCATGTTCTCGACGAAGATTTGCGAGACGGTAGCCCGCAGGGTCGCCCAGGTAGTGTAGTAGTCAATGTGCAGGCGCACGCCGTTCTTCTCACGCACCCCATTGCCATCCTCGTCCACCCAACCGGCGGCCGTCAAGATGTCACGCGCCAACTGCGGATCGAAGTCATATTGCGGCACCTCGCTCGTCGCGTGCGCCCAATGGTCAGGCGGCAGGTATGTATCCCAGAGCGGCGAGTAAGGGTACGTCGCGGCGATGATACGCGCCCGGTCGGTGCCGTAGGCAATCGCCTGCCGCACGGCCAGTTCGCCCACTATCGGGTCGGTCATGTTGAAGGTCAAGTGATCGTAGGTGACCGACGGCGTATCGAGCGTGAAGTTCACGTTGGCATACTCGACGCCCGCCGTCACATGGATCAGAGTTGCATTCTCAAAGATCGTTTCGTCGTAATACTCGCGTGAGTAGCCGCCGCCATCGGCCCAGAGGCGATAATCGCCGTCAGGCAAACTACACCCATAAGCGCCGTTCGCGCCAATGTAGGTGATGAACCGCGGCTCGCCGGTGTCGAAGTCGTCGAAGTGGATAGTGGCATCGTTGATCGGCTCACCATCCGGCCCGACGACGGTTCCGGTCACCGTCGTGCCGGGCCGGCAGACGGGAACGTAGGGCACTTGCCAGCGGAAGTTGGTGTTATCGCCATCGTCATCCGATTCGAACGCTTCGGCATAGACGCCATCCACGATGTCAAAGGTTTGGCCGTCTACCGGTACCGTGAAGTCGGCAACCCAGTTGCCGCTGCCGTCAACCGGCACATCGCGCCAGATAGCGACGTTGTCCAGTTCTGCCTTGATCCCGATGGTGGCATTGGGTTCGGCTATGCCGTAAACCTGATCGGTATCGGTGTCAACCATCGTAACCATCAGGCGTGTGACGACATGCGTCTTGGTCGTCGCGCCGTCGGTCATGGTCACTACGTAACCTGCCTCCAGCGTGAACCTGCCGCGCAGATCGAACCACGCCTCGGTCTGCCCCCAGTCTTGCATTATTACCTCTACTGTGTCGGTGTAATCGGGCAACTCGGGTGTGGCCGGGTCGTCAATCGTCATCGTCACCATCGCCCCCAGAGGCCAGTCGTAACCGGACACTTGCCATTCGTATGGCCGCGCCGCGATGACGGGGAGTCTCGGAATGTTCCATTCTACCTGCGTTGCGTCACGGTCTGCATCGAAGATGCGGGCGTTCCCCCACATGCCAGGCTGGAGGTCGAAGTCACGGGCGCCGAAGTCGGCGACCCACGAACCATCCAGGCCGGCGAACAGATCAAACTCAAAGCCCTCGAAGTTGACTGTCAGGCGCGCCTCCGGTGGAGCGCTCCCGCCCATCACATCTTGCTCGTGGTCTACAAACTCGATGGTCAGGGGCGCAAGGGTGAGCGTTTTGGTGCGTCCCGTGGCATCGTCCGACACCATCACATACATGCCGGGTGTCAGGTCAATGCCGTAATCCCACAGGTTGATGTGGAAGTTGCCGTAATTGTCAACATCCCACCCGATTGGGCTGGCAATGGGCGGGCCGCCGTTGTAAGCGAACACCCAGATTTCCAGGCTGCCGTTTGGAGTCCAGTTGTTGCCGTTGATCCAGTTCCCGTCCAGAGAAGCAGTGAACTCCGGCGGGCGCGGCCCGTCCGCGACCGTTGCATTAAGGTTGGCATCGTAGATCGTTGCCCGTAGCCACCAGTCGGAGGTCAGATCGGTGCCCAGGGTTGCAAAATTCGCAAACCAGTTGCCCATCGGATCCGCAGTCGCCAGGATTTCATAGTGCTCGAAGTACCAATCCGCCCGGACGATGATCTGCATTCCCGGATCGGCCTGGCCCCAGGCGGTCTCGGCGTCGTAGTCAATCCCGTCGAAGGTGAGGAAGGCCAGGGTCAGGCTGGTGGTCTTGCCGGTTTCGGTATCGAGAGCAAACAGATACATACCGGGCTGGAGGTCAATTTCGTGCTCCGAGTAGTCGGCATGGAATTGCGTGTTCCCGTCGGCGTCCAGATCGAAAGCGGCCAGGAGGCTGCCTCCTTCATAGTCGTAGATTTCGATGTGAACAGGCCGGTCAGGGGAGAAGTTCCAACCGTGAATCCAATCCCCCGCGGGGGAGGCTTCCAAACCCGGCAGACCGGTGGTATGGTCTTCCGACCAGTTGCCCTGGTTGTCCACTGCCCAGCCATCCCCCCACATTTGCTCGGTGATGTTGTACCCATCCATGCCATAATCGGCGAACCACTCGCCGTTCCCATCCGTCAGCGCGCTCACTCCCCAGTTGGAGAACAGGCTGGTGACGTGCAGGTCTACCCACTCACCCGGTGCGGAAGTGCCGCTGACAAAATCGCCGTCGGCATCCATCGCGTCGAAGGTGAAGAGTTCGATTTCGAGGGCTTTGGTGTAGTCCAGAACGTGGTCATAGGCGGTGAAGTAATGCCCGACTTGCAGATCAATGCCGAAATCCCACAGGTTGACCCCGGCATTCCCGTCGCGGTCGGTGCGAAGCGTGACCGGGCCATAGAGGATTGCGCCGCCGGGGCTGTCGTACACGGTCATGGTGACGTCTGCGTTTTTGCTGAAGTTGTCCACTCTGATGTTGTCGTTACGAACCTGCGCGTGGAGACGGGGGTTCTGCGCCAGGGCGTTGTCGCCTTCTGCATCGTAGAGGTTGGCGCTTGCGTGACGGTATTCTGCGATGGGGTGGCCTGCGGCGGCCAGATCCACGTACCAATTGCCGTTTTCATCCACCGGCAAGGTCAGGTTGAAGCCGCTGTCGTGGGTTTCGCCCACGTTCAACTCGATGGTTGTGTTCGGTTCGGCGGTGCCGAAGGCGATGTCGTCTTCCGCGTTGATGTAGTCCATGTTGACTTCTCGAAGGACGAGCGAAACCACTTCACCGGTGGTCTCGTCCACGGCTTCGACGTACATGCCGGGGATTAAGTCAACGCGGAAGAGGTTTTGGGAAATCCAGCCGTTGCCGTGCGAGTCCACGGGGCCGGTGACGGGGCCGAAGAGAGCGTGGCCGCCTTCATAGTCGTAGATCGTGTATGTGACCTGCCCGTTCGGGGTGAAGCCGTTGATCTGAATCCAGTTGTGCTCGTAGCTGACCGTCATCCGGGGGTTGGAGATGCTCCACCAGATTTGGGTGCGGTCGCCGTCGTCATCAGACTGAGCGACATCCCCGCGCGAGCCGGGTACGAGGTCGTAAGTTTGCTGCTCATCCCCCTGCGGGCCGGGGTTGGCGAAGTCGGCAAGCCAATTTCCCGCGTCATCGGCGGTGACGTGCCGGTTCGCGCAGCCCCACCAATCGCAAATCCAGGCGTCCACTTTTGCGCCGGGGTCGGCTGTGCCGTGCACGGTATCGTTGTCTTCATTCACATCCGTGATCGCCAGCCCGGTGACGGTGTGGCTCTTGGTGGTGACGCCATCGCTAAGGATGACGACGTGGCCGGGCTGGATGAAATAGACGTACCGGAAGTTGAACTGGACGTAGGTCTGGTTGGGATCCCAGTTGGCAACACCGACGGTTTCCGTGTCCGTGTAGTCCGGGTTCTGCGGGGTGGCGGGGTCGTCAATCGTCATCGTGACGTTCGCGCCGAGCGGCCACTCCCAGCCTTCGACCTGTGCATCGAACAGGCGCACGGCAAAGGTGGGGTTGGGGACGCGCCATTGGGCGTTGGTGGTATCTCCGTCCTCGTCAGGCTGGCGGGCTTCATTGCCCGTGCCGGGGCGGATGTCGAAGGTTTCCTGTTCGTCCGAGTCTTCGCCAGGGACGGAGAAATCGGCGATCCAATTGCCGTTCGTATCCGCAAAGACACGGCGGAAGGCGCAGCCGTTTTCGTCGCAGATGTGCCCGACGTGGATTTCACTGCCGGGGGCTGTCGTGCCGGAGACGGTGTCGGCGTCCGGGTCAACGGCGGTGACGGTCAGCGAGCTGACGGTGTGGGACTTGGGAATCACGCCGTCGGTTAAGGCGATGGACATTCCGGGTTGGAGGGTGAGCGTGCTGATCTCGAAACGGACGAAAGTCTGGTTGGGATCCCAATCGGCCACCACAACCGTGCGTGTGTCGGTGAAATCTACAGGTTGCGGCGTGGTTGGGTCGTCAATGGTCAGGGTTACGTTTGCCCCCACCGGCCAGCCGTAACCGTGGACTTCGTTTTCGGTGAGGCGGACGGAGAATGAGGGGTTGGGGAGGTTGTAGGCGAAATGGGTTTGGCCGCCCTCGCCGGGCAGCAATCCCCACTGCGTGGCCGCGCCGCCCGTGCCGGGTTTAATGTCGAGCAGAATTTCTTCACCGGGATTCGGGCCGGGTTGTGAGAAGTCCATCACCCAGAATCCGCTTTCGTCGGCGGTTGCGCTGCGCCAGACCCAATCCGTGCCGGGATTGATGAAATGCGCGTTGACGGAGGTGTTCGGACCGGCGGTTCCAAAGATCAGGTCGAGTTCCAGGTCGAAGCCGGTGACCACCAGGTTGGTGATTTGGTGGTAGCGGGTGAATTGGGCATCGCTGACTGTAACGACGTGGCCGGGCTGAAGGTCGAAAATGCCGCCGAGTTCGATGTAGATTCGATCCTGGCTACCCCGGTCGTAGGTGTTTTCAAAGAGGATGCCATTGGACGGGTCGAAATCGTCGTCAATGGTCAGGGTGACAATCGTGTCGAGCGGCCAATCTACCACCTGGACTCGATCTTCTGGATACCAGATTTCCAGCCAGGGATTGTAGATTTGCCAGTGAACCTGGGTCACGTCGCCATCCTCATCGGACTGGTTGGCGTCGTGAGAGATTCCAGGCTGCAGGTCAAAGGTGGTTTGCTCGTCAGGTTCGTCGCCGGGCACGGCAAAGTTCGCCGTCCAGTCTCCGTTCGCGTCGGCGGTTTCGTGCCGGTTGACGCAACCGTTCTCCCAGCAGTACCAGACATCCACACGGCTGCCGGGGTCGGCGGTGCCGAAGACGGTATCAGTATCCGCATCTGCACTGGTAGCAACGATGTTGGTGACGACATGGTCTTTGGCCATCGTGCCGTTGCTGACTGTGACCCGGATGCCGGGGCGGAGGTCAAAGACACCGCTAAGATTGACGTGGAAGTTGCCCCACTCGTCGGTAGTCGTAGAAGTTTGGTAATCGGGGTTATCGGGGCTAGCCGGGTCATCTACGCTGACTTGGATGGCCGTCAAGGGCAGGAAGTCCCATCCGTTGATGTGATCGTCCCAGGGCCAGACGCCGAAGTGGGGGTTAGGGACGCGCCAGTGAACTTGAGTCACATCGCCGTCCTCATCCACTTGTTGGGCATGGTGAGCAGTGCCCGGCACCAAGTCGAAGGTGGTCTGCTCGTCCGGTTCGTCGCCAAGCACAGCAAAGTTCGCCGTCCAATTGCCATTCCCGTCGGCGGTCTCGTGGCGGTTGGCGCAGCCGTTCTCCCAGCAAATCCAGGCGTGAACCGGACTGCCGGGATCAGCAGAGCCGGACACGGTGTCGGTGTCGGCGTCCGCGTTGGTGACTACGATATTGGTGACGATGTGGTCTTTGGTGCGCAGACCATCAGCGACTGTGACAAGGAAACCGGGCTGAAGGTCGAAGGCGGGCAGGAATTCGTAGTGGATGGAACCCGACGCATCGGAAGGAACGGTTGTGACAAAGTCTACGCCCGGCCCATTGCCGGGATCGTCCACCGTGACCTGAACAGCGGCGTTGGGCTGCCATTCCCAGCCATTCAGGTGGTCTTCGGGCAGCCAGAGGCCCAGGTTGGGGTTGGGGGCGTGCCAGTCAATCTGGGTATGATCTCCGTCCGCGTCATATTGCTGTGCCGCGCCGTTGTCGCCGGGGTTGATGCCTTCCAGCCCGCCGTAGTTCGCCACCCAGTTGCCATCGGCATCGGAGGTCAGGTATTGCGTTCCCCCACCCCAGTGTTGAACGGATACTGCTGTGGATGGTTCAGCCGTTCCCCGCACCATATCTGTTTCGGCATCAGCGGCGCTCACCGTCAGCGTTGTGACCGTATGCGTCTTCGTCCACATGCCGTCGCTGACGGTCACTCGATAGCCAGATTGAATGTCAAAGACTCCCCGCAGGTCGAGGTTGAAATTGCCCCAAGCATCGGCGGTTGTGGAGGTGGTGTAGAGCACGCCATTGGCCGGATCGTCGTCATCGTCAAATGTGAGCGAAATGGTTGCACCTGCAGACCACTCACCACCCGAGATGATGTCGGCGAGCGGCCACACGCCGAAGCGCGGGTTGGGGATGTGATAGCCGATCAGGGTGTTGTCGCCATCTTCGTCGTAGTCGTGGATGGCGATGGATGTGCCGGGGCGAACATCATAGAGGCCGGAATAATCCGCCACCCAGGTTCCGGAGAGATTGACGGTAACAACCAGCCCGACACCATCTTCTTCCCAAATATCCACGGAAATGTCCACGCCCGGTTCGCCCTCGCCATAGACGCTGTCATTGTCCAGGTCAACGTCTGTGACGGCTAGATGGGTGACGAGGAGTTCTTTCGTGATGAAGCCATCCGATACTTGGATGATCTGGCCAGGCTGAAGGGGGAAGACATCAGCGAGGTAAAAATGAACCGCGGCGGGTGGGTTGCAGCAGAGCGATGGATCGGCAATCTGGGTGTCGGTGTAATCTACCTCTGGGCCATTGGAAGGATCATTAATCGTGAGAGTCACGGATGCACCGACAGGCCAGCCGTCACTCTCGATCACATCTTCGTGCCCTGTCTGGTTATTGGTATCGGAAAGCCAGGCCCCGATGAGGGGATGAGGAACTTGCCAGTCCACGCGCGTCGCGCCGTTGTTGGCGTCCCACTGCTCGGCATCGCCATTCGTCCCGAGGGTGATGTCAAACGTCTCCCCTCCACTCGCGTCGGTGAAGTCCGCGACCCACGTGCCATCCGGCGCGGCCATCACCGTTCGCCATGCCGAGCTCCCCCAGATGTGCACCTGCACTTCACTGCCGGGTTCCGCCGTCCCGAATACGAGATCGGTGTCGGGATTCGGCATCGCCACCATGAGCGCGGTGACGGTATGCGATTTGGCCGTCGTCCCGTCCGAGAGCGTGACCACGTAGCCTGGCTGGATATCGAACACGCCACTCAGATTGAAGTTGACGTTGGTGTTGCCCCATTCGTCGGTGACCACGAGTTGGGTTGTAGTGTAATCCGGCGACTGCGGCGTGGCCGGGTCGTCAATGGTCAGCGTGGCGGTCGCACCCGTTGCCCACTCCCAGCCACCCACCGAATCGCTGGCGGGCCAGATGCGGAAGTGCGGGTTGGGGACGCGCCAGCCAACGAAAGTGGAATCCCCGTCTTCATCCGACTGGTTAGAATCGCCGCCGATACCGGGGCGGATGTCGAAGGTGTTCTGTTCATCCCCCTGCGGGCCGGGGTTGGCATAGTTCGCCACCCAATTGCCACCCCCATCCGCGGTGACGTGGCGGTTATAGCAACCGGTCTCGTCACAAGCCCAGAGAAGCACCTCGTTGCCGGGAGCGGCTGTGCCGAACACCCGATCGAGATCAGTGTCAAAGCCGGTTATCGTGTAGTCAAAGATGGTGTGGGTCTTGGCGTACGTGCCATCGGTCAGTGTAATGATGTCGCCGGGCTCCGCGTCGTAAAGCCCCTGGAACTGGAAGAAGATGTACGTCTGGTTCGGGTCCCAATCGGCGACGACCACCGTTTCGGTTTGCGTGTAATCCGGGTTCTCAGGCGTGTTGGGATCGTCAATGGTCATGGTGACCTCGGCTCCCAACGGCCAGTCGTGACCCCAAAGGTGATCGCCATCCGGGCGGACGTTGAACTGGGGGTTGGGCACCGACCAACTGAGCCAGGTTGAGTCTGAGTCAGCATCGTTTTGAGCCGCCCAGCCGTTGGAGCCGAGCTGAATATCTACCGTCTCCTGCTCATCCCCTTCATCGCCTGGAACGGAAAAGTCCGCCGTCCACAGGCCGGAACCATCCACGGCCACGTGCCGGATGACGCATTGGCCCGGCACATTCACATTTATACACACGCTCATAGAGTCATTCGCATTGGCGATACCGGAGATTACATCGGTCTGAAGATCAATGCCTGTTACTTCGAGGGCGATGATGACGTGCTCCTTAGGCACCGACCCATCGGTAATCGTCACCAATTGTCCAGGGGCAAGCGTAAAGGCCTCTCCCAAGAAGAACTCCACCATCGAGTATTGCGGGTCCAAGAGACTTGGGTCGGGCGCGGCGGTGTCAGTGTAATCAGGCGACAGCGCTGTCGCCGGGTCGTCAATCGTCAGGGTCAACAGCGTACCAAAGAACCAATCGAAGCCGCGCACACTGTTTGAATCCAGCAATACCGTGATGCTGGGAGTAGGCAAACGCCAACCGTACCCCGTTCGATCCGAATCTTCATCGTGCTCAAACAATGTTCCGCTCGAACCAGGGCCTAAATCGGTTGTGGCCTGGCTCGGGTCGTTCGGGTCACTGCCGGGGATCGAGAAATCCACCATCCAGAAACCATTGGCGTCGGCCTGGGTCACACGCCGGATGCCCGTGGGAGAGACGTAGACATCCACGATGCTGCCCGGCCTCATCGTGCCAGTGGCGGTATCGGTTACAGTATTGATTGAGATCGTTCCTGGAGAGGTTACAACATGGGTTCTTACAGATGTTCCGTCAGTGACTTCGATGATGTCCCCAGCCTTAAGATCGAAATTGCTCAATGGGAAAGCCACATATCCAACCGATGGATCCCAGTCAGCCGGGCTTGGGCCTCGAGTATCGGTGTAGTCAATGCCAACGCCGTTGGTTGGGTCATCAATTGTCAGAGTGTACTGCCGGTTTAAAGGACAGCCTTGAAAATCAATAAAATCCGTCTCTGGATACGCATGGATGACACCCAGATTGAGGTTGGGTACGAGCCAATGGTAATAGGTGTTGTCGTGATCTTCATCCCATTGAACTGCCGCTCCCCAGCTGCCGGGAACAATGTCGTAGGTGCGGTCTTCCCCAGGATAGGGGCCCGGAACCGAGAGGTTTATGCTCCAATTGCCGTTCCCGTCGGCGGAGAACAGGCGAGAGACATAGTCTCCACCTTCGTACCGGGCATGGATTCCTACTTCAGTGTTCGGTTCCGCAGTTCCTGAAACGATATCTGTATCAGGGTCTGCTGAGGTCACGGCTAACCTTCTTACAACGTGGGTCTGGGTTGTAAAGCCATCGGTGATGGTCATCAATTGGCCCGGGCGCAGCTCAAAGTCTGGCAGAGGAGCAAAAACGGTAAAGGTCTCACCAGAAGGGCCGCTGTCCGGGACGATCTGCGTCGCCTCAAAATTCGGAGAGCCGGGTATCTCCGGGTCATCAATGGTCAGGGTGAGCGTGGCCCCCGCCAGCCAGTTGTACGCATGAACACCATTGTCGGCGCCGGCTCCTGCTTCGAAATGTGCCGCGAAACTTGGGTTGGATTGCGCCTGCGCGGTGTTTAGTGAAACCGGTAGCGCAACTGAAAGAACTAAAAAAGACAAAGTTGTCAGCAAACGCATAGGCCAAATTGAGCGTTGAGATTTTTTGAGGGTGTTCATGGTTAGCCTCCTATTTGGCTATTTTTCGTATTGAATTAAATAGAAACCGACCAGGTTATCTGGTCGGTTTCACTATTGGCTAGCCAGAGACCAAGTGACCGCCCTTACATCCCTGGGTCACAGCCTCCAGATTTCAAAAGTCCTCTCCCTCCAGCCGAGATGTCACTTGCAGTGCTTGACTCCTGGGTGGCAAAAGAGTTATCTTCTACGTTGTCCGTATGATAGCACGAGTAAATCCCCGCGTCATGTGACAAAGGTCATGACTTTACTACGCTATATCAGATGCATCGTATCTAGTATGTGAACAGCGGCGACAAGGGTCAAGGCTACGTTTTCTGGCAGAAGGCGGCTCAACAGATGCGCGGCAGTTGTTCGCCGATCTGCATGTCCACCACGCGCGTGCCGCCGATGCCGGTGCGGGCGACGACAAGGCCCGGATGCGACTCGACGACCTGGCCGATGAGGGCCGCCTGGCTGAACTCGAAGGCGCGCCCGCGGACTCGGACGACCCATTGCTGGCCCGCGCCCGGCACGTGTTGCGTGATCGGTTGGACGGCGTGAAGGAACTGGCGCACATCGTCGCCCAACTCGAAGCTGCCAAATGCGAAGACCGCGCCGACGACGCGGCGGCGCTGGGCGAGCGGTTACTCGATTTGTTGTACGAGTTGGAGGATGAGGAATAGCCATAGCCGGGATGAATTTACCCCAACCCGTCGCCAACTTCTGCCGCAACAACGGTTACGGCGCAATCCTCCGCGTCACCTCCCTTGGCGGCGGTTGCATCAATAATGCCTCACGCCTCGACACTGACGGCGGCCCGCTGTTCCTCAAAGTCAACGACTCGACCCCGCCCGACATGTTCGAGCGCGAAGCCGAAGGGTTGATTGCCCTTGCCGCCCCGAACACGATTCGCGTGCCGAAAGTTCTTTGCGTTGGCCCAAACTTTATCCTGCAAGAGTTCGTCGAGCCTGCAAAGGGCGACCACAAGGGCCGCCCCTACTGGGAAACGCTGGGCGAACAACTCGCCCGCCTGCACCTGACGACGTCGCCCCGCTTCGGCTTCCCGCACGACAACTACATCGGCTCGACTCCACAGGTCAACACCTGGGAAGACGACGGCTACACATTCTTCGCCGAACATCGCCTGCGCTACCAGGCCAACCTCGCCCGCCGCAACCACCGCCTCGACTCCAGCGCGCACAGTTCCCTTATTTCCCTCGTTTCCCGTATTTCCTCCCTCATCCCTCCCCAACCCGCCAGCCTGATTCACGGCGACCTCTGGAGCGGCAACATCCACACCGGGCTGAACGGCGAGCCGGTGCTGATTGACCCGGCCGCCTACTACGGCTGGGCCGAAGCCGAACTGGCGATGATGACCCTCTTCGGCTCCCCGCCATCGTCCTTTTTCCACACCTATGAGTCGGTGCGCCCGCTAACGCCCGGCTACCGCGAGCGCTTTGACCTGTATAATCTCTACCACTTGCTCAACCACCTCAACCTGTTCGGCGAGAGCTATGGCGCGAGTGTTCGCGCGATACTGCAACGATACGCCTGATTTCCCGTATTTCCCTTATTCCCTTCTTTTTCCCTTATGCCCATCGTCTACTCCACCGATCCCGAGCGTGAACCCAAGCTAAAGCCTGCCGTCAAAGACACGCCGGCCAAAGGCCAGGTAGCCCGCATCTGGCGCGACACGCTCCGCGAACGGCGCAAGGGCAAGACCGTCACCGTCGTCGGCAACCTTCATCACGACCCGGCCACGTTCGAGCGCCTCTGCGCCGACCTCAAAAAGCTCTGCGGCGCAGGCGGCACGGTGAAGGACGGCGAGATCGAGATTCAGGGCGACCACCGCGAGAAGATCGCCGCTCGCTTGCAGGCGCTGGGGTACAAGACAAAGTTTGTCGGCGGCTAAAAGAGGAAGTGCTACGGCTATCTGACGTTGCTTACGAAAAGTATCCTGAGGCAATCAGCGTCAGCATAATACAGGCCGTGATGACGAAAGGGCACATGACGAGGAGCAGACCAATGCCAATCGCCGGCAACAGAAACCGGCCCCGGTCGGCCCGGCCTGCGCGTTCCCAGTCCGAGGCTTCCGCAGTTTGTGTGGCAGGCGGCAGGCCTTCCGCGATCTCGATCAGGGCGAGCAAATCATCCAGCCACTGGCGCACGGCTTCCGGCGTAATAATGGATCGCGAGAAGTGGCGCAACTGCAGGCGGATCGATTCCGGGCTGAAGTGCAAGCCGCGCACGCCGGGCGTGTCTTTCCCGACCAGCCGCACGATGGCGTCGCGGGCCTCGTGATCGCCTAGCAGTTGTCGCGACCAATTTTCGTCCAGCGGGTAGATGAGCAACCCTTCGTAAGCTGCGTCGCCGAGGTCGAGAGGTTGTTGTTGCATCACCGCACCGCCCAGGCTACTGATCGCATTTTTCGTCCCGATCCCCAGGCGAGTGCGGAAGTCCCCGTTCAGGTAAATTTCCAGATTCGGAGTCCGAAAATAGCGTCCGCCAGAGACGTAGTAATATACATTCACCTGCCGCCCTCGGTGCGTTCCCTGATACTGAAGGCCGGCGAGCAAATAGCGACTGCGAGTCAGGCCCAGCGGGGTGAAAGCCTGATCGAACTGAGTGTAGATGCGTTGGTTGTTGAACAGCACAAAAGCCACTACACCACTCACGAACACAACCCCAAAACATGGTATCGCCAAGGCCAACAGCAGCCCCTTGGCATCCGGGTCAAGCAGGCGCTCTGGGATAAGGGCAATCCCGGCGCACAGGCAACCAAAAACGAGAAACGCCGCGATGGTCAGGAGCAGGCTTAACGCTGTGCGGTTGAGAAAGCCTTTGGCATAGGATTGAATCAGTTTATCGCTCATTGTCAATGCTCCCGGTTGAGACAGATCATCTTGAAACCTCTGCGCCCCGGCTCCACGCCCAGAACGGAGAGGCATCTAATCTCGGGTTCAGGCCCTCCAGCCGTTGTACAAACGCCTGAAGCGCCGGATCGTCCGAGCGCGGCACATGGATAGCTTTTCTAACTTCCTTTTGGCCGGCCTCGGTAAAAATGAATGTTACCCAGTGCGTGCTGCCGCCTCTTGAATCAGTGGTTGTCTTGCCATCCACCTTCATCAAAGCCGTGCGCGGAAAGGACTGGCGCTTGATCCGGGAGACAAAGTCTATCGTTCCAGCGGTCGTCACTTCGACGGCTCTCAGGCCGACGAGCGCCATCACGACGCCAACGCTCCCGATCCCTGCCAGCGAGACCGCCAGAAGCGCAAGGGAGACGAGGCGCTCTTCGCCCGACTTGCCCACCAGGCTGAAGGCAACAAGCGCGAGAAAAGCCGCGCCGGTAATAAGAATCACCGGCCCACCACCGAAACGGAGCGTGTAACGGGCAAAGACGTTGGTTGAAGCAGGTTCAGGAGTCATGACGTATCCTTCGGCAGAAGCGATCAACAGGTGGTCTCGATCACTCGCGCCACTTCGATCAAGTCGTCCAGCGCCGCCCGCGCTTCCGCCGGAGTCACTTCGCTCAAGCCAGGCAGTGTGTGGTGCAATTCCATTTTTGTGACGGGCGGTGGGTTGGGGCCGTTACCAACAGTGGGGAAACTGTCCAGTGACAGGTCAACCCGTTTGCGGGCAAAGTCCAGCATCGCCGCGCGGGCCGCCCCTGAAATCGGCTCACCGCGCCACTGGCGGAAGACCGATTCAAAACTGTCCTGGGGGCCGAACTGTTTGTGATAGGCAGACGCGTCGAGCCGGCGCAATTCTTTCATCTGCAACTCTACGGTGATCTTGAAGGCGGCGCGCCACCTGGATCTGTAGCGAGTGAAGCGGCCCGTATGATGCGCGCCGAGGGCCATTTCAACCACGCGGCCCTGATGCGTTCCGTAATAACCGTGATAGGGGAAGGGATAACGGGTATCGAGTTTCCACCCCAACTGTTCGGCCAGCCGCTTGAGTTGAGCGCGCGGCCAGAACCAGTTGGCGTAGACCACACCACCCAGAACAACTGCGATTATCGGCGGCGGGCAACAAATACAGACGTAGACGAGGGCGTCGTAAATATCTCTCATGGGAGCAGTTGTCCGTGCAACGCTAATGACGAGCGTCACGCTCGGCGATAAGTTTTCTCACGGCAAGATACAGTTCTTCCAGCACCTCAGGCGGAATCTCTGGGTCAACCGGTCCGTCGGCGAGAAACGATTCAAAGCTTCAAGGTCTTCACCGCATCGTAAAGTTCGTCCAGCGCTTCGTCCGGTATCTCGAAAGTCGGGCCGCGTTCAAGGAAATCCTCGAAACTCTGCTCGGATGCGCCTCCGCCTGCATGCGGGTTGTAAGGGTGCGTATACCAAAGGAGCTGGCTCTCTTGGATTTTCACACCCTCCTCACCCCACAATCCTTCCCGGCCCCAACTCCATTCCCGTTTCGGATTGGGGGCGGGTTTCAGTTCTTCCGCATCCCGCTGCCGTGTGTAGCGTTCCCAGGGTGTGAGGAGAGGGCTGGCCTGCTCCGCGCCGGGTGCGGGGAGCACCAGCAGACGATGCTCAGGCCGGTAATCCTCGAGGACGGCAAAAGCGAGGGTGAGATCGGGCAGCACGGCGACATCGTACAGATAATGATAGGGGCGGCTGGCGAGGATGGGTTGGATCACCACCCGATCTTCGGAGGGCTGCCAGATGCCACATTCTTCTTTGGACCACACGACGATTGACTTGCCGTCGGGCGCCCAGGCTGTCCGGTCGGGCCATGTTTTGAACTCAGTTTTATACAGGGGCAAAGCCGCGATCTGAGCCTTGGCTTCGTGATCCCAGATAAAAACCTCAGCGCCCCAATCGTAGGGCTTGTGGTTCCAGAAGGGAACCTCAGACGTTCTGACATCGGCCTCGTAACGGCCATCCAAAGAATAGCTTCGTCGGCCCTCTCGCTGTGCCAGCCGGGCCGCGCCGTCGGCTGAAAATACGATCTGAGAGTACCCTTTCCAGGTCGGCGGTGTGCCGCGCGCGACGACTTCGCCCGTTTGGATGTCCCACGCCCGCAACATCTTCTTCTCGTTGGCGGCGGCCACGCGGGCGCCATCCGGCGAAAAGGCGAGGTTGACGATTTCGCCATCCAGACCGGCCAGCCGGACGACCTGGGTCCCGTGTTCCAGATTCCACACGGTAATCGCCACCGTCAGGTTGTCGCCGGTTGCGGTGACGCCACCGAGCGCCACCAGACGGCCGTCCCTTGAGGCGGCGACGCTGATCACGTGCGTCGGGTGTTGCACACGGGCGATGGCCGGGCCGTCGCCAGGCAGAAGGGGCAGGTCAGAACTCATAGGTCAGCGTATCAGCCATCGGGATAAAACGCCAGCAGGCCGCCGGGCCTCGGCCAGCCGGCTTCGTAGTAGCCCCAGGAGTGTAGCGCAATGACATCGCACACGCCAGCGGCCAATCCACGCCACTCACCCAAAAACTGTTCCAACTGTCCCGCACACTTTCCCGTTTCTCCACTTTCAAGTCCTGCTCGATAGACTTCACATTTTCACATCTTTGCCTCCTTGTCACCCACTCGTCCCTTCTATATAATCCCTTCATCCCCAAGACCGGAGATACGCATGGCGGAAAACCAACCAACGCCCGAAACCGAGGCCTGGCACAGCGAGCCTGTGCAGGCCGTGCTTGAAAAACTGGCCACCCAACGCGAACACGGCCTCTCGACCGAAGAAGCCAGGAAGCGGCTGGCGCAATACGGCTACAACGAACTGCGCGAAAAGCCCCCCACCCCCTTCTGGCGGCTCGTCCTCGATCAACTCAGAAGCTTCGTCGTCATCCTTCTCATCGCCGCCAGCATCATCTCCTTCCTCCTGGGCGACGAAGTCGAAGCGGCGGCCATCATCGCCATCGTCATCCTCAACGCCGTCATCGGCGTCATCCAAGAGTCCCGGGCCGAAGCCTCGCTGGCCGCCCTCAAAAAGCTGGCCGCGCCCGACGCCCGCGTCATCCGCGACGGCTCGCGGATCAACATTCCCACGCGCGAGCTTGTGCCCGGCGACGTGGTTCTGCTGGAAGCCGGAAACTTCGTCCCGGCAGACGTGCGGCTCGTCGAAAGCGTCAACCTGCGGATCGAAGAGGCGGCCCTCACCGGCGAATCGGTTGCGGTCGAGAAACGATCGGCCCTGGTGCTGGAGCGCGAAATCCCGTTGGGGGATCGCAAGAACACAGCCTTCATGGGAACCGTCGTCTCCTATGGCCGTGGCACCGGAGTGGTGGTCGCCACCGGCCACAACACCCAGATTGGCCTCATCGCCCAAATGCTCTCGGCGGTTGAAGAAGAAGAGACGCCATTGCAAAAACGGCTGGACGAACTTGGCCGGACGTTGAGCATCGCCGCCCTGGTCATTGTCGCCATCGTCTTTGGCGTTGGCCTCCTGCAAGGCGAATCCCTGCTCGACATGTTCATCCTCGCCGTCAGCCTGGCCATCGCCGCCGTGCCAGAGGGCCTGCCTGCCGTCGTCACCATCAGCCTGGCGCTCGGCATGCGCGAGATGGTGAAACGCCACGCCCTCATCCGCCGTCTGTCCTCAGTCGAAACGCTCGGCTCGGCCTCGGTGATCTGCTCCGACAAAACCGGCACCCTCACCCAAAACGAGATGACGGCTGTGCGCTTGTGGTGCGACGGCGAATCGTTCGAGATCACCGGCGACGGTTATAGGCCCGAAGGCAAATTTATTCACGAGGGTGACCATCTTGATTTCTCGCAACACCCCGCTGTCACCACCATCCTGTGGGCTGGAACGCTGGCGAACGACGCCATCCTCGAAGTCTCTGGCAAGAATGAAGACAAGCCGACCTATCGCATGGTGGGCGACCCCACCGAGGGCGCGCTGGTAGTGGCCGCCGCCAAGGCCAACGTCTGGCGCGACGAGATGGAACGCGCCTTCCCCCGTGTGGCGGAGAACCCGTTTGACTCGGCCCGCAAGTTGATGAGCACCCTGCACGAAGTCAAAGAGGCCGTGCCCGAAGCCAGTCCCTTCAACAAACCCGAGGACGCGCCGCGCTACGCCCTGTGTGTCAAAGGGGCCCCCGACGTGGTGCTGGCGGCCTGTTCCCGTATCCAACGCCTCAACGACGAGTCGGCGCCGCTCACGCCCGAACTCCGCCAAAAAGTGCTGGCGGCCAATGCCGCATTCTCGGCCCAGGCCCTGCGGGTGCTGGCGGTCGCTTACCGGGTATTCGACAACCAACCCAACCCGATGACGCCCGAAGCCGTCGAGCACGACTTGATCTTCGTCGGACTGATCGGCATGATTGACCCGGCCCGGCCCGAAGTGAAGCCGGCCATCCAGCACGCCCGCGAGGCTGGAATCCGCACGGTGATGATCACCGGCGACTACCCCGACACGGCCAAAGCCATCGCCGAGAACATCGGCCTTCTGCAACCCGGCGCTTCTAACGGAAAAGTTCTGCCCGGCGCGGCGCTCGACAAAATGACTGACGCCGAAGTTCTGCAAGCCGTGAAAGAGACGGACGTATTCGCCCGCGTCTCGCCGCAACACAAGGTGATGATTGTGGACGCCTTGCGGCGCGCCGGCGCGGTGGCGGCCATGACTGGCGACGGAGTGAACGATGCCCCCGCCTTGAAGAAGTCGGACATCGGCGTGGCGATGGGCATCACCGGCACCGACGTGGCTAAAGAAGCCGCCGACATGGTCCTCACCGACGACAACTACGCCAGCATCGTCGCCGCCGTCGAGCAGGGGCGCATCATTTACGCCAACATCCGCAAGTTCGTCTTCTTCCTGCTCTCGTCCAACGTGGCCGAGATCATGATCATCTTCCTGGCAACGCTGGCTGGCCTGCCGCACCCGCTCACGGCCATTCAACTGTTGTGGCTTAACCTGATTACCGACGGCGCCCCGGCCCTGGCGCTGGCCATGGAAAAGGGCGACCCGGACGTGATGGAGCATCCGCCCCGGCCCAAGAACGAGTCCATCGTCAACCGCTCGATGCAATTGGGCATCGTCATCCAAACTATCACCCAAACCGGCGCGGTGCTCACCGCGTTTGTCCTGGGCCTGCTGTGGCGCCTCCAAGCAGGCGAGGCTCTGCCCCCGAACGTGAACCCGATCATGTTCCTCATCCAATACGACTGGAGCGGCATTGACGTGCAGGTCGCCGAGACGATGGCTTTTGTCACCCTCTCGCTGTGCGAACTATTCCGCGCTTACACCGTCCGCTCGGAGCGGGTGTCGCTGTTCCGGCTTGGCGTGTTCTCGAACAAATACATGCAATACGCCGTCGGCCTGTCGCTCGTGCTGTTGCTCCTCGTCGTCAACGTGCCGTTCCTGCAACCCATCTTCAACACTCACTTCCTCAACCTGACCGAGTGGGGCGTGGTGTTCGGCCTGGCCCTTGTCCCGGCAGTTTCAGAAGAGATTACAAAGGCATATTTGCGCAACCGAGATGGATACAACTGATAGTACAATAGGCGCATGCAAAATAAACAGTTTGTCCTCCCGATACAAGTTGCCAAACGACAGCATCCTGATACAAGTTCTAATATCTGGGAGGGCGCGACTTCATCGGGCATCCATTGGGCTGTTTACCAAGGCGATGCCAAGTCCGTTCTTTCAAAATTACCGACCGATACTTTCGACTGTGTAGTTACCTCCCCACCTTATTATTGGCTTCGCGATTATGGAGTAGAAGACCAAATAGGATTAGAAAACACAGTTTCCGAATATGTCACTGCAATTTCATCCGTCATGGACGAAGTCCAAAGGGTTCTGAAACCTAGCGGGGTTATGTTTCTAAATATTGGTGACACTTATTACTCAGGGAAAGGCGAATCCAAAGGTCAAGATCGTAAAAGCAGGAAGCGGCGTTTCGGATTGAGAGCGGTTGATAAAAGCGGGGGGCTTGGTATAGGACTTCAACCAAAAACTCTTATAGGTGTCCCATGGCGTGTAGCCGTTGAAATGTCGTCAAGGAAATGGGTTTTGAGAAGCGCCATTATTTGGCACCGCGCTGGAAGACTCAATGAGGCAGTCAAGGATCGGCCTCGCCGTAGCTATGAGTACATTTTTATGTTTACAAAAAACAGGAGATATTACTTCAACCGCTCTGCCCTTATAGATCAACATATTGAAGAAGATATGTGGACCATTACAGCACGCCCACGGCCCACTCCTGGCATTGACACTGCTCCATTTCCTGATGAACTAGTGAGAAGATGTTTAGATGTCGGATGTCCGCCTGAAGGCGTTGTACTGGACCCTTTTGCTGGCAGTGGAACAACAATGCGAGTTGCTCTACAGACGAATAGAGCTGCTACTGGAATCGAACTAAGTGCAGATTTCTGCGAGTACATTGTAGAGAGTATTCATGGAGTTTGAGAAACAGCATTATGTACCTGAGTGATACGCAAATTAGCGCCGCAGTAAAAGAACTTGATCGCGTTCACCCATTTTGGGGAACGTCTTTCCTTGCCTTCAAGCAACTGAAACTAAAGGTTGGCAAGCCAGCCTATGTTGATATCGCTGGGCAAGAAACAGCTATACTAAACGCCTTTTACAACCCTCGACCCGAAAGCGCCTATTACTATGTGCCCTTAAGAGGCTCTGGACCTAAAAATCGATGGGTAAACAAGAAGAAGTATTCAACCAGCGGCCTCCAATCCATACGCACCCAGACGTTCAAAGATGTTCTTTTGCACCCTAATGTAGATGAATGGGCATGGGCAAAAAACTATGTTGAGAAGCTGCGAGTCTTCATCAATCAGCGCCAGCAAGGCTATCGTGCCAGCATTTTCCATCTTGCTGTTTGGATGTTTAGAGATAGAGAGTGGATGCCGTCAGCAGAAGCAAAGGATTTGATTGGGAGTCTTATCGAGGAGTTCAAAATATCTAAAAAGGAGGGTCGCGAACTCTTTGACCTATCAGTACCACAAACTAATGAGGCCATCTTTCAAGAAAGCAAATTATCAATTGACGGGCTGACCGCAATTATCGGTAGACCAATAGACGCTCAACCAGAAAAAGGCGGAACGTTATCTTATCTCGAAACCAGAGGAGTAGGTCCAGCGACGAATTTGGTATTCGAGCCAGCCGATCGCCTCAACCTTGTCACCGGAGATAACGGGTTAGGCAAAACTTTTTTGCTCGATATTGCTTGGTGGGCATTCACAGACCAATGGGCAAGCTTGCCTGTATACCCACAATCTGACGCGATGGAAGCAGAGATCATTTTTCAAATCAAGAGTGAGACGCACTCCAAAGAGCGTACTCACATTCTCTATGATTGGCAATCTCAATTATGGCAATCGCGTGAAAAGACGGTAGCTGTTCCCGGCCTTCTAGTCTACGCCCGAGTGGATGGATCTTTCGCAGTATGGGATCCGACCAATTCAAAATCTTTAGTATTTAGTAGAGAGCAGGTATGGAATGGCTTGGAAAAAAGCACCAATGGTCTAATTCATGATTGGGTTCTTTGGCAATATAAAGATGACAAGTCTGCTTTTGAAACACTGAAGCAGGTCTTAAAAAGATTATCCCCGCCGGAGGAAAGTGATTTAGGAAACTTGGAGCCTGGCAAACCTGTAAGAATTCCAGATCCAGATGAACGAAGAGATATCCCAACCATAAAACACCCTTATGGTGATATTCCAATCTTATATGTATCAGCTGGCATAAGGAGAATCATTACAATAGCTTATCTCATCGTATGGGCATGGGAAGAGCACAAGATTCGCTCCGAGATTCAAAGAATAGATCCTGAACGCAGGATGGTTATTCTAGTTGACGAGATAGAAGCTCATCTACATCCTCAATGGCAACGTGCTATCTTGCCTGCTTTGATGAAGGCACACGAAGATTTATCATCTGACCTTCAAGTGCAACTCATTATATCTTCGCATTCTCCTTTGGTTACAACATCAATAGAGCCTGTGTTTGATCAGAAAAAAGATAAACTGTTCCATTTGGAGTTAGCCCAAAAAGATTTGCTAGGAAAGACCGTTGAGTTAAGTGAAAAAGAATTTATCAAGCAAGGCTCGGTGAATTTGTGGCTGACGGCTGATGTTTTTGGGCTTAGACAACCAAGATCCCCAGAAGCGGAAAAGGCAATTGAAAGAGCAAAAACCTTGCAGAAAGCGGAGAAAGCGTCGAGCCAAGATGTACAAGAGGTTTCAGAAGCATTGTTGAAATACCTTGGGCCGCATGATGAATTTTGGCCGCGCTGGCTTTTCTTTGCCGAGAAACATGGAGTAAAGCTATGATCCACAGGAGCTCAGGAAACCAAGACATAAATTGCTGAACACAGTTGTGATTAGCTCGAAAAAGCCCGATTTCAGGCTCAAAATGAGCCAAATGGGCCTGGCGAGAACTGTGTTGTGTAATTAGAGGCCAACTTTCCTGAGGTCCTGATCCATGTTGAAGAACAGCCCGAGCCATCTGACTTTGCTTCCAAAGTCAAGCCAGGGCGCGAATTTTTGGCCAATGAATCTAACCCTTCAGAAAAAGATTTGAATAACAGACCTTACTGGAGAAATGCATTTCCAGATCTATGCAAAGCGTATGGAGGGATTTGTGCTTATTCGGCCGTTTGGGTAGGCGCTGGTGGGACCATTGACCATTTTCTACCCAAGAAAAAGGCTCCAAATCTTACCTACGAGTGGACAAACTACAGACTTGCATCAGCTAGGATTAATAGCCGAAAGGGACAAGTCTTAGATGTAATGGACCCTTTCAAGATCAGGACAGGATGGTTCAGCATCGACTTTTCGAAAATGTTTGTACAGCCCAGTAACACTCTGACATCTATTCAGTTCGGGCGTGCTCAAGCAACAATTAACTGCCTCAAGCTAAATGATGATGACGCTTTAGTTTACGAGAGACTAACGTGGGTTATTTTCTATCGTGACAGCAACATATCAATTGAAGACCTTAGAACCAAAGCTCCTTTTATAGCCTTCGAGTTAGAACGGCAGGATTTGCAGGACAAACAAAATCTCCATACGATCATCAAGCATCTTCAATAACCCAAACACTCTATTCATTCGCGTGTTTAGGACAGCCGTTGCCTTCGCACTATCTTTTCTTCAAGCAAGCTACCTTCAACTTAACTTCCGCGAAATTCCTTCTTGCTATTGGGATTGGTGGCTCTTTCAAATCGTATGCCTTTACATTTGAGCCATCATCCTCTAGTTTTGAATCCTTTCCCCACGTTCTCCGTTAATACTTACAGAATGAGCGGCCATGCCCGACGGAGACGTCTCCATGCCTGATCCCTCTGGCTCTGGCCTGATTACGCTTGCCCAGCGAGGCGACGTGGACGCAATTGGCACCCTGTACGACCAGCACCACCAGGCTCTTTTCAGATACATCTGGCTAAGAGTGGGAGAGCACTCTCTCGCCGAAGACCTGACCGGCGACGTCTTTGTGCGCATGTTAGCCGCCCTGCCGCGTTACCGCCCCACTCAGGCCACTTTCCGCGCCTGGCTCTACCGCATTGCCCACAATCTGTTAGTTGACCACTATCGCAAGGAAGGTATCCGGGTTTCGGCGCCGCTCCAGCAGGCCGAGACTCAAAGCGCCGACGACGAAACGCCGCTGACGCTCTTTGAGCAAAAGCTGACGGTTGAGCGCCTGCGCCGCGCCCTGGCCGCTTTGGAACAAACTCAGCGCGAAGTGGTGACGTTGAGATTCTTGAGCGGCCTGTCTCTGCAGGAAACGGCGGTTGTGCTTGGCAAAACCGAAGCCGCCATCAAAGCATTGCAACATCGCGGCCTGGCCGCATTGCGTTCGGCTCTGGCCGGAGAAGTAGGTGTGTCCGATGGATGAGTTACATGATCTGTTTCAAGAACGATTGGCCCGACTCGAACGGGGCGAACCGCTGGAGGCCTGCCTGGCCGGCCTGCCAGAAGAAGAAGCTTCTTTGTTGAAGATGGCCGCCCAACTTTCGACGGTGGACTATCCAGAGCAGGCCAGCGATAGTATTGCCGTTCAGCGCGCGAAACTATTGCGCGCCGCGAAGGAGAGAAACTCCATGTCTTCCAAAGAATCCAGAGTTGCTCCGCGCTGGGCACTGCCAGCGATACTCACGGGCGCGGCGATTGTCTTCACCTGCGTCTTTGTCGTGGCGGCGGTCGCCGGGTTCGCCTGGCTCAGGCGCTCGTCTCTAACACCGCGCGAAGTTGCCGTCGCCGCAACTCCACAAAATGGCGCGCCCGCGCAAACAGTAGCAGTTGCAAACCCACAAACCGGCGCTCTGGCAAACGCGCGCGGCAATGTCAAAGTTCAAGGCGACGACGGCGCATGGGCGACCGTAAAGGCTGGACAAACTGTCACCGCCGGAAAGCGAATCCGCACCGGCCCGCTGTCGAGCGCAACACTTGTCTTTTATGACGGAAGCCGAACATATCTGGGTCCGAACACCGAAATCTGGATTGACGCTCTTGACGCGAAGACGACGGGCGGCCCGCGCGTGGTTCAACTGACACAATGGGTTGGCGACACCGATCACGACGTAGCCCACTCCGATGACCCGGCCTCTGTTTACGAAGTCCGCACACCTTCGGGCAGTGGCACAGCCAAAGGCACTTCGTTCCGTGTGCTGGTGACCGCCCTGTTTGTTCGTTTCGACGTGGACGAAGGCCAAGTGGCCGTCGCCAACCTCAATGTCATCGTCATCGTCATCGCCGGACAGTCAACCACCGTCCCCTCCGGCGAACCACCAAGCGAGCCAGTCTTCCGCATCAACGGCGAAGGCGAAGTTCTGCAAACCGGAAGCTCGTGGAACATCGGCGGCCACACCTTTCTTACCGACGATAACACCGTCATCGCCGGCAACCCACAGGTGGGCGACTGGGTCGCCGTCGAAGGCCGCCTTCTCCCGGACGGCACGCGCGTCGCCGACCGCATCACGCTCCTCCACCGCGCCCTGGAAAACAAATTCTTCTTCACCGGCGTCGTGGACTCGATTGGCGCTGACTCGTGGACGATCTCGGGCCGCGAAGTTCGGGTGGACGAAATAACCAATATTGAAGATGGGATCGAGGCCGGGGATACCGTCGAGGTCAGGGGCGGCATCGCTCAGGATGGAACCTTTTGGGCGAGCGAGATCCGCCTGCTAGACGACGAGACAGAGCAACCCTTTGAATTCGTCGGCGTGATTGACGGGATAAGCGACTCCGGCTGGACGATCTCCGGCATCTCAATCAAAGTAAACGACGGCACAGAGATAGACGAAGGTCTTGTGGCGGGCGACGTGGTCAAAGTTGAAGGCCACATTCTGGCCGATGGCACGTGGCTGGCCGAGTCGATCAAACTCGCCGACGAGGACGAACACAAATTTGAAATTACCGGGCCGGTCGAGAGCACGGATCCCTGGGCCGTGGCTGGCGTGGAATTTGAGACGGCGGCCTGGACAGAGATTGACGACGGGATAGAAATCGGCGACCGGGTCAAAGTGGAAGGCCGGATTCTCGAAGACGGGCGCTGGGTGGCCGACGAAATCAAACTGATTGAAGACGGCCAGGCTTTGCGCTTTGAGTTCGTGGGCAAAGTGACCGGCGTCGATCCGTGGATCATCGGCGGCCTCACCCTCGCCACGGACGAGAACACTAAGATCGTGGGCGAGATCGCCATCGGCGATTTTGCCAGAGTCAAAGGAAAGATGCTGGCCGATGGCACGTTGCTGGCCGAAGAGATCAAACTTCTCGACACCGGCCTGGGTTGCCTGGACATCAGCGCCATCGTGATCAACGTCAGCGCCGGGCAAATTGTGTTGAACACCGGCCAAACCATTAACCTGGACGACGTTCAAATCAATGGCGAACTCGAACCGGCAACCATCGTAATCATCCACCTCTGCGTCGCCGAAGATGGCACGATCGTGATCATCAGCATCACGGTGATTTTCCAGCTTGACGCCCTGCCGACCGCCACGCCAGCCCCTACTCCGGCGCCAACAGCAGAGGGCGGCGAGGGCGGCCAGGTCGCCATCTGCCACAAACCGTCAGGCAAGAATCCGCAGACACTCACCGTTCCTCAATCGGCTCTGAGCGGTCATCTTGGGCACGGGGACACGCTTGGCCCGTGCAACGGCGGTGGCGGTGACAACGACGACAATGATGATGACGACGATGACGATGATTGAACGCCGCTAACATCTTAGCGCCTAGCTGTCAATGCTCACGACATCGTTTACACATTTTGGCTCGATTTCTAACCGGGCAAATGCTCACGACATCGTTTACGGTTTCGGGAGAATTCGGGCAAGAGTTTCTGTACTGGCTCTTGCAGTTC
>Ga0247727_10001841_pt1 | contig 49257 bp, 52 predicted proteins | sample WisWelCaveWW1625_FD_202498 | JGI IMG/M metagenome (GOLD analysis project Ga0247727, IMG submission 202498) | Biofilm microbial communities from Wishing Well Cave, Virginia, United States - WW16-25 | ecosystem: Environmental > Aquatic > Deep subsurface > Groundwater > Cave microbial mat | place...
AGGATCGCATTTATCTCGACGCGTTTACTGCCGACGGCCATTGGATGGGCGAAACTTTTACCGACAATGATAATCGTGTCACGTTACGGATAGTCGCGCGCGGCGTTGCCAATGTTCGCTTTCGACAAGCGCAAATTTATCGCAACGGTTTTTTGTTCGCATGGGAAAATCTGAGTGCTACCAACTTTGAATGGACGGTGGTCGACAGCAATTCCAGTGGGCCGCATTATTATTTTGCGAAACTCGTGCAAGAGGATGGAGATTTGTTGTGGACGAGTCCAATCTGGGTCAACAGTCCGGGCGCCCCTCCTGCCGAAATAACGCCGATGAGCATTAAAAGTCTGCGCAAAAATTTCAACGATGGTGTGCCGCAAACTTTTGGCTGGGCTAATGTGAAACTGCGCGGCGTGGCGACCGCGGGAACGCATTTCGGCGCGGAAGGGCCCGGCTATTTGCAAGATTCAACCGGCGGCGTTGCCGTGTTCGGCAGTGATTTTTCAAAAACCGTTGGCACTGTTATTGGCCCGACCACCGCCTTTGAAGTCGAAGTGTTGGGTGGTGTTTCACAATTTAATGGCAATATGGAAATCATTCCGTATTCGGTGCGTCGCATTAATGTCAAGCCGGTGGTCGCACCGCAGGTGATCAAAACTGCGCAAATTGCGGCGGGAGAAAATCTCGAAGGCTTGCTCATCAAAATTGTTGGCGCGCGCATTACCGGCGGCAGTTTTCCACCCGCCGGTGGCAGCACCAATTTAACTATTGATGATGGCAGCGGGCCATGCATGATGCGCATTGATAGTGACACGGATATCGATGGCCAAGCCACGCCAGCTGGCAAAATCGATATTATCGGTATTGTGAATCAATTCGATTCTTCCCTGCCGCACAACGACGGGTATCAACTCCTGCCGCGGCGTGGTTCCGATATTTCTTTATCGACGGGTGTGCAAGCGCCAAGTGAATTGCCGAGCCAATTTCAACTGGCGCAAAATCATCCCAATCCCTTTTGGCGCGATACGGAAATTCGTTTTTCTTTGCCCGTCGAGGCCGCGGTGGAGTTGGAAATTTTCAATCTGCTCGGCGAACGCGTAGCGTTGCTGGTTGATGAAAAATTTTTAGCGGGAGAACATCGCGTCAGTTGGGGTGGCCGCCAGGTGGATAAAACGCTCGCGGGTGGAATTTATTTTTATCGTTTGCAGGCCGTGACGAAAAACGCGAAGTGGACGGTGGTAAGGAAAATGGCACTGTTACCGTGAACGCGATTATGGCTGAGATTCGATTTTGTTAATTAGCCCTTCCAGAAAAGCAATAAACTTTTTAATATCTTCATCGAATTTCGTATGAGCTTCCGGATAGACTTGATCAAGTTTCCGCATTTTTTCAGGATCCAACTCAAAACCAAAAATAAGGCGAAATTTATGGCGGAAAGCGAGAAAAGTTTTCAGCAGTTGGCCTGTTTCCATCGAAACAACGGCTGGCCGAACTTCGGGAATTTCCAGAAGCATGTTATGCAGTAAAGTTGTCTGCCATTCCGCGCCGTTTGGTATGCCGCCATTAAGTTTCGGGGCAATTCTCTTAAAAATATTTTCAGCCCCGCAGTAGAAATCGTGGAAGATCGAAGCTCTACAACGCAACAAAAAGGTATCTTCCCAATCCGTGAAACGATGACTTTCCCATTCTATAAATAATTCATTGAGCTTCTGCAGCTCATGGTTAATTTCTTTCATGAGGCGCTTAAGCGTGATTGAATCAACTGCTTTCACAATTCTACTCCCTCTTCTGCAACAATTTGTAAAGTGAACGGCCTTGCATCTTCGGCTGGAATCAAATCAACCTCAAATGAGGTCAAGCGGCCAATGGTTGCGGATATTGAAAAGTATTTTTGCGGCGGAATGCCAAAAACCACCAAATCAATATCGGAATGTTCGGTGAAATCTTTTTCATTGAATGTCGAGCCGATGCCGACGACGCGCGTGCAGCCGTATTTTTCGCGAAGCACTTGGGCAAGGCGTTGCGCATCGGCGTAAGCGGCTTTTTTGCGCGCGGCCATTTCCGCTTGCGCGGCAGCCAGGCGCTTCTTCCAGCCTTCGACGTAGGGCGTGATATCGTAATCAAGTGACATACTAAAAGCTTACGGTATCCGCACTCCAAAATCAAGAAAAATTTTTTCCACTCTTGACATTTCGCCATCTTCTTTCTATCTTGAATAAATCATTTTGCTGATAAAACTTTTCCGGAGGGTTGTACATGGTTGTGCTTTGGTTGAAATTCGCGCATCTCCTCGCCGTTATGATGGCCGTGGGCGGCGCGCTGGCGCAATTTATTCTTATCATCAAGTCCCGCCAATCCGGCGGCGATGCGGCAGCGAACGAAAAAATGGCGCTGGCTATCTTTCGCACCCTCGCTTTTCCCGGCCTCATGCTGGCTTTTTTGTTGGGCTTGGGATTGGCGCTCAAATTGGAAGCGTTTTCAGGAAACCCGTGGCTTCATATCAAAATGACCGCAGTATTGATTTGGTTGATCCTCGCGCACGTGGAATTGAGCGGCCTGAAAAAAATGGTATCACAACGCGCGGCCTCGAATAGCAACGCCGTCGGCAAAATCAAATCGCGCCATTTAATGATCGGCAAAATCAATATCATTCTGATTTTGGCGATTGTCTATTTGGTGGTTTTTCGGTTGGATAAGTTTTAAATTAATATTAAAATATTTCATCGGTCTTAATTTTTTAAAACACCAACATGTCTCTCCTTCGCCGTTTTCTCATCGTCGCCGCCTGCCTTTTAGAAACGATGGCGCCCGTTTACGCCCAACAATTCAAGGGGGTGCGCAGCACGGGTTCAGCCGATTATCGGCTTAATCGCTTGGGCGCGCAGGCTTACATGCAAGGCGGCGCCTTTGCGGTGGAGACGGGGAACGTCACGGCGATGCTGTTCAATCCCGCCGGTTTGGCCGGGCTTTCCGGAAGATTGACTGCAACCGTTGAAGCCGGGTGGATTTCAGAAACCTCCGGCCAACAATTTTCCGGCGACGAGCTATTGAACGGTTTGCAGCCTGTTCAGTTTGCGGGAATTGGCTTGCAACCGTGGCGGCATCTTGCCATTGGAATGTATTATGCGCAACCGGCGCGTTACGACGCTGATGAAGTGGTCGAATCAATCAGGTGGGAATCGCGGCATCATCGGCATCATGTCGAGTCGCGCGTTATGCAACGCGAGCAAGCCAGCCTCGGCTTGGTGTTGGCTTCAGTATTAGGAAAACAGTTTTATTTTGGCGGCGGCGTGGAATGGCGCAGCTCCGGCTTCCGCGCGAGAGCTTTTCGTTTGCAAACGCAAAACGACGCCACGGCCGTGCGGTTTTCGGCGGGCGCTATTTTAAATGTTTGGGATTGGCGCATTGGCGTTTCCGGCCAAACGAGGTATCAAGCCCTCGACCTCGAAGGCTACCGATCACACGGGCGCGGGTCTTTTGATTATTTCACGCCATTTGCTGAAACGCCCACAAGCAGCGCCAGCTTCGTTGAAGCCGAACCCGCGGCTGTGCGTCTGGGCATTGCGACGCCGTATGTTTTAGGCCGCTTGCGTTTTAGCGCCGATGCCGAATACAAAAATTTTAACACCGTGGCTCTCGTCGCGCCGTGGCAAATCTATGGCGGCGGAACTTTCAAGCTCGCTTCGAATGCTTATTTGAGTTTCGGCGGTTTCACCTCGGCGCAGGATTATTCAACCTATTTCGACGACGCTTACTTAACCGCGGGCGCGATGATCGAGTTGGCGCAATTTCGTTTGTCCGCCAGTTTTATCGACAGCGAGTTCTTAGCCAAAAACTTCGCCGGACAGCAATTTGCCAATTTTGCCATCAGTTACGTGATTCCCTAATCCAAACTTCAACGGAGAATTTGATGCTGCCTCAAGAAAAAGACGCCGAGCTTAGGCAAAAAGTTGCCAACGGCTTCATCGTCGAAACGGAAGATGATATGACCCCGGGCTATAAAAAAGCGCTGGAAGTGATTCTCACCGTGCAGGGTGACACCGAGTTGTTGAGCGCGCCGGCGTATTATTTTGCCTCAAAAGATGCGCCGACGATCAACAGCCGGCTCGCGGTTTATGCGATCATTCAGGACGAGCTGGGCCATGCGAATATTGCATATCGCCTGCTCGAAGATCTTGGCGTGTCGAAACAGTGGTTGATGTACGGACGCCAGCCGCATGAATTCAAGCATCCGTACGGCTTCGACCAAGCGCTGGAGAATTGGGCCGAGATGGTTGTCGCCAACGGATTCTTTGATCGCGCCGGCATTACGCTGCTTGCCGATGTACACAAGAACTGTTCGTATGGGCCGTGGCAGCGCTCGCTCACCAAAGTCGATCGCGAGGAAGTTTTGCATTTGCGTCATGGCGAAAGTTGGATGAAGCGCCTCGCCAAAGCCGGTGGCGCCGCCAAAGAAGCTTTGCAGCGCGCGGTCGATTGGATGTTTCCAACGACGCTCGAATGGTTCGGCTTGCCGGACAACATGAAAAAACACAACGACCAGATCGAGTACAAATTGAAAGGCCTCACCAACGATCAGCTCCGCCAGGTGTGGATGAGCGCGACCGTGCCGCTCAGCGAAAGCTGTGGCCTCAAAGTTCCAGCGCATTTTGAGGCGGAGAAAAAAGAATATATTATTGATTATGAATTTCCGGTGCAATACGATCCGCAAGCGAAGCGTTGGCTTTTCAACGAACCGATTTCGTGGGATCAGGTTTTCCAACGCTGGAAAGCGCGCGGCCCGATGAATCAAACTTATGTGAACATGCTGCAAGGCGATAAAACCGGCACGTTCGGCGGCTTGCACTGGTCGGCGTGAAATTGTTTTGTAGTAATGCCTTTAGGCATCGTGAGTCGCTATCGACCACGGCAACGGCGTGTACGACAAAGATAATTTCATACTATAGCGTTTTCTGTTTGCATGAATAAGTTGTCATTTCGAGTCCCGAGCACGGGACGAGAAATCTTTTTCCAAAAGGCTTCCTCGTCGCTTCGCTCCTGAATGATATCTTCACACATTCGAAAGACGCAGTAATTTACGCTTGAGTTGAAGCCTTTGATTGATACCAAAACAATTTGGTCCGCACTCACTGAAGTCACCGACCCCGAGATGCCAATCAGCATCATCGATATGGGCCTGATTTATGATGTGCGCGTGGATCACCGCCATGTCGAAGTTGACATGACATTCACGGCCATTGCCTGTCCGGCGATGGAGATGCTGATTTCCGACGTCACAGAAAAAGTCAATGAATTGCCCGGCATTGCTTCGGTTAAAGTCAATGTCGTGTGGAATCCGCCGTGGACGAAGAGCCGTCTCAGCGAACAGGGTCGCGAGGTTTTGCAGAGTTTTGGCGTGGCGGTGTGAGAGGTTGCATTTTAACCCGGAAGCAATTATAAGGAGAATACCACCATGGTTACAAAAGAGTTGGTAAAAAAATTTCCGGGGCTGAAAGAGCCTGTGCAACAGCTCGAAAATGAAGCCAGGGAAGAAGGAATGTTCTTGGCCTTTCAAAAAAGTTTTTTTGATCTCCTGGATGATCGGTTGGGCAGTTTGGACAAAAAGATACTCCCGGCGATCAATTCGATACACGACCTCAAAACGCTACAATTTCTTTTTAAGAAAGCGGTGCATCTAAAATCTCCGGAGGCCCTGCGTAACGCGATTATAACGCAAGCCGCGGCAAACAAAAACAACGGCCACCACAATGGCCGGCATAAAGCCGTTCGTAGCAAATAACTTTCTAAAACAGAATATTATGGCCTCACAACGCATTTACGAAGTTTTTGCCCGCAAAGCCCATGAAGAGCCGATCATGCACGTCGGCAGCGTCAACGCGCCGAATGATGAATTGGCGAAAGTTTACGCCTGGACGGCTTACGACGAAGAAAAATGGCTGGAGATGTGCGTCGTCCGGCGCAGCGAAATTATTCCGGTGCTGAATCCGGAGGACAAGCCGATTTGGGGAAATTAATTCGTTTAACGTGGGACGTGCAACGTGCTTAGATTCAAAGACGTTACCGGTTTCATTTTACACGAAAATCATGACTGTAAAAACACAAAAACATGAATACACAAAGTTTTGCTTCGGCAAAAAACCTCTCACCCGAATGCCGCGACGCCGTGCATGCGCTGCTGCTGGCAACGGCGGATACCAAAATGTTTCTCGGCTTTCATTACGGCGAATGGACGTTCGGAACGCCGGCGCTCGAAGCGGGAATTGCGGCGTGTTGCATGTCGCAGGATGAGTTCGGCCATTTGCGGTTGCTGCATGGATGTCTGACCGCGCAGTTTGGCGACAGCCCCGGCGAGTTGCTGGAAAAACGCGCGCTCGATTCGTTTGCCAATATGGCCTGTCTCGATCGGCCGCTGGTGAAATGGGCGGATTTTGTTGCGGTCAATCTTTTTGCCGACGGCGCGCTCACCGTCATCTTAACCGGCTTGCAGAAATCCGCTTTTGTGCCGGTGGCCAATTTTGTCGATAAAATGGTCGAGGAAGAAAAACATCATCTGCGCAATGCGCAAGGCTGGTTTCGCACGCTCGCCACTTACAATTCGCAAACCAAAGCGGCGCTTGAAGAGGCGAGCCGTTGGGCGCTCTCACCCACTTTGGAATGGCTCGGCCCGTCGAATCATGCGGTGATGCAATCGCTGGAACAAAACGGCATCGTCAACGTTTCGTGGGAAATGCTGCGCCAGCGTTTTCTCGATTGGGTCGGCGCGTTTGCTTATGAGCAGAAAATTTCCATTGGGCTGGAACAAACCAACGGCCATTGGGCGCCGGCGTTTCCGCTGGATTTTTCGCAGTGGAATCCGCGCCTGCGGCGCTGCACGCCAACGCAGCCGGACGAAAAAATTCTCTATCACTTGCGCGGCAGCAAAAATGCCATTTTCAAACTCGGCGAGTGAGCGGTAAAATGCAAAAAGAAAAAAGCAAAAAGCAATTGGCGGAGAGGGTGGACGAAGTCCGTTGCCCGTTTTGTCATTCCGCGGACACGCGCCGGGAAGCGAATTTTGGCACCACGTTGGGCTATGCGCAATTCTATTGCCTGCATTGCCGGACGCCGTTTGAATGGATCAAATGGGATGAGCGCGCGCCCGAATCGGATTTGCCTTCATTTCTACACATTCAATAAAAATCGGGACTCCCGAATTTAAACCAAACTTGCGCCTCACCTATCATCGAAAATTTCATTCGGCCATTCTCGGCTATGACCGCGATTTGATCGTGTGGCTGCCGCCGGATTATGAGAAAGAGCCCAAGCGGCATTATCCCGTCATTTACGCGCACGATGGGCAAAATCTTTTTGATCCTGCCACCGCTTTTGCCGGCGTGGATTGGCAACTCGACGAAGCCGCCGAAGCTTTGATTCGCGAAAAAAAAATCACGCCGGTGATTATCGTCGGGTTAGCGAATACGATGGGGCGCCTCGAAGAGTACACCACGAAACGCGGCCGCAAGTACGCCGCGTTCATTATCGACGAAGTCAAGCCGTTTATCGACAAAACGTATCGCACGCTTCCCGGCCGTGAGCATACTTCGGTGTGGGGTTCATCGCTGGGCGGGTTGATCTCATTTTATATCGCCTGGTGGCATCCGGAAATTTTCAGCATGGCCGGCTGCTTGTCCGGCACCTGGATGTGGGACAATGCCGCAGCGATTCACTTCGTCGAGGCAGAAACGCAGCCGACGCCGAATATCAAAATTTATCTTGATCACGGCAGCGAAGGCGGGGAAGGCAATCAGGCGTGGGTTTATCGCAGCATGCGTGACGCGCTGATTCGCCGCGGTTTTCGAGTGGGAAAAAACTTAGCTTACTATTTTGGCCTCGGCGATGATCACAGCGAAGCGGCGTGGGCCAGACGAGTGGCGAGGCCGCTCAAATTTTTCTTTGGAACAAAATAACGACGGCAAGCGTCCCGCGGTTTTCAAGTTTATTTCATCGAGAAGTTCTCAGAACCGCCATTGGGGCATTTCATCAATCCGTTTTTCACTTCTTCGCCGCAAACAGCGCATTGTTTTTCCGGCTCCGGCAACTCATCGGAAAAGGGTTCTGTTTCTTCTTCACGAAACATTTCCTGCGCGCCGATGATTTCCTGTATGGCTCTCATCCGGGCATGAGACACTAATTGTTCCGCAAGCCGATGAAGCCACGCAAACGGCGCCGCCAGCGCACGATGCGGTTTTAATTTGGCGGCGATCGCCATAATCCTTTTGGCGTCGTTGTGGACTTCGAGGCTTGGCCGCATCCCATCGTAAGAATTCAAAAAAGATTCGATCAGGCGCGTTATTTGCGAATCCACCTTTTGCGCCGGATAATAACGGCTGGTTTGACGTTGCAGGGCATAATCAAGACAACTTTGCACGGCTTCGAGATGGCGTTTTTGCGAACAGATATCCTCCAGGAAAATATCCCGCGTTTGGCCAGCCGCCGAAATGATGGCAGGAGCATTCTTGTCCAAATATGACTTCGCCTGCCTGGCAAATTCATCATCAAATAGAAGAGCCGTGGCGCCGTCGAAGGCAAAGCACAAAGCTTCGGCCTTGGCGGCATTTTCCGTTCTTGTCCTTTCAATCTCGCGAATCCTGCCCGCCAAAAGGTTCGTTTGTAAAAAGCGCAGGCGCGTCTTCGCCAGCGCCATTTTGGCTTCGGCGCTTATCCATCGCCTTTCCCATTTTCTGGCCTTGTCAAGGTTTCCTAAAAACGAGCGATACATCACCAGCGCTTTATCCATGACGCCGTCGCGATCCAGTTTCTCCGCCGTCGCAAATTCCGTTTTTAAGGCTTTCATTCTGAATATATTTTCCGCGGCGGCCATGTAGATCAGGAAGAAAGGAAACGCGAGCGCCAGCAAGCCGAAGAGCATGGTGGCCGAATCGGTTTCCACCACCGTCCTTTTGACTCTCCTGAAAACCTGGCCGCTCTTTTCGGAAAGTTTTTCCGAGAGGCTCATCGAATCCCAGCGAAGCGCTTCGTAAGATTCGTAGCCGTAAATCTGCGCCAGCCACTTCTCCGGATCGCCGGTCGCGATGCTGCGCCGGATATAATCAGGATATTTCATTGAATTTTCTCGCATATTAAAAGAATCCCGGCGAAGATTTTTAGCAAATCCCCCGCCGACGCGGTCTCCCCATAATTCCCCGGACACCGCGCCGGTATTTTGTCCCGCCCAAATCTGGATCCCCTGCCAAACGTCCACCGTGTGCAAAATTATTCAAAGCCGGCAAATCTCGCGGGGATACAATTTCCCGGCGCTTCGCTTGGCGTCAAATTTCGGTTGCGGTTAAGGCGGCGAAAAATGAGAACGATCAAGGCAAGCAAACGGATCGCCAGATAAAGCAGGATAATAAGAATGAGAATATTAGAAATCATGGTACGGCCCAGGTTTTGAGGTGAAAACAACCGTCGTAACCTTTTTTGATTTTTTTGTTATCATTATCTTGGTAGGCGGCCGCCTCAAAAAGCTGGACGGCTTTTCAATAATTTTCTTGCGCGAATGGGGCGGCCGGATTATTTTATAATTGCACGGTCAAACCATACCATTAACTCCCGGAGCGCCAAATGCGTCACGGCAATTTGCGAACATTGAACAAGCAGGAAGAGCAGAAAAATTTGGATCGCCGGCAACTGCACGGCTTCGGTTACGCGCAGCAACTCTTTCGCGACATGGGCGGCTTTTCCAATTTTGCCATTTCGTTTTCGATCATTTCGATTTTAACCGGCGCCGTGACGTTGTACGGTTACGGCTTGAATGCCGGCGGGCCGCTGGTGATGACGCTCGGCTGGCCGCTCGTAACGATCTTTACGCTTGCCGTTGCCGCGGGTTTGGCGCAACTCGCCTCCGCGTTTCCAACTGCCGGTGCGATGTATCACTGGTCGGCGATTCTCGGCGGGCCGGGCTGGGGATGGTTTACCGCGTGGTTCAATTTCACCGGACAGTTTGCGATTCTGGCGGGCATTGCTTACGGCTGCGCCGAGTTCATGACGCTGCTGCTCGGTCTGGAGGCGACTTATGCGAACAAGCTGATGGTTTACGCCGCCATTTTGTTTTCACAAGGAATTCTCAATCACATCGGCATTCGCCTCGTGGCGCGGCTCAATGATTTTTCCGCGTGGTACCACATGATGGGCGGCGCGATTTTAGTCATCGCTTTATTTTTCTTGGCGCCAAAACAACCGGCGGCATTTTTGCTCAAGGCCGATTTCACCACAATGGAATTTCCGTACTGGTGGGCCTTTCTGCTCGGCTTGCTGCAGGCGCAGTGGACATATACTGGCTACGACGCCTCGGCGCACATCACTGAAGAAACCGTTGATCCTTCGCGCAACGCACCGTGGGGCCTTTTCAATTCGGTTGCGGTCAGTGCCGTGTTTGGCTATGTGCTGCTGCTGGCCGTGACCTTAAGCATTCAAGATTTGCCGGGCGCCGCTGGAGCGAAAAATCCTTTCATCTATATTATCGAAACGGCATTGGGAACGACGTTCGGGCGAGCGATGTTGTGGATGGTGACGCTGGCGATGTGGTTCTGCGGCCTGTCGAGCGTCACCTCCAATTCGCGGATGATTTTTGCATTTGCACGCGACGGCGGCATGCCGGCCTCCGCGCTGTGGGCGCGCATTTCAAAAAAATACCGGTCGCCGGCGCCGGCCATTTGGCTCACCATTGGCGTGGCTTTTCTTATTGCCATTTACTCGCAGGCGTATTCGGTGATCGTTTCCATCAGCACCATCGGGCTTTATATTTCCTACGGCATTCCGATTTTACTCGGGCTTTTAGCGCAGCGCCACGGCAAGTGGACGCAGCGCGGGCCGTGGCATTTAGGGAAATGGAGCATGCCGAACGCGGTGATCGCGCTGTTGTGGATCGCCTTCATCACCGGGCTCTTTGTCGCGCCGCCGAACCAGCTTACCGGTTATACGTTCGCCGGGTTGACGGTGTTGTTGTTAATTTATTATTTTGTGGATGTGCGTCATTGGTTTCGCGGGCCACGGCAGATGGGAACGGAGGAACAGTTGCTGGCAATGGAAAAAAAGCTGGAACCATAGCCCGAATACGTTTGCCCTGGTTTTTCTTCGCTGCCGCTTAAAAATCTCGCCGCCATTTGTCCATTTCACGGCGCGTTTTTTTGGTGGGCCGCCCTTTGCTTTCGCGTTGCAAACGGCGACTCTCGGCGGTCTGCAATTTCATCAGCGCGACGACTTCCGGCGGCAGCTCCGGCGTCTTCTCCTCATAAACCAGCTTCGCCTCTTTTCCCGAAAGCCCGCGTGCCGGCAGTTCTTTGATCGTTAACGTGCGATACACATTTTCGATCTTGACGACAATTTCATCGCCGCTTTTCGCTTCTTTCGAGGGTTTGGCTTCATAGCCGTTGACTTTCACGCGGCCCAGATCGCAGGCGCGGCTCGCTTCTTCGCGGCTTTTAAAAAGGCGCGCCATTTTTAACCATTTGTCGATTCGCATGTTTAAAAATAAAATTTCTCGCCCAAACACGCAAGTAAAATTAACAACGTTTTTAGTGGACATCCGGCGCAATTTTTATTATCTTGAATCAACAGCGAAAGGAGAACATCTGCTATGAAAATTTTAGCCGTCGGTATCTGCATGATTTTAGGCATAAGCTGGCTGGGTTGCCAAAACGCGCGTCAACCCGCCGATCTTGTCCTCACGAACGGCGTCGTTCACACGGTTGACGAAAAAAATCCCGCGGCGCAGGCGGTGGCGATTGCCGGCGATCGTCTCGCGTTCGTCGGCTCCAATGCCGAGGCGCAAAAGTGGATCACGAATAAAACCCGGGTGATTGATCTCGGCGGGAAAACCGTCGTTCCAGGTTTTATTGACAGCCACTACCATTTTCAAGGCGTCGGCACGCGCGCGTTTAATCTTAACCTCGACGGCTGTAAAACGCTGGAGGAATTTTTGTCCCGCATTCAAAACTGGACAATGGGCAAGCAACCCGGCGAGTGGATCACCGGCCGCGGCTGGATGGAAGAAGATTGGCCGGATAAAAAATTTCCGACGCGCACCGATCTTGATCGCATCGTGCCGGAATTGCCGGTTTACTTGAATCGCGCCGACGGTCACATGGCGCTGGTTAATTCCAAAGCGCTGGAGCTGGCGGGAATCAACGAATCCACGCCGAATCCGCCAGGCGGCGAAATTTTAAAAGATCGCCGCGGCAAACTCAACGGCTTATTGGTGGATAAAGCGATGGGATTGGTGACGCGTCATATTCCTTCCAACGCGCCGGAAATGCAGGAAAAGTTTGCGCTGAAAGCCAACGCGGTGGCGCTCGCTTACGGTTTGACGACGATCCACGACGCCGGCAGCGGTTGGGACACGATTAATTTGTGGAAGCGTTTATACGGCGAAGGGAAATTGCAAATTCGCCTCTATGAATTTGTGCGCGGCCCCGGCGCGGACGTGGACACGCTGCTGCAAAAAGGCGCGGAGATCGGCTTGTTTGAAAATCATCTCACCATTCGCGGCATCAAAATTTCCATTGACGGCGCGCTCGGCTCGCGCGGCGCGGCGTTGCTGGAAAATTATTCCGATGAAAACACGACGGGATTATTTCTCTGGCAAGACGAACAAGTTTATCCGACGATCAAAGCCGCAACGGAAAACGGTTTGCAAATGGCGATTCACGCCATCGGCGACGCCGCCAATCGCAAAGTGCTCGATCTTTATGAGCGCGCCTTCACCGAAGTGCCGGTTGCAAAGCGCAAAATTGCCGACCCGCGTTTTCGCATCGAGCATGCGCAAATCATCAATCCCGCCGACATCCCGCGCTTCAAAACTCTCGGCGTAATTCCGTCGATGGAAGCGAGCCATGCCATCGGCGATTTGCATTTTGCGATTCGCCGTTTGGGCATGAATCGTTTGAACGGCGCGTATGCGTGGCGCACGTTCATCGATCAAGGCAATTACATCGCCGGCGGCTCCGATGCGCCGGTGGAAGAAGGCAATCCGCTGCTGGAATTTTATGCCTCGGTGGCGCGCCGCGACACCATGGGTTTTTCAACCGACGGTTGGCATCCGGAATTAAAAATGACGCGCGAAGAAGCTTTGAAGTCATTGACCATTTGGGGCGCGATGGCGGCGTTCGAGGAAGATTTGAAAGGCTCGCTGACCCCGGGAAAACTCGCTGATCTCGTGGTGCTCGACCGCGACCTCATGGCCGCGCCGGAGAATGAATTGTTCAATATCAAAGCGCTAATGACAATGGTGGGAGGCAAAGTGGTTTATGAAAACGAATCGGTGAAAAATGTACTGGCGCAGCGGAAGTGATTCGTTTGCCCGGCCAAGCAAAGCGAGATACGCCTTGTTTTTAAACACCTGCTTTTGTAATATGACGCATGAACTGTTTTAGGCGGTGGGGAAATATCTTGCATGGTTTCGGGAATTATCGTATTATTGAAGTAGAGGTTCCCCAAAAATCGCCGGCAAGTTTTTTAAGGTGGAGCGGCTTGATAATATCGGCCCTGCATTATTTGCTGAAATTGATCAATTGGGGAATGTAACTTTTCCGGAGGTTTTGGTATGATCGCTATGACGAAGACGCCTCCCAAAGCTCTGGCAAAAATCTATTGGATTCCCGCGGCGGAAATTCAATTTCTTTCAGACGCTGCGCCCGTTGATCTGCTCCAGCCCGGCAATCAATTTGAATTATATGAAGGCCGTCGCGTGGTTGCACGTGGTGAAATTTTAGGAAGCGTATCTAAATCATCATCTGTAACAGCTCTCTCGCAACCGGAAACTGTCTTACAAGAGGTCGCTGAAAGTTAAAAAGATAAATCAAGTCAGTAAAAGTCCCGCTTACTTTGTATTTTATCACACAACTTGACCATACACCTCTGGAGAAAGGAGCTTTTAAATTATGGCCGATAAGGTCCGTGAAGTGATTGACGAGTTTGGCCGCCCGGCGGAATTTCGCGAAGGCTTGGAAGGCGTGGTCGCCGCGCTTTCCATGATCAGCTCGATTGACGGTGAAAACGGCGTTTTGCTTTATCGCGGCATTCCCATCGAGCAATTAGCGGAGCATTCCACGTTTGAAGAGACGAGTTATTTTCTGCTCTATGGCCGTTTGCCCAAGCGGCAGGAGCTGACCGAGTTTGAAAATAAACTGAAAAGCCGCCGGCAAGTGCAACCCGCCATTCTGGATTTGATCCGCTCGTTTCCGGCGACGGCAAATGCAATGGATTTATTGCGCACCAGCGTTTCGGCATTGGGACTTTACGACACCGATCCCGCCAACAGCGCGCCGGAAAAAAATCTCGACCGCGCCATTGATTTGATCGCGGCTTTCCCGACAATCGTCGCCGCGATTCAGCGCCGGCAGAGCGGCCAAGCCGTTGTGGCGCCGCGCACGGATTTGAGCCACGCCGCGAATTTCCTTTATATGGTAAATGGCGAAGCGCCGGCGGAATATGCCAGCCGCGTTTTGGACGTCGCGCTGATTCTTCATGCCGATCATGGTTTCAACGCTTCGACGTTTACCTCGCGCGTCGTCATCTCCTCGCTCTCCGACATGTATGCCGCGATCACCGCCGCGGTCGGCAGCTTGAAAGGCCCGTTGCACGGCGGCGCCAACAGCGAAGTGATGACCACGCTGCTGAAGATCGGCAGCATCGAGAAGGTCGAAGCGTATGTTTTGGAGCGCCTGAAAAATAAACAAAAGGTCATGGGCTTCGGCCACCGCGTTTATCATACCTATGATCCGCGCGCGCGCATCCTCAGCCAATATTCCCAAAAGCTGGCGCAACAAACCGGCAACGCGAAATGGTTCGACATGTCCAAGAAAGTCGAAGAAATTATGATTCGCGAAGTCGGCGAGAAAGGTATTTACCCGAACGTCGATTTTTATTCGGCGACGGTTTATTATTACATGGGTCTCGACCAAGATTTGTTCACGCCGATCTTTGCGGTGAGCCGCATTGCCGGTTGGACCGCGCACGTGTTGGAGCAAATGCAAAACAATCGCCTGTTCCGCCCGCGCGCGATTTACCCCGGCGAGAAAAATTTGGCCTACGTGCCGATTGAACAACGCTAAAAAATGTGCAGTTCGACTTGCGCAGCAGAATGTTGCGAAATTAGAAAAAATCGTCGAGCGCAAGTCGAACTTCACCCCGCCAAGAGGAAGGAGCCATCATGAACAAAAGAAGCGCCACTGTCCTGATTTTCATTCTGATTCTCATTGTCATGTTCTTTCTGTTTCCCAAAAGCTGCGGCGAAAGTCCCGCTCAGTCGCAGCGGGTTGTTTCCGCAAACGTCAATCCATAAAAATATTTTTTAACAACCATCGCTATACCAACCTTCAAGGAGGAAGCCATGTCCGTCGCCCGCGTTACCGAGATCACCTCGTCATCCACCAAAAGCTTTGAGGACGCCACCACCACCGGCATCGAGCGCGCTAACAAAACGCTACAAAACGTCAAAGGCGCATGGATTAAAGAGCAAAAAGTGATCATCGACAACGGCAAGATCGTCGAGTATCGCGTCACGATGAAAGTCACCTTTGTGCTGAAAGATTAGCGGAGTGCGAAGCTTTAGCTTCGCGTCGTCCGGTTACTGCAAAGCTAAAGCTTTACACTCCGACAGCAATGCGAAAATAGAAAAATCTCGTATGCCTTCCAAGTGGAATCCTCCCGACGACTGGCTGAAGATCACCGCGATTGACGCGCACACCGGCGGCGAGCCGTTGCGCGTCATCACCGGCGGCCTTCCTTCTATTCCCGGCGCGACGATGTTGGAAAAACGCCGTTACGCGCGCGAGCATCTCGATCATCTGCGTACGGCGCTGATGTGGGAGCCGCGCGGCCATGCCGACATGTACGGCTGCATCGTCACGGAGCCGGTGACGCCGGATGGCACGCTCGGCGTGCTCTTTTTGCACAACGAAGGTTTCAGCACCATGTGCGGCCACGGCGTTATCGCGTTGACGAAAGTGGCGCTGGATACGGGAATGATTCAAACTGGCGACGATCACCCCATCATTCGCATGGACACGCCCGCGGGCCGCGTTACCGCTTTTGCGCGGCGTGAGAATGGCTGCGTCGTTGAAGTCTCATTCCACAATGTTCCTTCATTTGTTTATGCGCGTGACAAAGTCGTTCATGTGCCCGGCATCGGTTGGCTGCGTTATGATGTTGCTTTTGGCGGCGCTTTTTATGCTTTCTGCCGCGCGGAGGAAATCGGCGCCGGCTTGGGCACCAGCGATTTTCGCCAACTCAGCGATGCCGGCATGCGCATCAAACGCGCGGTGATGACGAGTCTTCCTATTGCGCATCCATTTGAAAAAGATTTGGGATTCCTCTACGGCACGATCATTGTCGGTGCGCCGCATGAGCCAAAACATCACAGCCGCAATGTTTGCATTTTTGCCGACGGCGAAGTTGATCGCAGTCCGACCGGCACTGGCGTAAGCGCGCGCGTCGCAATACATCATGCTCGCGGCGAAATAAAAACGAACGAGCCGATTGTGATCGAGAGTATTCTTGGGACTTGCTTCACCGGCGAAGTCGTGGAAACGACAAAGTTCGGACCGTATGACGCCGTCATTCCCAAAGTCACCGGCACCGCGCATATTATTGGGCGAAACGAGTTGTTGATTGATCCGGCGGATCCGTTGCGGCAGGGGTTTATTGTACGATAAGACAAGCCGTCGAAAACAGCCTTGCATTAGTCACATTTTGTTTTATATTAAAATCGATAGAACATGGATCAAAGTGAACAAACGCGACGTTGGGAAACAGCTCAAGAACATTACAAGGCTGCCGAAATGCTTTGGACCCGGAGTTTATTCAAAGCAAGCGTTAGATGTTGATCAGCTAAAAGCGCGAGAAGCGCTTCAGACAACAAAACAAGTTCTCGATTTGGTCATTCAATACAAAAATCCTTGAATACTAAGGCTACCTTTATGTCGCTTGCTCTTGCCAAACAATCTGCATTCAATGCCGCTACGGCCTCTGCAGAATTGATAAAAAAAATTCTTGCAGAATATCCACAAGCGGAAATCCATCCCCGCGAATTGCCGGTGGCAGATGAAGATGTTAGTCTGGAAATAATGTTGCCATTATCAATGCGAGAAATTTATGAGGTTCGTGATCGCATTTATGATTGGATTATCGAACTGCAAGACCGTTATGGCGTTTTAATTCTTGCCTCGGCAATTCCCAAAGCTTGACTTTCAATTTTATTTTCACCAATGTCTGCCGTAACCACACAGCCAGTCGAAGTTGCTTCCGACCAATCTTCTATCTTTGCCAATCAAACCGTCGTCTTCACCGGAAAACTCGCTTCCTTGCAGCGCCGTGAAGCACAGGCGTTGGTGCAGAAATCAGGCGGGACCACGCCGTCGGGCACCAACAAAAATGCCACGCTGCTCGTCATTGGCGACGAGGGTTATCTCAACGAAATTTCCAAGAGCAACAAGCTGAAACGCGCCGAGGAGATCAACGCTGGCGGCGGGCAGATTCGGATTATTTCCGAATCGGAATTTTTAGAGATGGCGGGGCTCGAAAGCCATTCCACGCTGGCAGAGAAATATTACTCGCTGGAACGCGTGCAGAGTGTGTTTCCCAAAATTCGGCCCGATCTGGTGAAATATTTCGCGCGCTGGGGGTTGTTCAAGCCCGCAGTGAAAACCAATGCGCACCAATATTATCAATTCAAAGATTTGTTGGTTTTTCGCCGGATTAACGAGCTTTTAAATGAGGGTTTACCGCTGCGAAAAATTGCGGCGCGTTTGGCGGAACCGCAATCGTCCTCCCCGCAAATTTCGTTGAGCTTTGAAGAGTTCAAACCGCGCGGGCAAATTCTCTCGCTACACATCGCGCCGCAAAAGGCCGAACGCACCGCGGAGGAATGGTACACCCTCGGCTATGAATATGACGTCAATCCCGACACGCACGAGAAAGCCATCGAGGCGTATGAAAATGCGCTGACGCAAAATCCGAATTACGTCGAAGCGATGATCAATCTGGCGAATATTTATTACGCGCGGCGCGAGCTGAGACGCGGCCGCCAATTGCTCGAACGCGCCGTGCAACTTTCTCCTAATAATCACACGATTTATTACAATCTCGGCAATCTCTACGATGAAGTGGCGGAGCTGGAGAAATCCATTCACTCCTATCAAAAAGCTTTGGATTTGCAGCCACATTATGAGCCAGCGCTGTTCAATCTCGCGCTGGTTTACGAGCGGCTCGGGTTGGTAGGAAAAGCGGAAATTTTGTGGCGCCAATATCTCGTCGTCGAGCCGACGGGCGAATGGGCCGCAATTGCACGCGAGCATTTGCAGGGTAAACAGCGAGACGCGACGGGGTGAGAAAAAATGGATTGATGGCGTGGCGAATGGTTGGATCGCTGGATTATTGGATCGTTGGATCAATGGAAGTCCAAAACTCCAACAATCCATTGCCCATCAATCCAATATCCCACTAATCCGTTTTTTACTTTCGGGCTTCTTCAATCTCACCATGCGAGGGTTCATCACCGGATTTTGTTTTCTCCAAAAACTTGCCGAATTGTGCAATGAGCAGCTCAGAATTTTTGCCGTTCAATCTTCGCATCATCCATTCAATCGTTTCATCCTGCACGACCGCGGCTTGCAGCCCGTAACCCACGAGCGCGTCGAGAGCCATGCTTTTCTTTTGAGCCAAAAGGATTACTTTTGACTTTAAGTCATCCGGCAGTTGAATTGATACAGTACTCATTTGTGGTTTTCCTCGGGTAAATAAAGATCACAAAATTGTGTCTAAAACAATTATCGGTATGCCTGTAGTCATAATCTAAAGCTTACAAAAAAAACTATATATGGCAAGCGAAACTTATTCAAAGCGAAACTTATTCACCCCAGAGAAACATCTTGCACAGAAGGTGAAAAAATGTTATACTTAATATGTTGCGCCCGGCGCTAAAAAGTTTTTGGCACACATTACAACCTTTTCCGTGGAACAAACGTCCATATTTGCAGGACACGGTTTGTGCCGCCAATTAGGAGCTTGTCGAGTCAATTAAGGATGAAATCTATTCGGATGTTTTTTTCGCTGCTCGGTTTGACCACGTTCGCTTTACCGGCAGTAAGTTTAGCCCTGCCCGGCAACGGGGTGATTGACCTCGTCGCACAATCGGATCTCTTTAGCAAATTCATTTTGGTGGCGCTGCTGGCGTTGTCCATTTTATCATGGTCGATCACGCTGAACAAATATTGGCAGTTTCGCTCTTTTCACCGCGATTATTATCGTTTGATCAATCTGCTACGCCCTAACGCCGATCTCGCGATGGTTTATGCGAAGGCCGTCAAAAATCATCCCGGCCCGGTCAGCCGTGTTTTTGAAGAAGGCCAAGTAACGCTGGCCGCGGCTGTTGATGGCCATAACGTCACGAAAACGCGTGTGGGTGAGCCAGCGACCAACAGCCAACAACTCGTAACCAGTAATCACCTGCTCGAACATGATTTGAAAATGCGGCTTGAGACCGCAACCGATATCGAATTGTCGCAGCTTGAAGCCGGCCTGTCGTCGCTCGCGACGATCACCACGGTCAGCCCTTTCATCGGCTTGCTCGGCACGGTGTGGGGCATTATGAATTCGTTTATCGGCATCAGCAGCAGCGGCGGCAACGCCGATCTCTCCGTCGTTGCGCCCGGCATCGCTGAAGCGTTGATTGCAACCGTCGCCGGACTGGCGGTGGCGATTCCGGCGGTGTTGTGCCATAATTGGCTATCGACGCGGCTGCGCAAAATTGAAGACGGCTTCATTCGCCTGTCAACCGAATTAAAAATTTATTTTATCAACTGGTGGCATCGTGAGAAATCGAAGAGTGAAAATCGCGCCGGATATCAACGTGACTTCGCTCGTTGACGTGATGATGGTGCTGCTGATCATTTTCATGATCTCGGCGCCGTTCATGCGCGCCGGCGTGAAAGTGAATTTGCCGAAAGCGGGCGCGCGCGCCTCGCAGCCGCAGCGGGCAATCATTATCGCCGTGGATCGCGCCAGCCGGCTTGCCGTGAACGAAGAAAAAGTCACGATGGCAAACCTCGCGGCGCGGGTGACGCAATTGCACAAAAGCTCGCCGGAGTTGCCCGTCTTGCTGGAAGGCGACGCCGACGTGGCGTATGGCGAAGTCATCAAAGTCATGGACGCCGTGCGCCGCGCCGGCATTGAGAATGTCGGTCTCGTGCTCGAACCCGAAACTACGAATGACAAGTTACAATGAATCGCGCGTTCATTATTTCTGCTGCCGCTCATCTTGCCATGCTGTTGTTGCTGTGGCAACTCGGCGTTGCTTTCTCCCGCCCCGTGACTCGCGGCTACCCGCGTTTAATGACGGCGACGTTGGTGACCAAAACCATCATGGCGCCGGCGGCCGCCGCCGTTGGGCTACCGGCGGCAGAACCGAAAGTAGTTGCACAACCGCAAGCGCCTAAATTCACGCCGGCGAAAAAAGAGAAAGAAACGGCGAAAGTCACTTCCAAAGCGGAGACGAAAAAACCGCCAGCCGCGGCGAAATCGACGACGGCCAAATCTCAAACCCCGCCGGCTCAAAATTCAGCCAATAATGTTTCAGGCTACCGCGGCGGTTCAACCGCGAAAACCGGCACCGGCGGTGGCGGCAACTCCATCAAAATTGAAGCGGCAGCATTTCCTTATGCATATTATTCCGATGCGATTCAAAACCGCATTGAAAGCAACTGGCAGGCGCCGGAAGGCCCGGAACAGCTCGTTGCCGTCGTCTATTTTAAAATTGCTCGCAACGGTGAAATCAAAGACCTCAAACTCGAAAAAACGAGCGGCAGTTTTGATTTTGATCGCGCCGCCATTAGCGCCGTGACTTATGCCAGCCCGCTGCCGCCGCTTCCCGTTGATTACCGCGAACCAACGCTGGTCATTCGATATGAATTTGTTGCGAACAATTTTTAGTTGTCACGCCGAAAAAACTATTATGAACGCAAGGTTTTTTGCACCACAAAGGCACCAAGGCTATAGCCGTAGAGTTTTTCTTTGCGAGCTTTGTGCCTTTGTAGTGAAGTTGGGTTGCTGTCAAATCCGTGCGGTGTTTTGTTTTTTCATTTTTTTCTTCACGGGCGACGCGTTTGCGCAGACCGAATTGCGGTTGCGTTCGGAGACGAAAACTTTTGCGCGCATGCCGGTTGCATTAAAACCCAGCCAATTGCGCGATCAAGCCACCCAAGAGCTGGGACAGCGCGTGGTCGATATTCTCGAAAATGATTTGTGGACCTCCAGCGTCATTGCCGCTTATCAAGCCGAGGCGCGCCGTACGAACGGCGAGACGCAGCGTCTGGAGCTGGCGTTGGGCCGTCCCAGTGGGCCGATTCGCTTGGCGGTGCAAACCAAAATTTCGCTGCAGCAAAAAAAACTGACTTTGGAGGGCCAGCTTTATGACACAAACACGAACAAAACGTTGGAGCAAAAAATCTATCGCGGCTGTCCGGAGAATCTTCGCCTGTTGGTGCATGCGCTCGCCGATGATATCGTGAATAGCCTCAGCGGCGAAAAGGGCATTGCGCGCAGCCGTATCGCCTTTACTGCCGCCGCGGGCAACGGCAAAGAAATTTTTTTTATGGAATATGACGGCTCCAATTTGCAACAAGCCACCACGTTGAAATCGCTCAACCTTACCCCGGCTTGGTCCAATGAAGGCCGCGAAATTGTTTTCACTTCTTATCAGCGCGGCAACCCCGATCTGTTCGTGCTCGATTTAATTCGCGGCAACATGAGTTATTTAATTAAAGACCACGGCCTGCATTCGGCGCCGGCCTGGTCGCCGGATGGGAAAAAAATCGCGTTTACTTCGACCAAAGATGGCAACGCCGAAATTTATGTGATCGATCTTTTTACCAAAACTTTGCAACGCTTGACGCAGCATCCGGCCATTGACGCCTCGCCGAGTTGGTCACCCACCGGGCGCGAAATCGTGTTTACTTCGGACCGGCTCGGCAATCCGCAGCTTTTTGTGATGGACGCGGAAGGCACGAACCTGCGCCGTTTAGCGGTGGAAATGAGCTACAACGATTCGCCGGCATGGTCGCCGCGCGGCGATAAAATCGCGTTCGTCTCGCGCGCCGCCGGCGGCTTTGATATTTTTGTGTACGACATTATCACGCAAAGCGTCACGCAACTCACGAACAGCGCCCGCACCAATGAAGATCCGGTCTGGTCGCCGGACGGCTATCGCCTGGCGTTCAGCTCGACGCGCGACGGCCGCAGCGATATTTACTCGATGATGTGGGACGGCAGCGACGTGCGGCGCTTGACTTTTAAAGGAACATGCACCAGCCCGGCCTGGTCGTTGAATGTGCGGCCGGCGGAAGATTTTTTGTGTAAACCGTAATTCATAAAGTTTCATATCCGTTGGTCGTTTTTCAATCCGTTGGGAAAAATTAGAATTTAAGGAGAATAAAATGTACGCTTTTTCACGCCCTCAATCACGCGCCGCGGCGTTGTTTTCTAAAACCGCTTTGGTCGGGCTGTTTTTCATCTCGTTATTTTTTACCGGCTGTCCCAGCTCAAAAAAAGCCATGCAACAGCCAGCCAACGATCCGATTGAGCCGGTAGTGACACGTGAGCCAGAGCCTGAGGTTCCGGTTTACAAACCGCCGGTTGAAGAAACGCGCAGCGTTAGTGAAACCTCGGCCAATCTGCCGTTCGTTTTGCAAAATATTTATTTCGAATTTGACCGCTACGACCTCACGTCGGAAGCATTACAAACGCTGGCCGACAATGCGCGCGTGCTCAAAGCCCATCCGGAGGCCCGCGTCGTGATCGAAGGCCATTGCGACGAGCGCGGCACCGTCGAATACAACCTGGCGCTGGGCGATAAACGCGCGAAAGCCGCTCGCGACTATATGATTTCGCTCGGCGTCAATTCAGCGCAAGTTCTCACCATCAGTTACGGCAAAGAACGCCCGCTGGATCCCAGCGAAACAGAAAACGCTTGGGCTAAAAACCGCCGCGCCGAGTTTGCAAAAAAATAGACTGCTGCTGGCTAGTCCATTAACGGTCAAATCCGTGCAAGAGAATTTGACGGCTTCTATTTTAGTCAAATTTCATGAGGGTTTGCTGAAACATTTCATCGTCTCCGGTTTCGTTGCAGCTCACATACAGGCGCAGCCTTTTTGTTGCCGATGTTCTTGTTGGTAAAATCAAGGTGCATAAAAATATGAAAACCCGTTTAAGCGTTTTAGCGTTCCTGAGTTTAGTTGCCGCTTTCGGCTGCGCGACGCGCAAAGAAGTGGTCAATCTCAAAAACGATTCGTTTTATATTCGCTCGCAAATCGATTCGTTGCGCGCCGAGCAGCGTCGTTTGCGCGCCGCCATTCTCCGAGTCGCCAATTTGACCGAGCAAAGCTCGGAAGCCAACAACCGTTTGCGCGCGGATATTCAGGTGCAACTCACGCAGCTCGCCGAGCAATCGCAAATTCTCAATGACCGCCTCGAAGAAACCGGACGTCGCATTTCCAACCTCCCTTCCAAGCTGCGGCTGGCGACGTCGGTGATCGTGTCCGGCCCGGACAGCGCGAATAAAACGAGCCGTGTCGATACGGCGCAAGTCAATGCCGCCGCGCGCCGCAAATTGGATGAAGCGCAACGGCTTTATGATTCGGCTTATCGCGATTACGTGAAAGGCCAATACGCGCTGGCGCAGCAGGGATTCTCGCAGTATGTGCAAACGTTTCCGGAAAGCGACCTGGCCGACAACGCGCAATACTGGATCGGCGAGTGCAATTATTCGCAAAAAAAATACGCCGAGGCCATTCAAATTTTTCAAATCGTGCTGACCCAATATCCGGACGGCGAAAAGGCGCCGGGCGCGCTCCTCAAAATGTCTTACGCACAAATCGCCCTCGGCAAAACCCAAAACGCCAAAGACAATCTGGAGCGCCTGATCAAACGTTTTCCGCAATCCAATGAAGCCGGCCTGGCGCGCTCCCGCTTGCCGGAGTTAAAAAACTGAAATAAAAAAATCTTTTCCGTAAAACTCTCCCGCCGCGTTCGTTATTTTACCTCACAAGTCCATCATTTTCTTTCTGCATCTTCCCCGCTCTGCCGGTATTTTTGCGGTAAATTAAGGATTGATTGACAAGATGACCGGGACGTCGTGCGTGGCCGAATGAATTCCATCGCAAGCCTTTTCGCCACCTCGCTCCATGATGCTCCGGCCGGCAACTCGACCGCATAAATCATCAATGTCAATATTCCTTTCTAACACCTGAACGACATGGACGTTACACCACTCTGGAGGCTGTATCTTATGGAAAATGTGTTTCAAGCGTTTTCACCCAGCATTAACATTTATCGCCGTGTGAAAAAAAATTATCGCCGGCTTTTGTTGCTGGCCCTCGGGCTTGGCCTCTTTGGTCAAATCCCGCCGGCGCATGCTCAAATCAACGCCAGCCGCGGGCCGTTGATTGTTCGCTCCGCGTGGACCCTTGAGCCGGGCCATCTCACCTTGCTCACCCACACGCGCTTTTTTGGCAAGGTCACCCAGCAAGCTGGGAAAAACGGCACGAACGCCGTCACCATTTGGGACGTGCAAGGCGGCATGTCGCTGAATTACGGCCTCAGCAAAAATTTTGAAGCGTCGTTCGTTCCCCTCATTTACCAGGACACGAACAAACGCACCGGCAAAGGTTACAATCTGCTTGACGATCTGTTCTTGTTGGTCAAAGTCGGTTCGTTGGGCAGCAAAGGCGGCTCGTTAAAATACGGTTTCGATCTCGGCGTGCGTTTTCCGACCGGCAAAGAGCATAATGTTATTTTTGAGCCGTACTCCACCGGTAAAACCAGTTTCGGCGCCAATGCGATGATTTCGTATGCGCGCGATCCGCTGTATCCCGAAGATGGGATGAGCACGCATTTCAATATTGGTTATTGGAATCATAACGACGTCGGCGCCCGCTTGACTCCGAAAGATTTTACGCGCGACACCGTGCGGGTGTTGACCATGACGCAGGAATTGAACTACGGCGTGGCGATGCTCTTCCCATTCGACACGTTTGATTTTCGTTTTGAAATTCACGGCCGCAAGTTTTTGCAAAAACCGCCCGTCACCGCCTTCAGCCGTGAGAGCGTGCTGTACATCAGCCCCGGCGTGACTTACAAGCCTTATCGCTGGATGACGATGCTGTTGAACGCCGATATTCGCGTGACCAATGCCGCCGACGAAACCAGTTACATCGGCGTCAACAAAATTCTCGACCTGCCGAATTACGCCGACTGGCGCATCACGCTCGGCACCAAGTTGAACATCCTGCCCACTTCGCTCTATGCCGTCAGCGAGCGCGACATCCTGATGAAAAAAGCTGAAAGCCGGCGCGAGCTTTTTGAGCAAATCATCAAAGAGCAGCGCGAAACGGAATCCGCGGAAGAAGAGCTGGAGCGCATCAAAGACGAACGCCGCAAAGCCGAGCGTGAGCTGGAGCGTTTGCGCCGCATTCTGGAAGGCGAAGCCGAACGTCAAAAACAAGAAGAAGGCAAAGACGGCGAAGATTCCGAGCCCCCGCTCTAAGATCGGCGTTAGACAATCTTGTAAGCATTAGCATAAATTTTAAAACCCGCTCATTACGACGTTGATGACGCGGGTTTTCTACTTCCATTCAAGGCCAATGATCTCGAATATTTGACCTTGGGCTTCATACCGTATTTCAAAAAAGATGATAAGGACTTCCGGATGAGAAAAACGTTTTTGGGCGTTGCGGCGTTTGGCGTGTTGTTTTATACGGTTGGTTGCGGCCCTACTTCGCAAAAAATTAAAACCGTCGAGGACGCGACGCGCTTCGCAAAAGAAGCCACGGCATTGCAAAACAAGGTTCGCAAGAATCCGGCCGATGCCCGGTTGCGGGTGCAGTTAGGCATGTTCTACCTGCGCACCGAACAATATGGCGCGGCGCTGGCGAATTTTGATACGGCGCTCACGCTGCAGCCGGAAATGCCGGCGGCAAAATTTGGCCGGGCGGAGGCCAATTTTTTAACCGGCAAGCTGCAAGCGAGCCTCAAAGAATATCTCGCCGTACTTAATTCACCGGAGGCGGATCAATTCACGGCGGCGATTGGCGAACGCGTCGGCGCCCCGTATGCGATTCGGCCGATCACCTCAGCGCCCGGCGAAAATATGATGGCGCGATTTTCCACGGACGGGCGTTTTATCGTGTTTCAATCCAACCGTGACGGCAATTGGGAAATTTATCGCGCATTGCCGGATGGTGCGCAGCCCTTTCGCTTGACCAACAATTCCGCCGTCGATGAGTCGCCGAGCTTTTCGCCGGACGGCCATACGGTGGCTTTTGTGCGGACCCAAAGCAAAAACGCCCGGGACATTTATCTGCTGAATCTTCCAGCAATTGAAAATGAGATTTGCATCGCGCGGCATACGGCCGACGATTGGAATCCGGTTTTCTCTCCAAAAGGCGATTATCTCGCTTTCGTTTCGGATCGCGATCATGCGCCGGAACGCCAAAGCGACATTTTTCTTTTTTCGTTGGCTGATTCGAGCCTCAAAAAATTCTCGCAGGGTTTTGGCAACAAATCCGCGCCATGTTTTACGCCGGACGGCGCGGCGGTAATTTATGTGAACAATGTAAATGGCGTCTTCGATATTTTTGAGCAAAATATTAGCGACGAGCGAACGCTGGCGCTGGTGACCAAAGGCGGCTCAAAAGGCGGACCGCAGGTTTCTCCCAACGGCAAGTCCGTTGTGTATTTTGAAAAACGCGATCAAAACCTCGACCTCTTTTTGTTTGCCCGCGAAAGCAGCCGCACGCAACGTCTGACCGTCGCCTCGGCGGTCGAGGCGTTTCCGGTGTTCTCACCGGATGGCAATGAAATTTTTTTCACGTCTAATCGCGACGGCGGCTATCAGATTTATGCGATGAATTTGCGTACGCCAATCACGCGCGCTGAGTTGATCGGCACGTTGACGGATTTGCTTGAGAAGCAAAAGCTTTCATCTCAGTAAAAATTCCCGCAAAAGCTTCGTATGAATTGCAAGGCAAGATGCTGATCGACGATCCGCGTTTTGCCTTTATTTTTTACACGCCCCACCAGTAATACTTTCACAATAAAATATGTTGCCCGGCGATTTGCCGTTACCAGGCCAGTAAATCGCAAATTAACGTGAATAAATATTAGCGTATATTTGCGTAAATCAGCGATTGCTTAAAAACCATCATCCTGTGAAATTCGGCAAGCCCACAAACTAAAGCCTGTCACCCCTACAAAATCATCTTTCCGTAAAAGTGTTTGACTAATAAGTCCGTTTTGTCTATTTTAAAAAGAGCATTTTGTGAAATCAGACAACCTCACACCATCAATTTTCTGGTGATTTTCTCTCATGATGCAGCAACAGACACCATATTGCAATTCTCCATTTTTCTACCGCCGCCGTCCGACGCACGAAGTGAAAGTCGGCGACCTCGGCATCGGCGGCAGCAACCCGATTCGCGTGCAGTCGATGACGATTGCCGATACGATGGACACCACCGCCACCGTCAAAGAGACCATTGAACTCTTCGAGGCCGGCTGTGAAATCGTGCGCATCACCGCGCCGTCGCTGAATGAAGCCGAAAACTTAAAACATATCAAAGCCGAATTGAACCGGCAGAATATGCGCGTGCCGTTGGTCGCGGATATTCATTACACACCGAACGCCGCGCTCATTGCCGCGGATTTTGTCGAGAAGGTTCGCATCAATCCCGGCAACTACGCCGACAAAAAGAAATTTGCCATTTGGGAATATACCGACGCCGAATATCAGAGTGAGCTGGAGCGCGTGGCGGAACGGTTTTCGCCGCTGGTGAAAAAATGCAAAGCCAACGCCGTGGCCATGCGCATTGGCGTCAATCACGGTTCGTTGTCGGATCGCATCATGAATCGTTACGGCGATACGCCCGCCGGCATGGTCGAATCGGCACTGGAGTTCATTCGCATTTGTGAAACCTACGATTATCGCGCGCTGGTTATTTCGATGAAGTCATCAAACCCGCAGGTGATGATTCAGGCGTATCGCCTACTGGCGGCGAAGATGCACGAACTGGGCATGACGTATCCGTTTCACCTCGGCGTTACCGAGGCCGGCGATGGCGAAGATGGCCGCATCAAATCCGCGGTCGGCATCGGCTCGCTGTTGGAAGACGGCCTTGGCGACACTATTCGCGTTTCGCTGACCGAAGATTCAATTTATGAAATTCCCGTGGCGCAGGCACTGGTGCAGAAGTTTAATACGTTGACGAAAATTTCCGCTTCCTCTCCGCTGCCGGTTTCGGAGCAGGATTATTTTCAAAAAGTCAATCCGCATGTCTATCAACGCCGTGAAACGTCGCGAGTTGATTTACCAGAAAGCTCATTGGGCGGCAAAGAACTGGTACGTGTCGGATTGGCTTTAAACGAAAATGGCTTCAACGAAAATGATCTGCGCGCAATAGACGTTGTGGAAAAAAATATCACCTTGCCGGTTTTTGGCGCGCCGCCGGGGAATGATGACACACCTAAAGTTGAATTTATTGAAATCAAATCCGGCGATGAAAAAGAATGTCATTCCGGAGGAATCTTTTTTGAACCTAGCTCTGTGCTGGATAAGAAACAAGATGCTTCCAGCATGACATCGAAGCGACCGGAAATGGTTTTATTGAATGGTGACTCGCTGCAAGCAGCAGAACTTAAAGCCATACTCCAGGAAGTGCGGAATCGCCGCAGCGCTATCCAAATCAAATTTTCAACCGCTGCTATCGCCAACGGCAGTGCGTTTGAAAAATTGCCGTGGCTCGTCAAAGCAATCAATGAAGAAAATTTTCAACGCTGGTCAATCGGCCTCGATCTGCGCGCCGGTGAAATCAGCGAAGTCGGACTTGCCCGCGCTTTTGCGGCTCACCTTGACCAACTCGGCGCGAATGTGCCGATCATCTGGCGCTACCGCGTGCCGGAAAATTATTCGAACTGGCTCACCGACGCCAGCTCGCAACTCGGCAGCTTGCTCTGCGACGGCTTCGGCGATGCTTTGATGATTTACGGCGAGGTGCGTTTGCCCGACGCCTTGCGTTTTAGCTACAATCTTTTGCAGGCGACGCGCTTGCGCATTTCCAAAACGGAATTTATTTCCTGCCCAAGCTGCGGGCGCACGCAGTTCAATTTGCAAACCACCACCGAGCGCATCAAAGAAAAAACCAGCCATCTCAAAGGCGTGAAAATCGCCATCATGGGCTGCATCGTCAACGGCCCCGGCGAAATGGCCGACGCCGATTTCGGTTACGTCGGCACCGGCCCGAAGAAAATCAATTTGTACGTCGGCAAGGAAATTGTTGAAAGAAATATTCCGGAAGAACTGGCGGATGAAAAATTGATTGAGTTGATTAAGGCGCACGGCAAGTGGGTCGAGCCGGCGTGAAATCTAAAACGTAAGGCGTAAAACGTGAGATTGGTTCACCCAGCTTGACTTTGTTAAGAAAACTGAGTATTTTATACTTGCCTATTTTACTGAGAAATTTTACAATGCCAATAGACAAAGAACTTTATCGCCAGGCATACGCGTTGCACCAGCAATCGAGCGATGCCAAGCTTGATGAACGCACACGTTTGCACCAAGAATTGTCATCGGCGGAAGCATTCAAGCAGTACGCTGATTGGGTGGAATTGATGTGGCGGCTTTGCCCGGAACCGAGCGACTGGCAACGGGAAGAAAAGCTGGAAAGTTTAAACCGTTACTATGAGGCGATCCAACGTTTGGAGGCATGGAGGCGCAATCGTGGACAAACGGCTTGAAGGGCCGCTTCAGAAAGCCATCGCTTTTCTTGAGGAACAAGGTTATCGCTATGCAATCATCGGCGGTGTTGCCGTAGCGCAATGGGGATTTCCGCGCGCCACCAACGACGTTGGCCTCAAAGTCCTCGTTCCCAACACGGGATTATGACGGCGTACGGGCTGCGCTTTTGCGTCGGTTTCCTGAACGCGAGCGTGAAGTGCGCTATCGCAAATTTATTCTTGAGCTTTATCACGCCGAATCGGTCAATGGGCACAAATGGCTGCACGGCCTCAAAAGCGGGCGCATGGTCCACGTCGGCGCAGTGGATGCGCCGGTGACGTTAACGGATGTGAAAGCCATGGCCGCAGAAATTTGGCGCGCCGTTGGCAAAGGCAAAGATTCCCCGCAAGAAGCCGGTATCGATGTGCTCGGCTGGGAATTTGCGTTTGAATTGAACGAATTGGCGCGGCAAATCGCGGCCGAGGCCCGTGTCGATATTCGCTTCAAAAAAATCCCGCGCGAAGTGTTGGAGAAACGCGCTGTCGAACAGGGCGATATTCATTTCTTCGAGCTGGCGGCATTGAGCGTCGATCGCAAAACGAAAAAGAAAGGCGATAATACCGTCGCCACGCTGAAGCTCAAAGATTTCATCCCGCCGCACGACGACGTGCCTCAGGAAGTGCTGAAAGCCATCACCCACTGGAGCCAATGGATCGACTACTGGGCGGTGGGTTGGAATTACAAAGGCGACACGTTCCACAACGAGTGGCAGAGCTACCGCACGCGCAAAGGCAATGCTTTCGTGCTGGAAACTTCGCGCGCTTACGAGAAGTCCGGCAGTTATAACATCGTGATCAAAGTGATCGACATTTGGGGGAACGACACAACGAAGACGGAGCGGGTGGAGGTGTGAAAGCTTTCGTAGTAGCCCCTTCAGGGGCCGCGCATGCCTATGAGGACGGTTACGAACCATATTATTTTCTCCACGTGACACGAAAGATCACTTCAACTCTGTGCTTTCATTTGGGAAATTTTTTGTGTATATTGGGATTGATAAAATAAAAGAAGGCTGTCATTCCACAGGAATCTTTTCCAAACAAAGAAGACCGTGCTGAATACAAAAAGGATTCTTCCGGAATGACAGATTATCTTAACCAGTGGGTGGTCTATGCCCAAACATTACAAAAACCCGCCGCTGCTCGAAGCCGTCTGCGAATTTAAATTCCAGCCGCCCTCGAACTGGAATCCCGCCGTTGCCGATTTGATTTATGAAAAAGTGCAAGCGCAATTTCCGCAGCGCGAGCCAATGAACGGCTTTAGCGAAGATGAACCGGCGCCGAATGCAAAGACAAAATTCCGTCGCGCCGACGGTTCCGCGCTGTTACAGGTCTCGCCCAAACTTTTGGCGATCAATCAGCTTCGGCCTTATCCCACCTGGCCGCAATTTAAAAAAACGATTTTAGAAGCCTACGCGATTTACCGCGAACTGGCCAAACCCGCCGGCCTCACGCGCCTCGGCTTGCGTTACATCAACCAGATCGAAATTCCGAAAACCAAAATCGAAATCAGCTGCTATCTGCGCGGCTGTCCGGAAGGTTATCACAAATTATTTTTGAGCACGGAATTTCCTTTTGAAACCGAGCGCGAAAATCTGGCGATGATTCTCGCCCACGTTCCGCACAATGAAGGTGATTTTTCGCGTTTTTATCTTGATTTGGATTACGGCGCGTTTCCGATGCCAACGGAGGAAATCGACTCCGTGTTGGAGCGGGCGCACGATCGCCTCGAGCAGATTTTTGAAGCAAGCCTCACCGATGAAACGCGCCGGCTGTTTGGAGAGATCAAAAAGACGCGCAGCTATCCGGAAGCAAGCGAGTCCCCGCAGGGCGGGGTTCATGAAATGCACGCGGCTTATATCACCCACGCCGCAACGCCGTCATCGGCGATTTCGTCTTTACAGCCGTCCGCCGCCACAACAAATCATGCGTTGGAAGAGATGTCAACCACGGCGGTCGCTTCATCGGCGGCGGTGGCGTTTTATCGCGACCGCGTTTTGGCGCTGGGCAACAAAGCCGGCCACTGGGACGACGCCGAAGCGTGCGAAGCCGAGCGCTGGGAAAATTTGGAACTGGCGCTGGGCGTGGAAAAGGATATTGCGTTCAAAAGGCCTGAAGTGCCAAAATATCGAATCAAAGGCATCTTGAATTATATTGGCCGTGAAGAGCCGCCGACTTATCACTTCGACGAAGTGGAGGTTGATTAAATGAGCGATAATCCGAACGGCTATTCGACCAACCGTGAGCGTTATCCCTGGTACGAAATCGTCGAAGGCGACGATTTGGAGCAAGGTGACATTTTCGAGGCCTGTCCGGTTTTTGCGATTGTTTCGCCATTTTCATTTGAACAGTATCGCGCCACAAGTGTAAGCGCGCCTTTTGATATTTTAGAACGCGATGTTATTACGATAACCCAATCTTGCGACCTCGTCAAAAACCACCCAAAAGTTGACGAAGTGGTGCTCTGCCCAATTTGGGATTTAGATAACTTTTCCGAAATAAATGCGTACGCGCGCAATACGAAGGGCCGTGAGGAAATCCGGCAGGGCAAACATCCCGGCTTTCATATGTTGAATGCCTGCCAACTGCCAAACTTTGAACGCTCAATTCGCCTCGTCGACTTTCACCTCGTCTTTTCAATGCCGTTGGAATTTATGCGCGGCTTGGCGCAAGCACGAGGCAAACGCCTGCGCCTGTTGCCTCCTTATCGCGAGCATTTGGGCCAAGCCTTCGCCCGCTACTTCATGCGCGTCGGCCTGCCGGTCGACATTCCACCATTTAAAAAATAAAACACACGAGCGAAGTTCGACTGGGGCACAACGGCTTTAATAATTTAGCAAAATCTCGCTGCCCAAGTCGAACTTCACACAATTTTGGGAAAATGCCATGCCGCGCCGCAAAAAAGAAACGAACCTTGAACAAAAAGAGCTGCTCGATGTTGCCGTGCAACTGCGCACCGCGCCGTGCGTGCCGGCTTTGCGCGAGGCGGTGAAACGGTGGCATGAGGGCGACTACAAAGGCGCCACCGACACGACGCGGCTGTTGCTCAGTTTTTGGTTTAGAAATGATCATCGTTTGATCAACGGCCAACCGTTCGCTTATCATTCTTTTCAACGCGAAGCGATTGAAACGCTGATCTACGTCTGGGAGGTTGAGCGCGTGCGTTCGCGGCAAGCGTTGTTGGAACGCTACGCGCAAAACTTGCAGGAAGTCCGGTTGCCGCCGTTTGATGGATTTGCGCGCTATTGCCTGAAAATGGCGACGGGCAGCGGCAAGACGAAAGTGATGTCGCTCGCGGTGGTGTGGCAATTCATGAACGCCGTGCGCGAGCCGGAAGAGATTGGCCGCGATTACGCGCGCACGTTTCTGCTCATTGCGCCGAATGTCATCGTCTATGAACGCTTGAAAACCGACTTCGAAGGCGGGCGCATTTTCCGCGTCGATCCGCTGATTCCCAAACCGTTGCAAATCTTTTGGGATTTCGATTGCGTGCTGCGCGGTGCGGGCGAACGGGCGCACAGCGAAGGCATGCTGTTTCTCTCGAACATTCAACAGTTTTATGAGCGCCGGACGATCAATAAAGATGACGAGCCGGAAGCGATAACGGAGATGCTCGGGGCCAAGCCGCCAACGCAGAAACTGGAGATTACCGATTTCAGCGAGCGCATTGGCCGTCGCGACGGGCATTTATTGGTGATCAACGACGAAGCGCATCACACGCACGAAGAAGGCAACGAATGGAATAAAATTATTCAGCGGCTGCACGAACAAACCCCACTCGCCGCGCAACTCGATCTTTCCGCGACGCCGCGTTTTCAAAAAGGCGCGATTTTTCCGTGGACGATTTTTGATTATCCGCTGAAACAGGCCATCGTCGATAACATCGTCAAGCGTCCGATGAAAGGCGTGGCTAAAATTCAAGAGCCGCGTTCAACGATTGCCAGCGTGCGGTACAAACCCTATTTGATCGCCGGCGTCGAGCGCTGGAAAGAATATCGCACACAACTCAAACCGCTGAAGAAAAAGCCGGTGTTGTTCATCATGCTGAGTGATACGGAAGAAGCCGAAGATATCGGCCATTGGCTGCGGGATAACTACCCCGAGCATTTTGCGGACCAAAAGACGCTCATTATTCACACCAACAAAACCGGCGAGATTACCAAAGCGGATTTGGACGAAGCCCGCAAAGCTGCGCGCGAAGTGGATGATGACAGCAATCCCATCAACGCTATTGTGAGCGTGTTGATGCTGCGCGAGGGTTGGGACGTGCAGAACGTGACGGTGGTCGTCGGCTTGCGGCCGTATTCGGCAAAAGCGAATATTCTGCCGGAACAGACCATCGGCCGCGGCCTGCGCTTGATGTTTCGCAGCAGCGGCGGCCTCGGCTACGTCGAGCGCGTCGACATCATCGGCAACAAAGCCTTTCTCGAGTTTGTTGATGATTTGGAAAAGTTAGAAGACTTGACTTTGGAGACGTTCGAGCTCGGCAAGGACAAGCTGCGCATTCTCAGCATCGCGCCGGTCGAGGAGAAAAAAGAATTTGACCTCGCACTGCCGCAACTCACGCCGTCGCTGGTGCGCAAGAAAAGTATAGCGGAAGAAATCGCCGCGATCGAGGTGATGCAATTTGATTGTTCGCCGTTGCCGTTGAAAGCCGGTGATATTGCCGAAGAGAATTTTTTATTTGAAGGCTACGACATTATAACTTTAAAAAAGGAACTCGAACGCATTTTTATTCTGCCCGATCCGCAAACGGCGCAGGAAGTGATCGGCTATTACGCGCGGATCATCGCCAAAGAAGTCAAGCTGCCATCACAGTTCGCGGCGCTCGCCCCGAAAGTTCGTGAATTTTTCGAGCATAAAGCGTTCGGCAGAACGGTGAATTTGGAGGAAGGGGCGATTGTCAAAGCTATGAATTCGAATATCGCACATTTTATTTGTAAAGAGAGCTTCAAAAAAGTTTTGCTGCAGCAAACCATCGCCGAACAGGAACCGCGGCTGGACACACCGGCGCGCTGGTTGTCCGGCTTGAAGCCGATTCCGTGGTCGCGGCAGGTTTACGAGGCACGCAAATGCGTGCTCAATCTCGTACCCTGCGGCAACGCGTTTGAAAAAGCGTTTGCCAAATTTCTCGATCAAGCTGATGACGTGCGCGCGTTCAGCAAGCTGCATGAATCCTTCGGTTTCGCCATCGAGTACACCGACGCGGCGATGAATTTGCGGAATTACTATCCGGATTTTGTCGCCATCGACCATGACGGCACGTATTGGCTGCTGGAAACCAAAGGCCAGCAAACGGAGGATGTTTCCCACAAAGACCACGCGGCGGCGTTATGGTGCGAGAACGCCACCAATTTGACCGGCACCAAATGGCAATATCTCAAAGTCATGCAGAAAGCATTTGAAAATTTACATCCGGAATCATTAGAGGAATTGAAAGTGCTGCGCTAATTGATAAAAGCTAATTCGTTCGCGCCTCTTGAATTTCCTCCCGATTATTCCTACATTAAATAAACCCGTAATTTCAGCCAACAACTTTTTGTCCATAAAATGAGGCCATCATGACGATACATGGTTTTGACTTACTTCGCGAACAGGAACTGACCGAACTGAAAACGCAGGCGCGTTTGTTTCGCCATGTGCAAACCGGCGCGCAATTGCTGGTGTTAGAAAATGATGATGAGAATAAAGCGTTCGGCATCACCTTCCGCACGCCGCCGCAGGACTCCACCGGCATTGCGCATATTATGGAGCATTCGGTGCTCTGCGGCTCGCGCAAATTTCCGGTGAAGGAGCCGTTTGTCGAATTGATCAAAGGCTCGCTCAACACGTTTCTCAATGCATTCACCTATCCCGACAAAACGTGCTATCCGGTGGCGAGTACGAATTTGCAAGATTTGTACAATCTCATCGAGGTTTATCTCGATGCCGTGTTTCATCCGCGGCTGACGCCGTTTACGTTGCAGCAGGAAGGCTGGCATTATGAATTGGAGAAGCCCGAGGAGCCGCTCATTTTCAAAGGCGTCGTCTTCAACGAGATGAAAGGCAATTACTCCTCACCGGATCGTTTGTTGGGCGAATACTCGCAGCGGGCGCTGTTTCCCAATCATACTTACGGTGTCGATTCCGGCGGCGACCCGAAACACATTCCAGATTTGACGTTTGAGCAATTCATGGCGTTTTATCAGAAATATTATCATCCGTCGAATGCGTACATTTATTTTTACGGCGACGATCATTCGGACAAACGCTTCCAAATCGTCAATGAGTATTTGAAAGATTTCAGCCGCGCCGCCAATGATTCGGCGATTCCGTTGCAGGCGCGGTTTCAACAGCCCAAAAAATTTACGCATAAATATGATGCCGGCGCCGACGCCGATCTCCGCAAAAAGAGCATGGTGAATATCAACTGGCTGCTTCCCGAAACGATCGATCGCGAGAAAAAACTGGCGTTGAGCATGCTTTCGCACATTCTCATCGGCACCTCGGCGGCCCCGCTACACAAAGCGCTCATCGATTCCGGCCTCGGCGAAGACGTGCTCGGCGGCCTCGAAACCGAATTGCGCGAAATGTATTTTTCCGCTGGGTTGAAAGGCCTCGCCGCGGCTGATGCTGAAAAAGTCGAGACGCTGATTTTTGACACGCTCAAAAATCTGGCCGAAAAAGGCATCGATCCACAAACCGTCGAGGCCTCGCTGAACACGATGGAATTTCGTTTGCGCGAAAACAACACCGGTTCGTTTCCGCGCGGCTTGTCGCTCATGCTGCGCTCGTTGTCGCGCTGGCTGCATGACGGCGATCCGTTCGAGCCGTTGACGTTTGAAACGTCGCTGGCGGCGATTAAAACGCGTGTCGCGGCAAAAGAAAATTTTTTTGAAAATCTGATTCGCGAGCGTTTATTGGAGAATCAACATCGCGTGACCGTGCGGTTGGAGCCGGACATGCAGATCGCGCAGCAGGAAGAAGCCGCGGAGAAAGCCCGTTTGGCGCTGGCGCGCGCGCAAATGAGCACCGGCGATTTGCAGCAAGTCATCGCGAACACGGCCGAATTGAAACGCCGGCAAGTGATGCCCGACGCACCGGAAGCGCTGGCGACGATTCCGATGCTGAAATTGCGCGACCTCGACAAAAAAAATAAAACCATCCCGTGCACAGTGCTGGCAAAGAACGGCCACAAAATTCTCCATCACGATCTTTTTACCAACGGGATTGTTTATTTAGAAGTCGGCTTTGATTGGCACACGCTGCCGCAGGAGTTGTTGCCCTACCTCCCGCTCTTCTCGCGTTCGTTAACGGAGATCGGCACGGAGCGGGAAGATTTTGTCAAACTCTTGCAGCGTATCGGCCAGAAAACCGGCGGCGTGGGAACGCGGCGGTTGACCGCCAACCTGCCGAAGGCCGAGGCCGCAGCGACATGGCTGTTTCTGCGCGGCAAAGGTTTGATGCACCAAACCGACGATCTGCTCGCCATCATGCGCGATGTGCTGCTCACCGTGCGGCTGGATAATCGCGAGCGTTTTCGCCAGATGGTGTTGGACTCCAAGGCGAGTATGGAAGCGGGATTGGTGCCGAGCGGCCACGGGTTTGTGAGCACGCGGCTGGGCGCGCGCTTCACGGAAACCGGCTGGCTCGACGAGCAAATGGGCGGCGTGAGTTATCTTTTCTTTCTCCGCCAGCTCGCAAAAGACGTGGAGGAAAACTGGCCGAGCGTTTTATCGGCGTTGGAACAAATTCGCCGCCTTCTGGTCAACCGCAATCCCTTGATCTGCAACGTGACGTTGGATGAGGCCAATTACAAACAGTTCGAGCCCAAATTATTGGCGTTCATCAACACGTTGCCCACGGCGCCAACCGATTTCACCAAATGGTCGCCGGAGTATCGCACGGAGTTCGAAGGGCTGACGATTCCGGCGCAGGTGAATTACGTCGGCAAAGCCGCGAATCTTTATCAGCACGGCTACCAATTTCATGGCTCGGCGCTGGTGATCAGCAATTTTTTGCGCACGACGTGGCTGTGGGAACGCGTGCGCGTGCAGGGCGGCGCTTATGGCGGTTTTTGCAGCATAGGCCGGCGCTCGGGCGTGTTCAGCTTCACCTCGTATCGCGACCCGAATTTGCTGGGAACGCTGGACAATTATGACGGCGCGGCCAAATTTCTCCGCGAGGTGGAATTGAGCGACGACGAGTTGACGAAGAGCATCATCGGCACCATCGGCGATTTGGACGCGTACCAATTGCCGGACGCGAAAGGCTACACCTCGCTGGTGCGCCATCTCGTGCATGAAACCGAGGCGGAACGCCAGCAATTGCGCGACGAAGTTTTGTCAACCACCGTGAAAGATTTCCGCCGGTTTGCGGAGGCGCTGGAGCAGGTGAGGCAGCACGGGCAAGTCGTGGTGCTCGGCTCGCCCAATGCGATTGAAGGCGCGAACGCGCAGCGGGAGGGTTGGTTGAAAGTCACGAAAGTCTTGTAAAATTCAAAAACGCTTTGCCTAATGAAAAGATGAGCGTTCAATATACCGAGGTCAAAGCGTATGACGACATTTATTCATTTTATAAAACTTCCCCTTTTGCAATTACTCACGGCTCAAACAAACAACACGAGGCCCCGACCCACGTTTTATTTTTGTTGAAATCAACGCCGAGCATTTTGCCCTGACTGAGGCGCGCCAGCGTGGTGACAACTTGCGGTTGGTCGAGCCAGAGCAGCATCATGCGCACTTCCACCTTGCTCGCGGCGTCCGGCGTTTTAATGACGGGACCATATTCAATTTTTTCCTGCAGCAGATGAAAGAGGCGCTCCTCCGGCGGCACCGCCTCGAGATCGGCCTCGGTAACGTCGATCTTAACGCCGCTGCCGGCAAACGAGAACAGCGGTTTCAAAACGTAGTTCTCCAAATTTTCCGGATAACGCTCCAATTGATTCAAGAAATAGGCGCGCGGCACGTGGCGATGCCGCAGAAACGGGAGGGAAAATTTGCTCATGCGAAAATACCAGTTCGGATGGCCGGCCCATTCCACGTCCAGCTCCTCGCGAAAATCAAAATCAATGGCGATGTCTTTTTTGATAAACTCGTCGACGATGACACGATTGTAGATACGGTGAATCGGAATCTCTTTGCCGTTTTTTTGATAAAATAATTTCCTGCCGCGTTTTTTAATGGTGGTGATGCAAACCGCTTTCACGCCGGTGAATTTTTTCGTGCAATAAAAATCGCACGCGGTCTTTTGCTTCTCCGGCTGAATTTCCATGAGTATAACGTTTTCCGGATCGTGCTTGTTGAGCAGCGCCCGTTGCAGCAGCGCCACATAGCGCTCGACGGTCATGCCATTCAACAGATATTGCAGATGCGTCAGATTGAAGCATTTCCGGAAAGTCTGCGTGAGAACGATTTGAAAACCATAAAGCGACGGGAAGCCCTGCAATTCAATGAGCTGCGGCGAGAGTTTGCCGTCCGCATCGCGGGTAATAGCGAAATCGACCTGCACAAACAGCGGATGCGGCTCGTCGTTCGGCACGCGATAAAGCGCCGGCACCGCGCGCTCCGACTCGCGGCGATATTCCGGCGTGTCGAGCTGGGCGATGATTTCCATCGCGGATTGCTGCATTTCCTGCAATAGATCCTTCGGCAAAAACACCGGCGTTTCCGCCACCCGAAAATCAATTTTCGCGCCGACGGCCGCGTCGAGCGTGCGTAAAAAGTTTTGATATTTTTCTTCAGTAAACTGCGCGTTATATTGCTCGCGAAGTGAGGGGATCATGATTGAGGTCTCCACACATTACATCGTTCGTAGTGATGCCTTTAGGCATTAACTGTTTGGACCTAGCGAGTATCATTTACGATCAATTGCTCTTATCCGTTGGTCGTTTTTTAATCCGTTGGAGCAATTGTTTTTAAACCCACTTGGTTCCAACTCTTATAACTTGTGAAGATAAACAAATTAATTTATCCCGCAAGCAGATTTTTCGATACCCGTTTATTTCACTTTCGCATAACACCAACAATCTCGCGGCGCCTCGCTAATATTGGGATGGAGAATATGGCGACGCGACAGCCCTTCACGCTGCATGCCAATTTTCTCCAGCACCCGCGCCGAGGCCAGATTGTCAACATCACAAACGGCCCACACACGGTAAATGTCCGGCTGCGCCAGCGCCCATTCGACAACGACTTTCGCCGCTTCCGTGATAAAGCCTTGCCCCCAATAGGCGCGCGCCAGAACATAACCAACTTCGGCCTTAAAGGCTTTGATGCGCAAATCAACCATCCCCATAATTTGCTGATCGCCTTTTTGAATGATTATCCATGGAAAGGTGGTTTCGTTTTCCCAAACCGCGAGGCAACGTTCGAGAAATTCGCGCGTCGTTTGCATACTGGCGTGTGGCCGCCACGTCATGTATTTCGTCACCTCCGTATCTTGCGCATATTGATTGAAGATCGCTGCGGCATCTTCCAAAGTTGGCGGGCGTAAATAAAGACGCGAGGTCTCGAAAAGCGTTGGTGGTTTCATGAAAAAAATTGCAATAAAACAACAGCCGACGATTTACATTTTACGTTCGTTTTAGTTTTTGGTAGGCATCATCATGTTTGTCGATAAAACGGACAATGATGATTTGTTTAAGACGGTCAATAAGATAAAGAATCCGATAACCGGAAAAATGCAAGCTCATTTCCGGATGTCCCTTCATTTTCTCATGATCAAGATGATCAGTATTCTGAGCGAGCCATTCGATTTTTCTGACTATTTTCGCTGTTATATCCGGATTCCTTTTTGCCAGCTTTTGCAGCCACACTTCAGCCGGTCGTTCGTAGATGACGGTATACATCGCGCTAAATTTGAACTCCCATTTTTTTTAGGCGCTTCTTGAGTTCGTCAGAAGAAGTCGTCCTAGCGGGCGAAGCCCGACGAAGCCGCGAGGTCATGGATGGCTTCAATTCATCGTCGCTGTAGTGGCAACGGAACCCCTGAGCGTCAATAAATGAGGCGTTCAATTCGCCCGGCAATTTATCCGAGTGGCTTTCAACAAAGCGGCTGTAAGCATACTCATTAAAGAAAACCTTATGGCCTGATTCATCAATATAATAGCTGGGGCGCTGCTCTTGACGAACGACTTCACGCAAAATTTCTTCGAAGGTTTCACGAATGAGGTTTTTGAGATCTTTGCCATTAAGTTGGCTTACAGGCCGGTCTAACGAATAAGCAACGGTTTTAGCCATCTTTTAACTCCTGAAAAGTGAGTAGAGTAACACTTGCAAACAATGCCGTCCACACAGATCAATATAATAAGTTCACGACAAAAGCGCAAGAAAAGGGTTAGATTCATCGCAGCGCTGCAAGATTTTCACGAAGCCGATTCGCCTGCTGAAAATGCCGCTCGAAATCGTCACTATCGAAAGCATGCGCCATTTGTTGCAGCATTGCAATAAAATTTTGCAAACTCTGTCGCACGTTGGCGCGATTGCTATCAAAAATATCTTGCCAGATGGCATACGGGCTTGCGGCGAGGCGGGTCATGTCACGAAAACCGCTGCCGGTTAATTGCAAAGCTAATTCGGGCGAGGCCTTATCGCGCGCGATGAAATTCATCAACGCCGTCGCCAGCAGTTGCGGCAGATGGCTGACCTCGGCGACGAAGCGATCATGCGCCGCCGGATCAAGCGCGATCACGTGCGCGCCGAGGGTTTGCAACAGTTGCGTCAAAGCTTCAGTTAAAGGCGCCGGAAAATTTGATTCCGGCGTGAGAGCATAAGCCGCACCTGCAAACAAATCGGCGCGCGCATTTTCCCAGCCGCCTTTTTCACGGCCGGCCAACGGATGGCCCCCGATAAAAAAACGTTCGTCACTAAAATGCTTTTTCGCCTCGGCAACGATCAAACTCTTTGTGCTGCCGACGTCCGTCACTACGGCGCCATAACGGATGGATCGCGCCACTGCGGGAAACTGCTGTAAAATCGTCTTGATGGGCGTCGCCAGAAAAACCAGATCGGCCTCACGCACCGCCACCGCCAAATGCTCCGGCGCGTAGGCTTCGTCAAGATATTCGTGCGCCATCGCGAGAACAACTGGTAAATCAACGCCGATGAGTTTACATTCCGGTACGTGGCACCGAAAATTTTTCACCAGCGAACCGCCGATCAATCCCAGCCCGACGACGACAATGCGTTGAAAAGGCGTGTTCATTATTTTTAAAAAAGTAATCAGTTGCCAGTAATCAGTTTTCAGTGATCAGCAACAATCATCGCTCCAACATTCCAGAAATCCATTAATCCAACCGCAAACAACCAGCCTACAACTTTCTCCCAATCACTTTCGCAATCATCGCCAGCTCTTCCATCAATCTGGCGAACGATTCCGGAAATAGCGATTGTGCGCCGTCGGAAAGCGCATTGTCGGGATCGTGATGCACTTCGATCAGCAGGCCGTCGGCGCCGGCGGCCACGGCCGCGCGCGCCATTGGGATGACTTTGTCACGCAGCCCGGTGCCATGACTCGGATCGGCGATGATCGGCAGATGGCTGAGTTTTTTCACAACCGGAATGGCGGAAATGTCAAACGTATTGCGCGTGGAGTTTTCAAACGTGCGAATGCCACGCTCGCAAAGAATCACTTGGTAATTGCCGCCGGCCATGAGATATTCCGCCGCCATCAGCAATTCTTCGATGGTGGCCGCCATGCCGCGTTTCAATAAAATCGGCTTGCGAATTTTGCCCAGCTCGCGCAGAAGATTGAAGTTCTGCATGTTGCGCGCCCCGACTTGCAGAATGTCAACGTACTCGGCAACGAGCGGCACTTGCGCGACTTCCATAACTTCAGAAACGGCGAGCAAACCTTCTTTATCCGCGGCCCGTCTGAGCATTTGCAATCCGTCCTCGCCGAGGCCTTGAAACGAATACGGCGAGGTGCGCGGTTTAAACGCGCCGCCGCGCAAAATTTTGGCGCCGGCTTTTTTGACTTTCGCGGCAATGATTTCAATTTGCTCCGGCGATTCCACCGAGCACGGTCCGGCCATCACCACGACGGTCTCACCGCCGATCGCCACCTCGCGAATTTTGACGACCGTATCTTCCGAATGAAAAGTGCGGCTGGCGAGTTTGTAGGGCGTCGTGATGCGCAAAACTTCATGCACCCCGGGCAGCAACTCAAAATTGCGCGGGTCAACGCCGCGTTTGTCGCCGAGCGCGCCGAGCACGGTTTGATTGACGCCGGTCGAACGATGCACGTCGAATTTCCGCTCCGTCAGTTTGGCGATGACGGTTTGAATCTGTTCTTCGGTTGCGTTTTCATTCATGACAACCACCATGGCTTTATTGCTCCTTTCGAGGCGTTGCGGGCAACGCCGTGGATTCTAAATTGTGTGCGGCGGCCGCGGCGGCATGCTCAGACTCCAAACGCCGTGATTCATCGATGATGCGTTCGAAGAGCCGGCGCACCGCCGCATTGGACAAAGGGCCGCGGTTAATTTGTTCTAAGCGGGTATAAATCTGGTTTTCTCGTTCCGGCACGTAAATGGGGAGATACAAACGCTGTTTGATTGCGCCAATTTCAAGGCTGTAGTTGGCGCGCTCGTTGAGCAGGTCAAGAATTTTCAAATCCACCTCATCAATGCGCACACGCCAATCATCGATGTCCATGACGTTCTCCATTCAAGCCGTCGCGCAATTCCCGAATAAATGCATTTGTCTTTTTAAAGCCATCCGCAGTCAGGCTGTTTTTTTCAATTTGCGTCAACAATGCACTGCCGACGATAACGCCATCGCAAAATTGCGCAAGCGTGCGCGCTTCTTCCGGGTTTGAAACGCCAAAGCCAACAAGAATCGGATGACGTACCTGCGGCCGCAAGTTTTGTAAAAAATCGCGCGCGGAATCGGCCACGTTCGCGCGCGCGCCGGTCACGCCGGTGAGCGAAACCGCATAAATGAAACTCGTGGTCAATTCATCAATCAGGTGCAAGCGTTCGGGCGAAGTGTTGGGCGAAACGAGATAAATCAAACTGATGCCGCGCTGTCCGGCGATCTCCCGCAATGCCAGACTTTCTTCCGGCGGCAAATCCGGAATGATCAAGCCTTGCACGCCGGCCCTTGCCGCGGCTTGTGCAAAGGCTTCCGGCCCGAATTGAAGAATCGGATTATAGTAGCCCATCAAAATGAGCGGCGGCCGCAGCTTCGATTTTACCGCGACCGCCATCTCCAAAACTTTTTTCAAGGTGACGCCATTTTGCAAGGCGATTTGCGACGTGCGTTGAATCGTCGGGCCGTCGGCCAGCGGATCGGAAAATGGAATGCCGAGTTCGATGAGATCGGCGCCGGCTTCATCTAATAGTTTCAACAGCGGCACTGTCGCGTCGATCTGCGGAAAACCGGCGCTTAAAAAAAGCGAAAGGAGTTTTTGACTTTTCTCGCGACGGGCGGATAAAAAAATTTGCAGAGGCAAGTTCATGTCAACTCGATTTGTGTAGCTTTGCTAATCACGCAGTTATCGGTGGACTACTACCCATGTCATGCTGGAAGCATCTTTTTTGTTGCAAGTACAGTCCTGGTTTTGAAAAAGATTCATCCTGAATGACATTGTCTCCACAATTAGCTTGCGCCATTGCGAAGCGATGTACCGCCCTTGACTTTTGAAATAAAAACAGTTATTTTTATTTCACAGTAATTTATACTCTGCACTTTTAAGACGCAATTTATCAACCGAGACCGGCAGATGAAAAAACGCGCAACTGATAGAAACCCCGCACGTGGCGGGGCAACGAATGAAAAAGCGTTTTGGAAAAGCATTCGTGAGAAACTCAATGAGGCGAAACAATCGCTCGCAGCCGGAGACAAAGGCACAACTCGCGAAGAATTGCTCCGTCGCTCAAGAATTCGAAGATCGCGCGTTCGGCGTAAGTGAACGCAGACGAGACGTCTGCGCGACTTCCATATCTTTATCCCCCCTTCCCGAAAGACAAACAATAATCACCTCATTCATAGTAACAAAGTTTTTCAACTTTTGCAAATATGCCAGCGCGTGCGAGCTTTCCAGCGCGGGGATGATGCCCTCGAATTTGGCGAGATTTTCAAATGCGGCCAACGCTTCATCGTCGGTTACGGAATCATATTGCACGCGGCCAATTTCTTTGAGAGAACTGTGCTCCGGCCCCACGCCGGGATAATCCAATCCGGCGGAAATCGAGTGCGCTTCCTGAATTTGGCCATCGTCATTTTGCAAAATATAACTCATGGCACCGTGCAAAACGCCAACACGCCCGCGTGAGAGTGTGGCCGCGTGTTTTCCCGAATCGAGGCCGCAGCCGGCGGCTTCGATGCCGTGCAATTGCACGCCCGCGTCATTAAGAAAAGAATGAAACATACCTATTGCATTGCTGCCGCCGCCAACGCACGCCACGAGGCGATCTGGCAATTTCCCCGTGCGCGCGAGAATTTGCTCGCGCGTTTCCTTGCCGATGACGCTTTGGAAATCACGCACGATCATCGGGTACGGATGCGGCCCGACCACCGAGCCGATCAGATAAAACGTGCCGCGCACGTTGGTGACCCAATCGCGAATGGTTTCATTGATGGCGTCTTTCAACGTGCGGCTGCCGCTTTTTACCGGCACAACTTCCGCGCCGAGCAATTGCATGCGAAAAACATTCAAGCGTTGGCGCTGCATATCTTCCTCGCCCATGTAGATCGTGCAGGGCAAACCATAACGCGCGCCAACCGTCGCCGTCGCCACGCCGTGCTGCCCGGCGCCGGTCTCGGCAATGATCCGGCGCTTGCCCATTCTTTTTGCCAATAAAATTTGCCCGACCGCATTGTTGATTTTGTGCGCGCCCGTGTGCGCCAGATCTTCGCGTTTTAGAAAAATCCGCGCGCCGATTTGTTCGGATAAACGCGGCGCCAAAGTAAGCGGCGTCGGTCGGCCGGCGTATGTGCTCAAGGCCTCGTTCAATTCATTCTGAAAACTTTCATCGTTCCGTATCGTGCTGTAAGCTTGCGCAAGCTCATCCAATGCGGGCATCAACACTTCCGGAACGTAGCGACCGCCGAAAGCGAGGTTTTGATTCGGCAATTTGAACTTGCCGTCACGATCAGGGTAAAGCGAAAAATCCATTCGTTCATCTCGTTAGGAGCGAAGTCCGGCTAAAAAGCGAAGTCCGACTTGCGCAAAAATATTTGTGACACTTGAAACACTGTCAAGCGCAAGTCGGACTTCACTCGCGCGTTTTTTAACACCGCGAAAAACTCCCGCAGCTTTTCACGGTCTTTGACGCCGGGCGAAGATTCGACGCTGCTGGAAAGATCAACCGCGTCTGGCGAAGTTAATTCAATCGCCGCGACAATATTCTGCGCTGAAAGCCCACCGGCAAGAATCACCGGCGCCTGTTCGCGCACTTGCCGGCAAAAATTCCAATCCGCGATTTGCCCGGTACCGCCAAATTGATCCGGCGTTTTGCTGTCAATTAAAAAAGCCGCGACCGGCACATTCACATATTTTTCCAATTCAGTGGCATGGCGCACGGTTTTGATCACCGGCACCGGCGCATGCTCGCAAAGCGATGCACTTTCCTCGCCATGCAATTGGAGGTGAGTGAGTTGCGCGCTTTTGGCCGTAAATAATAAAAATTCCACGTCGGGATTGACAAACACGCCGACGCGCGCTACACGTGACGGCAATTGTTTGCCAATGTGATCGGCGGCGCTCACTTCAATATAGCGCGGACTCTTTGGATAAAACACAAATCCAATCGCTGCAGCGCCCAATTCGGCGGCGAGCAGCGCATCTTCAACGCGCGTGATGCCGCAAATTTTTGCCGGGATCATTGTCGCGGCACTCCGGTTAATTCCACTAATGCCGCACCGGGATCGGCTTGGCGCATTAGATGGCTGCCGACGAGAATGGCGTCGACGCCGCAAGCCGCCATGCGCTCCACGTCGCGTCGTGATTTCATGCCCGACTCCGCAACGCAAACGCACGATGCCGGAACTAACTTGCTGAGCCGCTCGGTAGTTTCCAATGTCACCTCGAAAGTTCGCAAGTCGCGATTATTAATGCCGATCAGATCGGCCCCGGCCAATAGAACGCGATCAAGTTCGGCTTCGTTGTGCACTTCCGCCAAAGCTTGCATACCGCTTTCGGCAGTAGCCAGTAAAAGTTCGATGAGTTGGGTGCGGTCGAGCATCGCGACGATGAGCAAAATCGCATCGGCGCCAAATGCTCTCGCTTCCCCAATTTGATAGGGGTGCAGGATGAAATCTTTGCGCAAAATCGGCAACGCGCAAACGGCTCGCGCTTTTTGCAGGTTCGCCAGATTGCCGCCAAAAAATTTTTCATCGGTCAAAATCGACAGCGCCGCGGCGCCGTGAGCGGCATAATTTTTTGCCAGCGCCGCCGGATCGAAATCCTCGCGCAACACGCCGGCGGACGGCGAGCTTTTTTTCAATTCGGCGATCACGGCAATGTTTGCGCCCGTTGTCAGCGCGCAGCGAAAATCGCGCGGCGCGGCTTGCGTTTGCGCCATTCGCTGAAGCGTTTGGAGCGGCAATTTTTTTTGCGCCTCGGCTAATTCCTCACGCTTGTGTGAAACGATGCGCGTGAGCAAAAATTCAGCGCTTGGGATTTGCATTTTCTCGATCCGGATAAATTTGCAATTTGGACGAGTTCTAAAAATTAGAGACCCATGGGCAGCGTTAAAGCCAAAGCTTTAGAATTTGTTCAAAGTCGCGGCCACCGCCGGCTCAAGGCTTAAAAGCATTGCTCAATTTTCGCAACGCCTCGAGTTTGGCCAGCGCGGCGCCGGAGTCAATACTCTGCCGGGCCCTCGCGACGCCTTCCGGAATATTTTTCGCCAGGCCCGCGACCAAAAATCCGCAGGCGGCGTTGGCGAGCACGATCGCGCGGGCTGCGCCTTGTCCGCCGTTCAGAATACTCAAAGCGATCTGCGCGTTGCGTTCGGCATTGCCGCCCGCGATGCCGTTGCCGCCGGGCGGCAAAACGCCGAAATCTTCCGTCGTCAACATTTTTTCGAGAATACGGCCATTGCGCACTTCCAGCATCAAAGTCGGGCCGGATATTGAAATCTCGTCAAGGCCGTCATCGCTGTGAACGACGAGCGCGTGCTCCGCGCCAAGCTCAAGAAGAACTTGCGCCATGAGCGCGGCGAGGTCGCGATCATAAACGCCCAACAATTGCCGTTTGACCCCGGCGGGATTGGTGAGCGGGCCGAGAATATTGAAGACGGTGCGGCTGCCGATTTCTTGGCGCGGGCCGGCCGCGTGTTTGGCGGCGCTGTGCAAAGCCGGCGCAAACAAAAACGCGATACCGATTTCATCGAGACACTGGCTCATCTGCGCCGCGGCAAGATTGACGTTGACGCCGAGCGCTTCCAAAACGTCGGCGCTGCCGCATCGACTGGAGACGGAGCGATTGCCGTGTTTGGCGACGGTCACGCCGCCGCCGGCCGCGACAAATGACGCAACCGTTGAAATGTTGAACGTGCCTTTGCCGTCGCCGCCGGTGCCGCACATATCGATGGGATTGGGCCGCCGCGTTGAGACCGGCGTTGCTCGTTCGCGCATGGCTTGCGCCAAACCGGCGACTTCCGCAGGCCTTTCGCCTTTCATGCGCATGGCCACAAGAAAAGCAGCAATCTGCACCGGTGTTGCCGCGCCGCTCATGATTTCGTGCATCGCCTCGTAAGCCTGCCGCCGGTCAAGATCGACACGGGCGAGCACTTGCAAAAAAACTTGTTGCAGTTTGTGATTTTCCGGTCGAGTTTTCGAGGCGATGGTCTCCGCTGACACCGTGATGGCGTCAGGAAGGATCGAGCACAGTTGAAGAAAATTTCGCAGCATGTTTTTTCCGGCTGTGGTCATGATCGACTCGGGATGAAACTGCACGCCCTCAAGCAAAAACTCGCGATGGCGCAAGCCCATGATCAATCCGCTTTCGCTGCGCGCGGTGACTTCGAGACTGGCGGGCAGCGAGTCTTCGGCAATAATCAGCGAGTGATAACGCGTGGCGATAAAAGGATTTTCGATATCACGAAACAAATTTTTGCCGTCATGCCGAATCGCCGAAGTTTTGCCGTGCATCAATTCCGGCGCGCGCACGACCTCGCCGCCAAACGCGGCGCCGATGGCTTGATGGCCGAGGCAAACCCCGAGCAGCGGAACTTTTCCGGCAAAGTATTGAATCGCCGCCATCGTCACTCCCGCCTCTTCGGGCCGCCCCGGGCCGGGAGAAATTACGATGCCGGTTGGGTTCATCTCGGCAATCTGCTCGACTGTGATCACATTGTTGCGAAAAATTTTTAACTCCGCGCCCAGCTCGCCGAAATATTGCACGAGGTTGTACGTGAAAGAATCAAAGTTATCGATAACGAGGATCATTTTCAGTGATTAGTTTTCAGTGTTCAGTGTT